>Ga0194038_1000683_pt1 | contig 14782 bp, 9 predicted proteins | sample JunL226m_MetaG_FD_148630 | JGI IMG/M metagenome (GOLD analysis project Ga0194038, IMG submission 148630) | Anoxic zone freshwater microbial communities from boreal shield lake in IISD Experimental Lakes Area, Ontario, Canada - Jun2016-L227-6m | ecosystem: Environmental > Aquatic > Freshwater >... | reverse complement strand
CATTGCTGGTGCTCCCGCTTGAGTCAAGCTGACATTCGATGTCCGCCCAAGAATAAGAAAGCAGACCTTCGGAGTTGCAGCGCAATTTGTGCCGACTGTGTGGCTCCAGGGCAGCGAAACCAGCCAGGCGCGGTTGTGCCAGGAATATTGATCTGGGCATGGTAAGAAGTCACAGGAGAGTCTCCTCCATTTCGGTCACCCAACGTCAGTCCGTGTCCGTCGCCCCGAGTCGATTGCACACGCTGGAAATATTTGTCACAAAATAATTGCGCCATTGAAAAACGATGTCAGAATGCCATTGACAAGTCGAGCGACAGTGAGACAACCAATCCTCATTGGCCCATCCTGCACATAGAAATCGAATAAAACAAGGAAGACCAAGTGGACTATCACGGCACGACCGGCAATGACATCCTTGATCAACTAAAGCTTGGCATACCTGATAACTCAAGCATTTATGGCGATGCCGGAGACGATACGATCACAATTGGCTTTGCCAATGCGGATGGAGGACCTGGAAATGACACGATCATTGGTACCAATGGTGCTTCATCAGCCGTGTATTGGGACTCACTTGCAGGCGTTACTGTTGACCTACAAACTGGCCAAGCTAAAGATAGTTTTGGCACGATTGATACTCTGATCAACATCCACTCGATTCACGGATCTTATTACGCGGATACGCTTTTAGGTGATACAGGAGACGATCGATTCTGGGCCGGCCGGGGAGATGACTACATCGATGGAAGAGACGGTGTTGATACGGTCTCATTTTTCTTTTCGCCGTCCACCAAATTTGGCATTAGCTACGACGCGACGAATGACCTTGTCATTGTTAAGAGTACAGACCCAGCAGACTCGAATTTTGGCACTAAGACACTCAAGAATGTAGAGATTCTTCAGTTTGAAGATGTGTCAATACTGACAAGTTCATTGAATCCAAACTACAAAATAACGTTGTCGCCGACGAAATCTGCCACGCCTTCTGTCGCCGGTATTTGGACACCAAACGGCGCATCCGATCCAGTTACCCATAACGGGATCTCTTTGGCGAATGCCTTTTATTCTCAAATCACCTTGGCCAATGGAAGGAATGGCCTTGTACTAAATGGCTGGTCCTATAACGGATGGGACAATGAGACGTTCTATCCCGTCAACGCCACCGTGCTTGAACAGAACGCAGATGGCACGCTAACAGTTGCCACCGGCAAGTATTTGCCCGATTCTGGCAACAACGGCTCAGGGTCGGTCTTGGTCGCCGACTTCAATGGCGATGGTAAGCAAGACATATTCTTGGCCGCACACAATGAGAGCCCGTTCATCACGAAACCAAGTACAGCCTATTTGTCCAATGCGGACGGAAGTTTTTCTAAGACCGTATTGAGCGACAGCGTCACAGCACATGGTGGCCTTATTGGTGCGCTAAATGGTATGCCAACGGTTTTCGTCGGAAGTTACAGCGGTGACCGTGATCCATATTACCAATTCATCCATGGCGAGTTCGTTCAAACGTCGAACACGGCGAATGGGGGTGTCGGTGGATGTTCTGTAGCCGTCGCTGACTTCAACGGCGACGGATTGGCTGATGCAGTTTACGCGGACTGCAACTATGGCCCCGGGATTCCCTATGTTCCCGGTTCGGCACAACTGATCGTGGTCTATAAGTTGTCCGATGCTGAGAATGGCACCGGGACGCCCGAGGTTCAACTCTCGCCCTACTTCAATGGGAAAGCAGAGTACGCCAACATTCAATCGCTGAACGGATTTGGACAGACCCACACCTACAGAGTATGGGTTGATGACTTCAATCACGACGCGAAGACAGATATCTTGGCAGGTGGATCACTTTGGTCGGCTTCTGACGCAAGTCAAAATTACTCAATTCTTCAATTTTTTCAAAATACGTCAAGCAATGGTGCCGTGAGTTTTACCGACAAGACAGATGCATTGAACAGTCAGTACATAATAAAGTCGCTAGAGGTGGACTATTCAATGCAGATGATCGATATTGATCATAGTGGAATCAACACGTACTTCATCGCTGGCGGTACTAACGCCAGTAGCAATGCGATTCAAGACAATTACATATTGCTAAACGACGGCACTGGCTGGATGCACATTTATATGCATGACCAGTTTCAATCGATAGGGGAGCAAGTCAAGGCATATCTTGGTATCACGAACTTTGCACAACCCCGGTTTATTGAATACCAAACGGCGAACGGAAATATCAATTTGGAAGCCGAGATATCAATCAGCATCGTTATCAATGGGAATCCTGTTTGTCAACAAGAATTTGTCAACGTTCCACTTCAACTGAACCCGACAGTCGACTACACCGACAACATCACAATTTCGGATCGAAATGGCTCAATGCTGATGCGGACGTGGGCGGGTAACGATACTTTCTACGACACAAATGCCAATCCATCTTCGACCAGTATTGATGGTGGTCTTGGCATAGATACATCGACATACTCGCATACACGCCAGCAATATCTAGTTAAACACAATATTGATGGAACATGGGGTGTGACGCAGTCCGTTCCAATTGCCGACACACTCAGGAGCATCGAGCGACTCAAGTTCTCGGACGGTTACATCGCTCTGGATGTAGGGGCGACCCAGCCTGCAGGAGAAACCCAACTGCTGCTCGGCGCTGTGCTGGGTAAAGACTTGCTGGCAACCAAGCAACCGTTAATTGGTGCGGTGATTGACTTGTTTGACCAAGCTTACACGCTGCAGCAACTCTCTGGTGCAGTCATGCGACTGCCAATTTGGGACGTACTTACGGGGAAGGCTGTACCTACAAGCACTGACATAGCGAACTATCTTCTTTGGCGAGTAAACGGTGCCACTCCAAACGCGACTACGCTGGCAAGTGCCGTCGGAGACCTTGATGCACAACCTGACATCAACCACAACCAAGGCGACTTCCTTTGGCACTTGGTCGAGTCATCAGCCAACCAGGCACAGGTCGGATTGGTCGGACTGGCAGCAACAGGTTTGGCTTTTACTGTGTAGGCTCACATGAAACTTTTTGCAATCCTTTTCAGTTCCTTGGCGCTGATTGCGTGTGGTGGTGGTAAAGAACTCGTTGCATCACCGCCGGCCACTGACGCTGCTGCGCCAGTGCCGGTCAAGAAGGCGACCACCGTTACTGGCGGTAACGCTGTAGTCATTCATCTGTATCAAGCCCTCTATGGCATGGCACCAAGCAATGCATTGCTGATCGACTACGCCTTCCAAGCCAACAACGACGCATCAACCTTTGTCAAGAACCTAACGGATCGCTTTGCCACAGCAAGTCATGCTGATCTAGCGAAACTCGTGCTTGACAACCTTGGTGTGACGCCCACATCTGTACCAGCGGTCAACGCCAAAGGCGAAAGCGAATACGGCTTGTTGTTAGATGCAGTGAAGCAGATATTTGGTGCGTTTCCGACCATGCGCGGACAGGTCATTCTGAACATGACGAATCTGCTTGTGGGACTGGAGAGAGATGCGACATATGGTGTGGCGGCAGTAGCATATAACAGTCAAGCAAAAAGCGATTTGGCATATAGCTCAAACGCAGTAAATAGCAATACCATTTCATCATCATCCCAAGATGTGGCGTGTTCAGTTCAACAAAATAGCTATGGTGATGTTCCTCTCCCACCTGAATATCTTGGTGCATTTCCAATACCAACACCAATGCAAAGATTATCTACGTCCGTAGCTAGAGGCATTGCTTTCAAAGATGATTTTGATCTTGGTCACCACATACCGGTAGACAAGGAATGTACGGATCGAACTTTGTTCGCACACAATTTGATTATCGAATCACTATCCAGAATGCAGCAAGATGGTGCGGACCATGTATGGATGTATAACTGGGGTTTTATAGATGATTTTTCCAAACAAAGTTGGACTATGATCAAATCTCTGAATAGGTTTTCCGATGAGGACACAAAGTTCATAGTGGATGAGGCAAAAAAGAAACATATGTCTGTATACCTTCAATGGTCTCATTTACCAACTGACAGCTTGAATAATTCTTTGGTCTCCGATGGAAATTACACACCAGAGTCGTTAACAAAAATAATGAATGTATATCGCGATGTGCTTGTGGGTCAGGCAAAATATGGTGGCGAAATCGGACTTGCTGGCATAGAAGTCGATCAGGATTGTTTTAATATTAATAATATTTGGGAAGATCCTCGACTAATGGAAATCTATGTGGCAAGCATAGTTGCAACTGTCAAGGATGTCCGTCAAGTATTCTCTGGAAAGGTCGTGTATGGTGGAGGAACGATGGATCCAAGAATAACATCAATTGTTGATAGCATTGTTATTTTTCCATTTCTTGATAGGAAATTGACGGTGGAACAAAACAATAATCTAAGTGTTCAACTTGTTAAAAATGCATATTTGAAGGTAATAAAAGATGCAAAGAATAATTATGATTACTTCATGAATGGAACACATTCGGATATTCCAGTTATCTGGAGAATACAAAATCAAAGCACTCGTGAGTATTATGTGAAAGGATGGAACGAGGATTGCTGTTGTCCAACTCCCGATTGCCCTCAATTGAAACTTGAAATTGATTATTCAACACAGGCGATTGGTACGGAGGCTGCACTTGAAGCCATCAAGGAGCAAACATATTTTCCTAACACCATTGGACTCTATTTTGGAACTGGCTATTGGTTCACCGACGATGTTCGTCCATATCAATTCAAGAGTGACCCCACTCAATACTCCTTTCCAAATGTTTCGCAGAGTATCCGCAATAAGCCCGCAGAGAGCATAGTGAGATACTGGTTTGGTAGGTAGGTGCCCAAAGACGCTTATATTTTAGACGGCACCTCGACAACTGCCAGCACCGAAATCAGCACGTCTAACTCACCCAACCCCTGACTGACCTGAGCGCTTCCTATACAAAACTGACTTATGAGCATGAAACTAATACGCGTCTTTGCTGCCGTCATCTGCACATCAGTATTGGTGGCGTGTGGCGGCGGTAGTGACACTGCATCTGTGCCAAGAACCACAGCCGTTGTAACACCAACAAAAAAAGCGACGACGGTTACGGGTGGCAATGCCGTGGTCATTCATATGTACCAGGCGCTCTATGGCATGGCACCGAGCAACGCCCTGCTACTGGACTATGCATTTCAAGCCAACAACGACGCACCCACCTTTGTCAGAAATCTCACTGATCGCTTTGCCGCCACAAGTCACGCCGATCTGGCAAAGCTTGTTCTTGATAACCTTGGTGTGACGCCGACGACAGTGCGGGCGGTGAATAAAAAAGGCGAAGGTGAATACGCCTTGTTGCTGGATGCAGTGAAACAACTCTTCGCGGCTTATCCAACGATGCGAGGTCAGGTCATTCTGAATATGACGAATCTGCTGACAGGGCTTGAAAGTGACGCAACGTATGGCGCAACAGCTGCAATCTATAACGTTCAAGCAAGAGCCAATCTGGCATACAGTTCCAATAGTACAAATAGCAGCACCACAGCATCGTCTTCACAAGATGTTACTTGTTCAGTTCAGGGAAACAACTATGGTGATGTGTCGTATCCTTCAGAATATCTCGGTGCATTTCCAATACCAACACCGACTGCGAGACTGCCAATATCTGTCGCAAGGAGCATGGCATTTGTAGATATTACACCGCTAGGCATTGATCCTTTTCGACCGCCAAGTAGTTCGTGTACAGATCAACGCGTATTTGCTCGAAATTTGTGGAAAGAGACCCTCAAGCGACTCCAACTAGACGGTGCCAGTCGAGTTGTAATATATGGTTGGTCAGGGTTCGACGATTTCACGAAGCCAATTTGGAAACTGGATAATTCAGCATATATTCCCACTGTTGACTCTGATTTGAAATTCGTTGTTGATGAAGCAAGAAAAAGAAATTTGGAGGTATTTTATTCACAGCAATTTGATTACATCGATCTGAAAGGAAATTCTGTCGATGCCAATACGATTACAAAGGGAGATTTTAAGAAGACATTGGACGCTTACCATATATTTATAGTCAATCAAGCCAGATTTAATCAACAAATTGGTATTGCAGGCATGGGTGTTGATTACGCTTATCCTTGGGTATCTAAGATATTTGCAAATGAAGCAACCTACGACCCCGAATTTCGAGCCATGTTCCTGAACGAGATGAATCTAATTATCGATGAAATACGTGTGGTATTTTCTGGCAAAATTGTGATCAACACAATCGGCACCATATTAGATAACAGGATCGCCGCCAAAGTCGATGCGATAGGTGTTACTCCTCTTATTGGACTTCTTACTTCTGATGAGTACAAACATTTGACGGTTGAGCTTCTAAAAAGTAAATACAAAGCAGCAATAGAACAGAAATACTTGGATATTTCAAACCAGATAGGCAGCACAGTCATCAATTTGCCAGTGATATGGAATCTCCAGGCGCAGAGTTATGCTAATTATTATGACATCGGATGGACTGAGTCAGCGTTCTGTTCAGTCTTCCCATGCCCCCAATTAACTTACAAGTCTGACTTTTCAATACAAGCTATTGGATATGAAGCCATGCTAGAAGTCGTCAATGAACAGTCGCATTTTGGAACCAACTCGGTGAACATCGATGTAGGATACTGGCTTAGCGACGATATGGTCCCGCATTTTGGTGAACATCAACCAGGATTCCCAAATCTGAATCAATCAGTCCGCAACAAGCCTGCAGAGGGTATCGTTCGGTATTGGTTCGGACGGTGAGCTATTCGGAAGACTGCTCTTGACGAACGCCAATGACTCCATTGGAGTTCCATCTATCCGGATCGATTGAGTGCCGATCGTCTGCATTTGTCTTGAACCGCCGGCCACACGAAAAGTACCTAACACCTAGGCCGCCGTCTCTTGAAGACACAATCCAGCCGGTCAAAGCTTCATCGACACTGATTACCAGAACCCCCATTGGAGTCATTGGGTTTCACAAGAAGCGGCCACTCCAATGAATCATCGTCCGAACCAATACTTCACTATGCCCTCGGCGGGTTTGTTGCGGAAGGATTGGGAGATATTCGGAAAATCCCAGTCCGTTCCGTTAGCGTAGGATGTTGGGACTAAGTCATCCGTGTGCCAGTATGTCGTCTCAAAGTTGATCGAGCTGACGTTACTGAAAGAGATTTGCGAAGCCAGCGCCTCGAATAAGGCCTCGACACCAATTGCCTGCATCGAAAAGTCAATGACTACCCCCCTCTGGTAGCAGGTACTATCCATATTTGAGCTGCAACCCCCATCTTCGATCCAGCCAGTTGATAAGAATGTGCGAGTGCTTTGAACTTTTACCTCGAACGCTACTGGAATATCCACCGCGGCACCATTCATTTGCTTGTCGTAGTCGCTTTTAAGTTTCGACAGGTAGTAAATGTATCCGCCTTTGGCCTCTTCCACTGTGGGACTATGGTCGGGCGGAACCCAAGTTGACAGCTGCAACACAAGTCTGTCCACTTTGGCTACGATTCTGGGGTCAATGATCGCATCCCAACTTGCCCCGCCATAGTACAGCGTGCCTGAAAACACGCCTCGAACGTCGCGAATAATATTTACCATTTCGGTTACATAGAGCTCCCTAAGTCCAGAGTCTGACTTGATGTTGCCCATACCGATGCCTGACCAGTCTACGCTAATCCCAGCCACTCCAATTTGATTCGCATATCTCGCTTGATTAACAATTTGAATGTGAAATGAGTCCAACATCTGCTTTAGAAGACTCATGGAAAAGACCGCATCAAACATGGAAATTGAATGTCCGGCCATATCGTTGTTCGTAAATTGCCAAGTGAGGTTGACCTTGATGTTACGCTTCCTTGCTTCGTCTACAACAAACTTGACCTCGCTTTCCTTAATTGAATAGTTCACCTTGTCAACATACCAAATTGGTGTGGTAATGTCATTCCACTGACCATAGTTATAGATCCATATTTCGTCAACGTTTAGTTGTTGTAATCTTTTTAGATCCTCTATATACAGGTTTCTGGCATACAAAATATAATTGCTACATTCACTAGTTTTCGGTATCTGATCGAGTCCCCGATATGTTGGGTAATAGTCCTTCAATCCAACGATTCTCGTCAGTGTCGCGGGCAGTTTTCCTATTGGTGTTGGTATTGGAGACGTGCCGTTATATTCTGATGGGTATGTAATTGTTGCTGGCTTGACATAGGTGCAGGCGACTTCTTGCGATGATGACAACGCTGATGAGGTATTTGCATCGTTTGAACTGTATCCGATATTGCTTTGCGCTTGTCCGTTATAGGCAACCGCTGCCGCACCATAAGTCACATCACTTTCAAGTGCCGCGAGCAGATTTGTCATGTTCAAAATGACCTGTCCGCGCATGGTCGGGTAAGCCGCGAAGAGTTGCTTCACTGCATCCAGCAGCAATGCGTATTCACTTTCGCCTTTTTTATTCACCGCCCGCACTGTCGTCGGCGTCACACCAAGGTTATCAAGAACAAGCTTTGCCAGATCGGCGTGACTTGTGGCGGCAAAGCGATCAGTGAGATTTCTGACAAAGGTGGGTGCGTCGTTGTTGGCTTGGAAGGCATAGTCAACAAGCAGTGCGTTGCTCGGTGCCATGCCGTAAAGCGCCTGATACATGTGAATGACTACCGCGTTCCCGCCAGTAACCGTTGATGCCTTTTGGACTGCTGTCGGCACACTTGCTTTTTTCACTGGTGCTGCAGACGATGAGACCGAATTAGTCTCACTGCCTCCGCCACAAGCCACCAACACCCAAGTGAAGATGACTGCACAGGATACACCGAAGATGTTTCTAATCATTATGCGATGATTCTTAGCGGTTGCTTGAATTGAGGTGGTTGATGATGCGGGGAAGGCGCGGTCTGCGAAATGAGAGATTGGTTGGCCGTCTTGTTACGGGATGCTCACGTCCATATTCTGATTTAGTAAAGTTGGCATTTATAGTCGAAACTGCCCGACTCCCTCTGTCGTCTAATGCAACATATTTCTATCAACTTGATTTGCTTTGAATTCCTGAACAAGGAATTTGCCCTTTTGTCCAGCCTCAGGCAACAATTGAAAACCACTGAAGCCACTTGCGTCATTGCCGATTGGAATAATTGCTCCAACAGATTTTCGACCGTCGTTGTATGGATATTGCACAAGTTGAGGGAAGACATCGACAGCATCAATCACCGTGAAGTTTCCTTGACAATCATTGACGAATAATGTCGTATTCCATATCGATCCACTGATTCTTGTCGATTTAGTCCAGTAGTGACCAATTACGTCTGTGCATCCGTCGTTGTTGATATCAAATGCCAGTATGTTTACGTAATATGTGAAGCCCAAGTCTTTAGAAGGAATCACTGACTTGAAATTCTTTCCGTCGATATTGATCAGTAACGAATGCGCAGAATTTTCGTAAAAAATACCACCATTAGCAACCAATGTTGCATATTGAAATGCTGTTTTATCAGTAAATACTCCAGGTGGGTAATAATGCTGTTGCTCCGTTATCGAAAAGATGTCTGGCATGCCATCATTATTGAAATCAAACGATATCGAATTAACATCGCCTCCTTCAATAATCTTATCGGTAGGATAGTACGGTTGACTAGGATGTTTGGTACTTAACCATGCAAGACCACTGGCTCCGTAGGGTCCAGGTGGTAGTCTTTTAATTGTAGCGGCATCAATTCCCGTTTTACTGCCATAAAGAATTGTGCTATTTTCGCTAAATCCATTTCCGCCGATGTACAAATCATCATACCCGTCTCCATTAAAGTCAGCAACAGTCATGGAAGTTTGGCTGTACAGTTTGTCTTTCAACCAGTTCGTTATTGGATTGGGCAGAACCTTAAACGCACCATTCTCATATTGAAGCAGCACACTTTTTGCTACATTGCTTTGATCAGGCAGTAAAATCTCTTTCTTGCCATCACCGTTGAAGTCGCCAACTGCGATGGCATACGAGCGAGTTGTTGTCGTTGATGCAGTATCTGGAATTAGGCTCGTTGAATCTTGAAATATACTCCCATCATTGAATGCAACTGAAATCTTATCACCTGTCCACGGCGGTACATCAAGCCCTGCATTGCCTACGATCAGATCGGCTTTTCCGTCACCTGATATATCCTGAAAAATCAAAAGGTGTGCTTGTTTTGTCGTAGGCACACCGCTCGGGAATATTTCAGATGTCAGGTTTATTTTTCCATTCCTGTTTCCGATAACAGTTAATGGCATCGTAACCTGCGTCTGATACGATGTGGCTGTAAATACAAATTCCTTCTTTCCGTCGTTATTTAAATCAATCATCAAACCTGAGTTATAAAAATATGCACTTTGGCCATATGATGAATAGTCCACCGTCGTCGATATTGTCTTTATTACGCTTATTGCATTTAATGCCGTAGAGGCAATTTTCTTGGACGCGGTATTAGCCACTGCTGCGGAATAATCTATGTTGGCTAATGTCTGATTGTTGAAGTTAACTGCCACCGCGCCATAAGTCGCATCAACTTCCAGTCCAGCAAGCAGATTCGTCATATTCAGAATGACCTGCCCTCGCATGGTTGGATAGGCCGCGAATATCTGCTTGACCGCATCCAGCAGCAGCGCGTATTCGCTCTGTCCGCTTGCGTTGACCGCTGGAACTGAATTCGCGGTCACACCAAGGTTGTCAAGAACAAGTTTTGCAAGATCTGCGTGACTTGTCGTGGCAAAGTGATCAGTGAGGTTCTTGACGAAGGTTGATGCGTCGTTGTTGGCTTGGAAGGCATAGTCAAGTAGCAGGGCGTTGCTCGGTGCCATGCCGTAGAGCGCCTGGTACATGTCAATGACAACGCCGTTGCCGCCTGTAACTGTTGCCGCCTTCTTGACTGGTGATGCTACGTTGGCCTGGATGGATGGCGTGGGTGGCGATGCAATTGGCTCGTTGCCACCACCACACGCCACCAGAAGTAGGGAACTCAGAAGGATTGCAAGAAGTTTCATGTGAGCCTAGATGGTAAAGCCCAAACCTGTTGAAACGAGTCCCACCAATTCGACCTGCGCCTGGTTGGCTGATGACTCAGCCAGGTGCCAAAGGAAGTCGCCTTGGTTGTGGTTGATGTCAGGCTGTGCATCAAGGGCGTTCACGGCACTCGCCAGCGTAGTCGCGTCTGGTGTGACACCGTTCACCCGCCAAAGGAGGTAGTTCGCTATATCGGCGTTTGTAGGTGCCGCCTTCCCAGTGAGCACGTCCCAGATCGGCAGTCGCATGACTGCACCTGAGAGTTGTTGCAGCGTGTAGGCATGGTCGAACAGGTCAATCACCGCACCAATTAACGGTTGCTTGGTTGCCAGCAAGTCCTTGCCTAGCACCGCGCCGAGCAACATTTGAGTTTCACCGGCTGACTGGGTGGCACCTACATCCAATGCGACGTAACCATCCGAGAACTTGAGTCGCTCGATATTCGTTAACTGGTCGGTCAATGACGGACCTTTAACTGTAATCGTTTCATCAGTGTTACGGGAGATTGTGTATTGGCTAAGGCCGCGCGCATAAACGCTCGTGTCTACTCCTGCACCACCATCAATAGTGTTATTTCCAGATCCTCCTGAAATGGTGTCGTCGCCACCATATGCGAAAGCTCGTTCATCACCCGTCGACAATACAATGTTATTGTTATCGTTTGTGCCGTGGATCCAACGACCCGGAATATCGGACACAAGCTGTGCGGTATTCACAAGTGCCGCCCCAGTTGTGAAATCGTTGCCCAGTGACCAATCGAACCGAACTGAGTCGACCTTGCTGGAATAGTGATTAAAGCCTGTTGATGGATCAAACCCAAGGTTTATTGTTTCGATCAACGCATAGTGACCAGCAAGGGGATCGATTGCTATTAATTGGCCGTCGGGAATTCCCAGTGGATATGGCATTTCATTGAATACACCTTGCCCATCATTAAGTAGTATGCGTGTGGTAGCGGCCCCATCGGCACCGCCCTGACCCCGATACAGCAGAATGTCCGTGAAGCCATCCGCATTTATGTCTACAGCATTCACCGTATCGTAGTGCGAGAAGTTCAGACCAGTCACATGGGAAAAATTTGAGCGATTGCTGCTTTCATCAACAAAGCCAGTGCCTGTGTTGATGAGAATTTGAACGGCAGAGTCGCGATAATAGTAATAGACACTTCCATCCCTTTGATCCTTCGTCACTACAGACACCAGGTCTTGACGCCCATCGCCATTGACATCAAATGCAACCGTGTCAAGGTATATTGACCCGACACTGACATAGTTGGCTGGCTCTAGTGAACTCCAGGTTGTCGATCCGCCGCCGTAGGGTCCAACGGGCAGCGTAATGACTCTCGTGTCGGAAAACTGTCCTTTACCATCATTCAAAAACACCTTTCCATTGGTTGTGCCGCCTAAAGGCAGCACCGCTAGATCGACATAGCCATCCCCGTTCGCGTCAAATATGGCTGAACTCGTGTAAATGTTCTGGTTCGATACTTGCGTTGTTCCGTTGTTTGTTGTGCTGATGACTTGAGACTGGGGATTTGCAATTGAAAACGGGAGTCCTGAACGGTCAAGCTTAAATCCCCCGTGCTTGTCGTTGATTAGGAAGTACGAGGCCGCCTCCGCATTGCTCCAAATGGAATCAATGTAGATGTCTGGGCTGCCATCGCCGTTGACATCGCCAACGCTCAAGTGGTGCGCGAAAAGCTTCGGCATGCCTTGAATAGCTACGCTGCTGTAATTCGGACCGTCCGTTGACATTAGGACATATGACAATTCCCCTGGCCATGGTCCCAGCGGTTTGCCATCCGCATATGGATCTTGGCCCGATGCAGCGATTGCAATATCACCTTTGCCATCTCCATTAAAGTCTGCCGCAACTATGCGATTGACTAGGGTGGGTGCAACATTTGCCGTCAGTTCCAAGCCAACTGGCGTGTAGCTACCGTCCTCAGCTTGCAGATAGAAACGAATCGGAGATGAGCCGATCTTGGTGCTGCTAAACGCAGAGTCCGGGTCGAAACGAAGTGCCAGATCCAGGCGTCCATCCCCATTGAGGTCCGTATTCGCCCAGCGTGGATTGCCCGAAGCATCTGCGTTGTCAACTGCTGTTCCGGCAGTAACAGTAAAAGCACCGCGAACAAGCTCCGCGCCACCAGGAATCAAGAGGCTAACCAAGATCCTCGATTCGTCCGAACCTTTCCCTGTAAAAGATATGACTTCGATGTCTTTTAGCGTCTTTGTACCGTAGTTTCCATCCGCAAGATCGGCATTTTTGACAGTTACCAATCCGCTCTTGCTGTCATAGCTAATGGCGAATTTGGAGGACGGCGAGAAAAAGAACTCAACAGTGTCAACGCCATCGCGTCCGTCAAAGTAGTCATCTCCTGAGCCTCCGTAGAAATGGTCATTGCCATTGCTGCCGAGAAAGGTGTCGGCGTTTGGTGAGCCATGCACGTAATGAATATTGACAAGAGTGTCAACCGTTCCATAACCATCCTGCACCTTGCCAGACAGGAGATCAATCGCTACGGGGTTGGGTGAAAACCAATAGAGTACGGTCGCACCCGAAGTGGTGCCAACAATGGTATCGACACCGGCCTCTCCCATTGCCAGGCAATTGCCAATAGTTATCGTGTCACTTCCTGCGCCACCGTAGATAGTCGACCAATCAGGCAGCCCAAGCCTTACTTGGTCAAGAATATCGTCACCATTTGTTCCGTGGTAGTCCAACTGATCTTCCTTGGGTTACTCAGTTTTGCAAGCAAGATCGGCCAGTGAGGACTGGTCCTTTCACTGCGGCTTGGCATGTCAAGGGCATTCTGACATCGTTTCTCAAGGGGCCAATTGTTTTGTGGCAAATATCTCCAGCGTGAGGTAGGCAAGCAGGGACGACAAGCACCGTCGATGAGGCTGGATGACCGCATTGGGGAAGATACTTCTATGACTGCTTCCCAGCGTTGGGACAAGATCCCCGAGCCGAATGCGACCATCGGCTAACGCTGCGATCCGGGTCTACAACTTTTTCCAAACCTGACTTTCAACTTTGACGGTCAGCTTCAGAGCGAAGTGGCTGGCGCCAGAGACACAAAGCAGCCGTGGCGGAATCCAAAGGGTTCGCTCCAAACCGGTCACTGACAGCAGCGTTCTGCGGGTCACCAGGTGACGAATTTTCAATGATTGTTGAACCTGTCACCGCCCTCGCACTGGAATTCACATTGGCCACTTGAAAAATATTTCATTCATTGTGGAATAAAGTGACTTCGTCAAACGTCTATGCCTGTAAGCACCAACCGGTGCGAATCAAGCTCGGATCATTTATGAAATATTCAATTGCATTCCTCGCACGTCAATCAGTTTCCATCCTGCTTGAAGGGGCGCTGCCATGAGTTTTCACGAATACCGGATTAATGAACTCTATTCCAGTGCCGATGGAAAGATTCAGTTCATCGAGATGAGCGTTGGAGGCTACGACGGCGAGTCGTTCTGGCGTGGGGTTTCCCTCATATCGTCGAGCAACGGCGTGACCAACACGTATCACTTTCCGAGCAATTTGCCGAGCGAGGCCACGGCCCACACGACCGTATTGATCGCGACTCAGGCATTTGCCGATCTGGGCATCGTCAATCCAGACTTCATCGTGCCTGCCGGGTTCTTGTTCGTAGGCGGTGGCACACTTAAGGCTATGGTGAACAAGTAGGGCCAAAACACTGGGCCCGTTGCAAGCAGAGGCGGTTTTTCATTTTTCAGCCGGTTTGACGCCGTTTTTCGGCCG
>Ga0194038_1000681_pt1 | contig 14798 bp, 16 predicted proteins | sample JunL226m_MetaG_FD_148630 | JGI IMG/M metagenome (GOLD analysis project Ga0194038, IMG submission 148630) | Anoxic zone freshwater microbial communities from boreal shield lake in IISD Experimental Lakes Area, Ontario, Canada - Jun2016-L227-6m | ecosystem: Environmental > Aquatic > Freshwater >... | reverse complement strand
ATCACGCACCGAGAAGATCACGCGCAGGTGAGAAAATCACGCACCGGTGAGAAGACCACGAGTGACGTCGAACTGATCGAATTTTCCCGAACAATCTTTCTTGTACGAGTTCCACATCCGCGGATCTTTGCACGTGCAGCATCCTCCTCGACACGATCGCGATGGATCCGAGCACGATCCATCGGTCCCACATGGCGGATCCCATTTGCACCGTACGGGGACGTTCACGCACGTCTTGGTCGCGTTCTCCCAAACGTATCCCGCACGATTGCACGACGACATGGTCCACCCAAACGCGTCGGGACCGGTGAGGCCCGCGAGGCCCGTGAGGGGATCGATGTGAGGATCTCCTCCAGAAGCTTCGCACCTGTCACGGCACGTCGTGTGGGCCGGGCTATGGATCGGGCCCGCGAAATGGCATACGTTCATGCATGCGAGTCGGTCGGCACTCGTGTACCCCTCTTTCTTCTCACGACGAATAAACCACATGGCGGCGACGACGACGACGGCGACGACGGCGACGACGGCGACGGCGACGACGGCGACGACGGTGTTCGTATTCATGGTCTTCGTATTCATCATGGTCTTCGTATTCATCATGGTCTTCATGGTATTCGAACAGAAATTATGTACGACGGCGACATTACGTACGATGAGTCAAAGTCGGTTTCCAATTCCATCACGCGCCGGTGAGAAGACCGCGCAATCCACCCAGTCCAAACATCATCTCATCGCTCCGAATGGGTACACCGTCGTGCACTTGCCTGCGCACTGCTTTGGTCTCCACGTGTTGCATGCCCACGTGGCGTCCGTTCCCGGATATTTCGTGGTGTCGATGCTCGTGACGGGCGTGCCGTTGATCGTGCACCAATATTTCCCGGGGGTCATCATTTTCGTCGCGGGCGGGGAGGGTCCACCGTCGGGGCGGACGCATCCCTTCTGCGATGACCACGGCTGGTCGCAGCACAGCCCTCGGTTCCACGAACTGTTGCCGGCCTTGCACTTTCCGGCCTTGATGCACGCCACCCGACACCGATCCGCGGAGAGATGTTGGGCTGACGTCAAGCATTTTTTGAATGTTTTAGAATACGTTTGACCCGGACCGGGAGCGCACTTGTTCGTCGTCGCGTCCCATCTGCACCCCGCCGCGGCACACGATCCCTGGGTCCACCCCGACGCAACGTGGGAAGATCCACCGGCGGCCGCCGTGATCGGGTTCCACATGCATTTTCCGGCGACGAGCACTTGACCCACCGGGCATCCACCGGGAACCCACCCATGAGCGGTGTGGGAAGACGATCCACCGCCGGAGGCTTTGCACCTGTTGCGGCATGCCGTGCGTGCTGGGCTATGGTTCGGGCCGACGGATTTGCACGTGTTAAAGCACGCGAGTTCGGCGTTCGTGTACCCTTCTTTCTTCTCACGATGACGACGAATCAGCCACACCGAGATGCCGATCGCGACGGCGACGATCGCGATGCCGGCGATGATTTTCGGGTCTTTGAGTTTTTTCACGATCGATTTGAATGTCTTCATTTTTTTCGGTATAGGTAACGACGGTAACGACGGTATACATACACCAGAAAAAAAAAAAGAATAGTCCGGGCGGTCACGACGGACTCGAAACGGTCACGAAACGGTCACGACGGACTCAACGATTTTTTCAATACGTCGATCGAATACACGTTCGGGATGACCACGACCGCGATGGCCGCATACCACGCCGCGGTCAATGCGAACGTCGCCGTCCCGAGTCCACCACTGCCGTTGACGAATAACCATGCGATGATCGCGAGTTGGATGCCCAAGATCCCGGCAGACGTCCACCATGCCCACGTGGCTTCCTTGACTCTCGCGGCGATGCGTACCGCGGTCTCGATGCTCGCGCCGTCATCCAACGCGGCGTCGGCGGTATCGAACGCTTTTTTGTTCGTCACGAACGCGAACGTCGTGGATACGATCGTCAACGCGACGGATACGATCGCGATCGTCGCTGGTCTATTGACGATCGTCGAGATCGTCGCTGGTATTTTCATGTTTTCTCGTGGTTCTCGTGTGTTATTACATGCCATTCATTTTTTAAAAATTAATTCGCGAAACTGAGGCCTGCCATACCCGCCGCGACGCGAAGCACATTGTAATTCACCGCGTATATTTTGACGCGTCCGGCCGGTAATGCGGGATTCAGCGAGAATTGGAGTTGCGCGCTATCGAAACGCGTGAAATTGGCCGTGCCGTTCGGCTGGAGATCTTCGGCATTGGATAATGCGAAACTGTACACGTACACGCTTTTCGATGGGACGCGCGTATGGTGCTCGTACGGCTGCACGAGACGGAAATACGGGCCGTTGCGTACGCTGAAACGATCGCTGCCGTTGATCACCAATTTGGCCGTCTCGAATATCTCGCCACCCGTCCCTGGAATTTCGTAATCGAAGATATCGTTACCCGCGACGGGATCCGAAGCGTACTTCGATGCCGCTTGGTATACCCATACGAGTTCGCGAACCGGGTGATTGAAATTGAGGTTGTACTTGCGATTGACCGTCCCGTTCGGATCCGAGGGAGATGGCACCGGTTCGTCGCCTTGGTACTGCAATTGCGTGACCAGGTATTCGTGCTGGATTTCCGACATTCGCATGCGTTCCGGCGAATCGAGGAACACGTAATCCGCGTACAAATTGACGTTTTGGATGCTCAATGGCAACGCCCCCAATTTACTCGTCAACGCCGTGATGGGGACCGTGCTTCGAATGCATTCGAGGTAATTCCGGAACTCGAAATTCAGTTTGATCTGATGGTAACTCAGTGCGACGAGAGGAAGGTACATCCCAGGAGCCCGATTGTAACAAAATCGGAGTGGCACGTAATACGTCGTCGCCGCGGATTGCTGACGTTGCCACGTCGATGCGTACGACGCTGGATCGTACCGGCCGGTCATCACGTTCAATCCATCGATTTTCTCGGATTTTTCGGTGAGTTCCGTCCACACGTCCCACCATTCCGAATAATGTTTATCGATGCGTTGCCCACCGATCTCCAATTCGACGGATTTCATGATCGCGTACCCGATGCCGTTGACGTACCGCACGTTCGATGTAGGTACCGTGAACGTCCTGAGCGGGGGATGAACGACATCGCTCGCGACGAGCATGTACGGCCACGTCGTGATGTTGCCCGTGTACGACGCGACGTTCCCGAGTTGGCCGTAGTTTTTGTAATAACTGCCGATGCCGTCGTACACCGCGATGGCGTTGGCGTACGTGTAATTCGGCGCCGATCCGTTCCGGACTTGCCAATAATTGCCGGTGGTATCCGTGTACACGTTGCCACCGACGGTCATCACGTTGGACGTATTCCCTTCGGCCGGTGTCGGCGTGATATCGTACGTCAACAAATCGGGGACGGATATTTCCAGCCATACCGCTCCCAACAAATCACCGTTCCGACTGATGGTCACCGTCGGTTGTTTCCCGAAATCGACGGTTCCATCGAACGCTTGCTGGATGCTTTCCGTCGCGAAATTCGTGTACCGCCTGTACACAGATTTGAAAAACGTGATCTGAGGCGTTCCCGTCAAGTACACGTCCTGGGCACCGAACGCCGATAATTGCAATACTCCACCTGGCATATGTATATGTATATTCAAGTATCACCAGATATTTTTCGTCAGACCCCACCGCACTGTATCAAAAAAATGTAGCGTTGGATTACACGCTAGTGCACGTTTTTCACGTCATGGGACAAACGTTTTCTTATTATCCATCGCCTTCCAAAGCCAATCGGGCAGCTCAGAAAAAATGGGAGGCGGCCCAAGCGCGGATAACTCCATGCCAACGAGCCCAGAAAAACGTCGAGATGCAAAAAGCTCTGGTGACTCGCATGCAACAAACTCCCACGGCCAATTGGTATACCACGAATTCCATCTCGAATACGCTGAACATCGAAGAACCTCTCGTTCAACTCCAGCAATTTCGAAGCTTGTCGCCGGCGAGCAAACAAACGAAAAGGAACGATATGCTGCGCGAACAAACCAAAAATTATGTGTCCATCGTGGCGTACATGCGGAAAGTATGCGGCACGGGTGGCGTTGGGGTTGGTGGCAGCGTTGGTGGTCCCCGTCCCCCACCACCGAGGGGCCCGAGGAGGTAATAATTGTTTCCAATTATTTTTTCGAACACGAGTATAGTATTCGAAAAGCGTATGCTCATCGATCCACATCCATGCGACACGTTGGCCCAACGACGAATTACATATTTGATCACGCACCATGAAAACAAAGGAGGATCGGGATTCGATGCGGATGCGTTCAAACACGATTACCAACGCGCCAAACGAGTCTGCGCCGCCGCGTCTACGTCCACAGAATCCGCAGCCGAACGTGCAGCACGACGCGAACGTGATAAACGAGATATCGCCGAATACGAACGTCGAGAACGCGCACGACACGCCGCGATCGCACGTCAACGCGAAGAACGCGCGCGCATACTTCGAGAAAAACGTACACGACGCGACGTCGTATGGGGTGGCTTCGACACCACCCCGACCGCCCCGGCTCCGGCTCACGCCGCCCAAACGGTTCTGACGGACCTAACGGAACGCGAACGCGAACGTCAACGAAAACGAGAAGCGCGAGAAGCGAACGTACTTGCCATGGGGGTACGGAAGGGAAAAGAAGAGCAAGCGCGTAAACTCGTTGAATTGATGCGAAAAATACGGGCGCGGAAATAAAATGTTTCGTTTGGTGTACATGACACGCTCAAACGCCGTTACACGCGCCCACGACGAGTATACGAGGACCAGACTCGCTCATATCGCTCGTACCCGAGCCCGTGCCGCCCGCGCCGCCCGTGCCACACGTGAAAACCGCGAAAATGAGTACGAAAATACCAGGCCGAGCGTTCATCACGCCATTCATCACGCCGCGACGGCATCGGCGAACGCGCGATGGAAGAAACTCGGGGAAGTGCGCGACCACTATCTTTTTCATGAACGCGTAGCCGACGAAAATATCGGTTCGTTGCGTCGTCGTTACGAAGCCCAGGCCCGCGAAGCAGCCCGAAAAGCCCACGAAGCAGCCCGCATAGCACGTGAAGCCGACGAAGCATCATGGGCACGACATCGCACACGACAATCGAGGTTCTACCGTTGAACCCAGACAGCGACAACAGGACTCGGCGGGGCGTCGGGACGTCTCGTCGGGACGTCAGAGTCTCCCGACGAGCTTATCCGCCACGATCTTCGGGAGCGTTCGCACCAACGCCGATTTATCTGCCATTTTCGTCATCGACACGGCCGTGCACGTATGGTCTTCGGGTAATCGATGACGTGCACACAGGTTCGCGAACCCACATCCTGGGCACGCGAATCCGAGAAGACCGACTTTCGCACGGCATACCTCACACTTTGCCATGATATTCCATACAAAAAAAAATATACGTGAATTCCGGATTTTGCAGTGATTAAAAGACGACGCCCCGACGCTCCGGATCGTATCGACGCCCTCGACGCCCCCGACGGTTACGTACGCGTTTTCCGTCGGTTCGTTTTCATTCGGTTCACTATCCCACGTGGACCCCCATATTTCGCACACGCCAACCAAAACACATCGATCGCACGGTAATACGTCGCCGTCACCGAGTACGTTTTGAGGTACCGCGTGATGAACGCTCGGCCCAAACGAGCGAGGTCCGTATCGTCCAATCTGTATCGTCGTTTCGATTCGGTTTTTGAGAGTTCTCCATTCGCCCCGCCGCGATTCGACCACCCGGCTACGGGGACGCACGCTTCGAACCACGCTTCGAACCACGCCGCGGTCCCGGATGCGGTTTCCGTGGCAGCGTACCGTTTGACGAGTCCGTTCCATGCCCAACGTCGCATATACGTACATGTTTGTGATACCGCCATGGTCTCGCGTGGGTGAAGGTACCCGCCATCGATCAATATCTGTACTACCGTGAACCCCGCGTCCGTCCCGCCGTCCGTCATTATACTCGAAAACTCAACTTGGTCCCGTAAACGTTTTTACAATGGCAAAAAACCGGGGAGGACCCGATTTCCTTTGATCGATGGATTGATAGGGCGATCGATGGGTTTTGCGGTCGTGCTCGCGTCGCGGACGTACCCCGAGTACGCCTGGATACCTCCCACGACTTGTTTCACGCATTCGCCCAAGACGCCGCGGTTCAGGCGTTGAAGTTCCGGCTCGCCACCGACGTTTTCGCTGAATTCGATGTACATGCCGACCATGATGGTCACGAGGACCTCGGTGCTCTGTGGTCCGACGGTGAACCCCGTCAATTTCTTGACGTCATCGATGATCCGTTTCTGGAGGTACGCGATATTCTTCGGCCCGAAAAACGCCATGTTCAATCGACTGGGTTGCTGATGCACGGTCCGTAAAGCCCATGCCGTCCACCCCTCGACGCCATCTGGAGCCGATGGACCGTTCAAACCGTACGGATTGACCGTCGGGAAATTCATCTTCGGCACTGGAAAGGTGTTCATTTACACGACGAAACAAAATTAATCGGAATGAGAAACGGCGCGACGCAGCACGCGGTACTGGGCACACGCGGAATACACGAAATCCAGCAACACCGATTTATCGTCCGCGCGAAGAACCAGGGTCTTGGGCCATTCGGGGCGGGTATCCGTCGGTATCACGTGCTCGTACTCGAACACTTCGAACTCGATCTCGTGATCACCGAAATCGAACGTTCCATTCCCCAACGCCATGGGGATCACACGAGGCGTATCGGAACGCGCATCCATCACCGAAATCCCGAATTCGCGATCGTCGTCATCGACCAACGAATCGATCGCGTTCGTCAGCGCTTCGTACACGTACGTATCGCGATTGGTCACCACCAATTGAGGACCCTGGTATTCGGTGCCGTCATCGGATCTCGATGGAGTCGGCGTCGATGGCGTTCCGGACGGTGACGATGACTCGACCGATGATCCGGGTGACGACACGGGCGTATTGGTCGTCGATGACATGTACCGCCTGGGAGGAGGACGCGCACGACCCCCGGGTCCGGCGACGTTCCCGGGTCCGAACACGGCCTGGGTTTGGGCGTTTTGGGTCGTTTGGGGCCTGACACGGACGGACATGCGCGTGGTGGAACTCGATGCCGAACTCATCGATGAACGACGAAAAGAAATGAAACTATGATCTGACCGATGTCACGGCGCTGGTATTATACGTCGTGCGTTGCGTATCGACATGTCACCGAATCGACGCGATCGTGTCACGACCGGCGTTGACGTACGATGCGTTTGTTGCGTTCCGCGATATCGGCGGCCGTCGGGACGTGCGTGGCGATATCGTGAGACCGCGTGAACACCGTACGCCAAAACGAAGGATGCGTCGCCGTGGACAATCGCCGAATCGCCGCGCCTTCGGGAGTCGGGATGTACGTCTCGTGAAGACGCGCGAGGTGCTCGAATTCGCGTGCGAGTTTCGGGATGGCTTCGCGCGCGTACGCTGGAGGATCCGTGAATTGAAATGTGGTGACCGATGAATCCGCGTCCGAGTCCGCCGTGTCGTTGCCGACGTCGTGGGTCGCGTCGTGGGTCGCACCGTGGGTCGCGCCGTGGGTCGCGCCGTGGGTCGTCATCAGTTTTCGCCACGACGCTTTCGAACCGGGTGGATCGGTCGCGAACCCCGCCAACGTCTCGGGATCACGTGCGATTATGTTCGCGACGGTCGATTGGATCGCCGCATCGCGTTCCTGGCGGTACCGCTCGAGATCGCGACGTGCATCCTCGACCAATTCGCTGAACAATTTTTTGTCGGTCTCGGGATCGACTCGAGGTTTCAGCGCATCGTATTTCGCGTCGAACCATGGACACACGAAATCGGGTCCGTCGAACCGAGCCTTCGACACCATTATACTTTCATCATATCATTTTTTTACAAAAACATCGACGTCGTGAGTCATGATTTAATTCGCCAGAGCCATGTAACTCTTCTTCCATTTCTGCCAATCGTTGCGTGCCGGTTTGCCCGTTTTTTCGTTTACGAGCGAATGCGCCGTGACCGTCCACGCGAACAAGGCATCGGTGTTCGCTAGGTCTTTGGGCCCGAATTGTGTCATTTCCAATATTTTTTGCATGCCCTTGCAACATCCATCGCACGGTAACACGTATTGCAAATTCGTGATAAATGCGGACATGTGGGCTTTGTCGTTGGCCGTCGGTTTCATGGGGTACCGCAGCGCGCTGAGGTGGAGGAGAAACCACGTACCACTTCCCCATTGGTTCGGGTCAAAACCTGGTCTGGTTGCTGACATTTGTATTTACATGAACATATCAAAATAATTTTTAATATTTTGCGCCTTTGGACATGTTGTCAAACGCCCATAGCGGTTGAAGATTGCTCACGTGAAAGCACCGCTTCTGATCCTCTGGATCGGTCATATCGAACGATGAACATGGTCGAACGTGATCAATATGCCATCCTCTGAATCCGTAATTATCCCACGTCATACCATCGGTAAACTGAGATTCCAGGTGTTTGACAACTTCGGCCACCGAGCATCCGAATAGGTCGATGGTGTGACCCGTCTTGGTCGCTGTCTTGGCGTTCGTGGAATTATATCTCACGATAATTTTCCTCATCCGTCTCCGAGTATTGCACGCGATCTTGTACTCTATACACGTCTGTCGTCGATTCGCCAGTTTTTTCACACAACACGCTTTGCACATTGACTGCAGTCTATCCAATGAGGATCTGTTCGCATTGTACTGATCGGGTGGTAAATCAACCTTGCATCCAGAGCACCGTTTCGTTGAGGGTCTGACGAATGCATCTTGACGAGCAATAAAACATTCTTTGCATTCACCTACGAGACCATCAACATATGCAGTATTTCGTACGAAGGAGTCCGAACTCTTTTCTACACGACATGTTTTGCACGTCTTTGTATCTGGTACGATCGGATTCTTAATACAATCCTGGCACTTCGTCTTACCATGAGATATCCCAAACCATTTGACGTGTTTTTCGAATCCACATGACGTGCACACCGCTCTGTCCGTACACGTTGTATTTTCACGTTCTTCTCCGCGTTTTTTGGCGTACTCCGCATGACACACTTTGCATTCCGATCTGAGTCCACCTTTCATACGGACATCCTTGTAAAATTCCGTCGTCATCTTGGAGATATCACAAACGGTGCATACCTTTTCGATGATCTTCGATTCCAGTGGTTCGAACGTTTTTCCACACGGGAATGTCGTTTCCGGTGGAGTCTTCTTTTCGAATTTCGCCCGTGCAGCTTTATCGTACGTAGCCCGGCACGCCTTACACACCAATCTCAAACCATCCTTCTCTCGGCAATTCTTATGGAAATTTTCGATCGGCATGGAGATTTTGCACGACCTACACGTTTTTTCCAATCCAGGAGGTATTTTGGGGCGAGTTTTTTTCTCTTCTCCTATTCGTTTGTTAGATGCGTTCGTACACGTTTTGCACGCTCCGACGAACCCATCTTTCGAATGTAAAGATGCATAAAATTCGCGTACCGTTTTTGTCTGTTCACACCTACAACACATCTTTTCTTCTATGAGAATTTTTGATTCCAATTTCAGTCGTTCGCAACGTCGTGCATCATACGCCTTTTTGCAAGCTCGACATCGTTTCCCGGTAGAGAACTCGACGATCGTCTGCCCACATGAACTACAATCCATATTATTTTACGTAGGTTTTAATTCTTAAGTCGTTACAGATAGTTTCACCAAGTCGGCGTTCTTAGCGTTCGCCACCGCCGTCGAGGCCGTCACGAAATGAGTTCGTCGCCCACCCCCATCCTACGAAGAGCGTTCTCGGAAGCGGCCATCTGCGCCTCGCGTTTCGATCCACCGGTTCCGCGACCGAGCACGCGACCGTTCAGAAGCGCTTCGGACGTGAACACGCGAGTCGTTTCGTCGCGCGTCTCACGGTACGTCGCGCCACGGACTTCCGATCCCAGTTGACGCAGATGTTTCGTCAGTCGGTCCTTGTGATTCGCGTCGATCAAGATCGTGTCATCCGCGTACGTTCCGATGATTCGCAATATGAATTCACGGGCTTCGACCAACCCGAGGTCCAGGTACATCGCCCCCACGAGAGCTTCGAACACGTCTTCCAACACACCCGCGCTCGCGTTCCATCCACGCATCAACCCCTTTTGATCCATCACCACCAAACGGTGCATTCCCATGCGCCACGCGACGACGGACAAAAACTTGCCAGATACCAATTTGGTGCGCACGCGCGTCAGGAATCCTTCGTCCTTCATGGGGTACGTATCGAACAAGTACTTGGCCACCACGAAGTTCAGGACCGAATCACCGATGAATTCCAATCGCTCGTAACTCGGCACGCTCATCGCCGTCGCCGCGGTCTTGTGCGTGCACGCGGTCTCGTATAATTCGAACGACATCACGCGCACACCCAGCACGGCTTCGATGTCCTCGCGAGTCACGGACAACCCGTTGCACGTCGTCGGAGGGTGGAACTCGCATTCGTCGGGCGGGATGTACCGCGTGGCGAACTCGGGGTCGATGGGGTGGTCGTGTGGCGGAGGCCGTGACGGCGGTGGTGGTGGGAAAGACATCACGGATCGGTGAAAACGGGTGTACGAAACGCGTGCGCGGGGTGTGTTAAGTCGTTTTTTGGTGTATGCGTGCGGTGGCTTTATGCGGTGCCGCCGGGGGTGGTGACGGGAGCCGCGGGTTTCGGGATACGTGGAAGACGGGTCTGCGACTTCGATGGCTTGGCGGCCTTCAGTTCGCGGATCTTCTCACGCAGGGCTTTGTTGTCCTCGGACAGAGTTTCGATCTTGGTCTCGAGGGTCTCGATGTGTTTCTGGACGCGGTCGATGGCTGAGGGACGGGACATGCACCTTCCCGATACTATTTTACGAAGAAATGAACGCGCCGATATATACGTCTTCGGGATCGTATCGACGCGCGTCACCGCGAATGAACGTCTTCGGGGTTCACAAGAAACTCGCAAGAACGTCGATATGGGGTGCGAGATCGTCGGGGGGGTGACCCGAATCGACGGCCACCCGATGAATTTTGGTACATCCTCGTCACGCTCGCTTAAGATCCAATCATTTTCTTGAACTCTAGATCATTATGGCGGGACGAGGTGGGAAGAAGAATGCCGCCGAAGACGCCTCAGCCAAGAAGATGGAATTGGAGCGTGGGATCGGGAGGGCCATCAAGGAATTAGACGTCCAGGGAGCGACCGCCAAGCTCGGGACGCTCGTCGACACGTGGAAACTGAAGGAACGCGATGCCAGTTTCGAAATGCAGACCATCCACATGTTCAGGGCGTTCGGCTTGAATTACGAAAGCAACATGATAGATGACCTCGATCGAGATCGGGGGAGTTTTGGGCTCAGGGAACTCGACGATACCATCAACGCACACGAATTAGAAGCCATCGGGTTGTACCACCGGATGCACGAGTTGAACATGCTCCCGGAATCCAACGTCGAAGCCTCCGAAGACCAGCATCTCGCGCTTCGTCAGATCGTCAAAGTCCTCGAAACGGTCTTTTACGCCAAACGTGTGGTCCTCAGCGCGTTCCAAGCCAAGCTCGCGGTCCATCAACTTCACGTGGACGACGGCGTGCTGGATCTCGCACAAGATCTCGATGCGCGGCTGGGATCGTGGGCTCTCCGTTTCAGGTTCATCGATGGCGAAACCTCGGCGTTCCAAAGCTTGTTGCTGTACCTCCTCGACGCCGTGATGGAGAAAAAGTACCGCAAATACGGCGATTGGTTGTACGAACCCATCGTCATAGATGGACAAGACATGCATTCGTGGAGATCCGTCGTGGAAATCAAGGAATTCGTGTACTCCATGCTCCGCAAAGAAACGTGTTGGGATCAATGGAAAAACGCCACGCACAACATGAAGAACGTGTCGAGTTCCATCGAGTACCTGACGAATTGCCATGACCACCAACTTCCATGGCTCGTCAAACAACGGGCGGTATACTCGTTTCCGAACGGTGTTTACCTCGCGGCCGAAGATCGGTTCCACTGCTTCGCCACCGCCAAGACGCCGTTGTCGGATTCGATCGTCTCGTGCAAATTCGTCGAAACGCCGTTCGTTCCGTACGACGAATGGAGGGATATTCCCACGCCGAACCTCGATTCCATCGCGAATTTCCAGGGATGGACGGCCGACGTTCGGGAATGGATGTACGTTTTCCTCGGTCGGTTGCTGTACCCCCTGAACACGCACGATTCGTGGCAAGTCATCCCGTTCTTCCTCGGATCAGGAAGTAGCGGAAAATGTTTTTCGCGTGACACTCCCGTGATGATGCACGACGGCTCCTCGAAGCCCGTGCAGGACATCCGGGTGGGCGACGAGCTCATGGGCGACGATTCCGTCCCCCGACGGGTGCTGACGCTCGCGAGGGGTATCGATGATATGTTCGACATCGTGCCGGTGAATTCCAAGTTCCCGACGTACAGAGTCACACGCGAACACGTGCTGTGTCTCAAATGGACGAACCATGGATCGGTATCTAAATGGCTCGACTACGGCAAGGTAGTACAATGGTACGATCCCGAACGCCGCACGAGCCGTGGTACCAAGTTCATCCACAAAAACGCTGATGCGATGCGAGATTTCATCGAGGTCCTGGACCGTGATAAGACGTTCGAGATGACCGTTGGGGAATACATGGACCTCGCACCGCACGTCAAAAAGTATTTCAAGGCGTACCGCGTAGCCGTTGAATTTCCCACACGCCCGGAACCAAAATTCGATCCATGGTGCATCGGTGCATGGCTCGGCGACGGAACGTCTGCAAAACCACAGATAACGTCCGCTGACCAAGAGATCATTGATGGGTTCGTCGAAGCCCTGGAAGGTACAGGAACCGAAATATCCTTCAAAGGGAAATATAGATACGACATCGCTCAGAAAGACGGTGGGCGCAAACAAAATACAAACGTGTTCACGGCGGCGTTGCGGGCCTATGGATTGATGAACAACAAGCATATCCCTACGGACCTGAAGTTGGGGAGTCGTAAGACCCGTTTGGCTGTCCTGGCTGGTTTACTGGATACTGATGGGTTCTTCAGTGGGTATGGGTATGACATCATCCAGAAAAACGAACGGCTCGCGGATGACATCGTGTTCGTCGCGCGTTCTCTCGGCTTCGCGTCGACCAAGACCCCATGTACCAAAGGATGCTGGTATAAAGGAGAACTCCGCGAAGGACGTTACTTTCGTCTGTCCATCAGTGGTGATGGATTGGACGATCTCCCGATGCGTCTGGACCGCAAGATTAAGCCGGAGACACCCAAGCTCCGCAAGAACCAATTGCGGTATGGTTTCTCGATCGTCCCCGTCGGGAAAGAGGCGTACTATGGGTTCGAGACCGATGGAAATCACCGCTTTCTCTTGGGAGATTTAACGGTGACCCACAATTCGACGATAGTCCTCAAAGTGTGCAAGAACTTGTACGAGGCCTTGGACGTCGGGATCTTGTCGAACAACATCGAGAAAAAGTTCGGGATCTCGGCGTTTTACGATAAGAATCTCGTCGTCGCACCAGAAATTCGGAATGATCTGGCCATCGAACAAGCGGAATTCCAATCCATCGTGTCCGGCGAAGATATCCAAGTCAACGTCAAACACAAGAAAGCGTTTTCCGTCGAATGGACCGTTCCCGGAGTTCTCGCGGGAAACGAAGTCCCGAATTGGGCAGATTCCGCGGGATCCATTCAACGACGTATCGTGGTGTTCGAATTCACCAAGACGGTGCGTAACGGTGACATGAAACTCGGTGAGAAACTGAATGCGGAACTCCCAAACATCATCCAAAAATGCAATCGCGCGTACCTCGAGAAAGCTCGGGCGCATTCCGACGTCAACGTATGGACCGTCCTCCCGTCGTATTTCATCAAAGCTCGAAACGCCCTCGCCCAAGCGACGAATTCCGTCGAAGCGTTCCTCGCGAGCACGGATCTTCGATTGGATACCGAGGCGTTCATGCCCATCAAGGATTTCCAGGATGCGCTCAAAGAATTCGAGATCCGAAACAATTTACAACCAAAACGAAACGCTCGGGCGGCGTTCCACGAACCGTTCGAGAAATTCGGGTTGCGAATCGCTCAGGAAACGAAGACGTACAGGGGATGCACGCAATGTCTCGAATACATCTTCGGTGTGGACCTCGCGAGGACGCACGTCGATGTCGGGGGGCTGGGATGACCACATGAACGCTATGATGACCTATAAGATGACCGCTGCTGCTTTAAAAAAAATGTATCCTGTAAGCATCAATCAGAAAACAATGAGTCACACATGGGTGAAATATACGTCCGCGATCGTCCTCATCGCTGCCGTCATCGCCGCGCTGGTGGTCGCCGTCATGTCCGCGCGTCGGTGTACCGCCACACATCAACCTCCGAATTATTCGCCGTATTCGCGTTCTTGGGACTATTCATCGAACGGGCGCGTGTTTCCAGCTCGGCGGGCGTACCCGACTCGGCAGTATGCGACGCCCGCGATGGCTCAAGCGCCGGCGTGGATGTCCACCACCGCGTCGGGGGGATCGAGCGCCACAGCGTCGGGTGCGTCGTCGGGGGCGTCGGCGGGAACGACGTCAGGCCGCCGTGAACCACGCGTGTTCTCGCCGTCCACGCCAATCGCGCCAGTTCAATTCGTCGATCCTGGAGTCTTCGGTGCGTTCGGAGCGTCGGATGGACTCGCGCCATCGTTCAAACGTACCGGATGGAAAACGAAACCGATGAACGCACACGGGCGCGGGGCGTGCA
>Ga0194038_1000680_pt1 | contig 14810 bp, 12 predicted proteins | sample JunL226m_MetaG_FD_148630 | JGI IMG/M metagenome (GOLD analysis project Ga0194038, IMG submission 148630) | Anoxic zone freshwater microbial communities from boreal shield lake in IISD Experimental Lakes Area, Ontario, Canada - Jun2016-L227-6m | ecosystem: Environmental > Aquatic > Freshwater >... | reverse complement strand
ACAAACTCATCTCCACCAAGTCTCGCCACAGTGTCTGAATCACGAACGGCCCCCTTTAGTCTTCTAGCCACCTCTTTGATGGTAGCGTCACCTGCATAATGACCATAGAGATCATTAATCCGCTTAAGATTATCAATATCAATAAACAAAATGGCTAACTTAGAACGCTTTCGCTTCGAAAGCGCTATCCCCTGATGCAAGCGATCCAAAAATAAAGCTCTATTGGGCAACTCTGTTAAAAGATCATGATTTGCGCGATATTGGTTTTCAGCATTCTTGCGGTAGGTATAGTAAAGAAAAAACGCACAGGCAAATAAAGCAATCAAGCTTAGCGTAGTCGACAAAACCACTCCAGTAGAATTTTTGTACCAATGTTCAAGGTAGATGCTCTCAGGCACTGCGGCGCCAACTATGAATGGATAATTTTTAACCTTTCTGTAGGAAATCATCCTCTCCAAGGGCTCTATATTTTTGCGAGCAAATCCAGTTGCACTTGAAAAAATAACTCCGCCATTGACGTCAACGTTAGCAATTGAGTCATCTATAAAGTTATTTGTGTTAACCAGGCCAATTAAGTCGTTTACAAATGGCCAGCGCGTCAATAAAGTTTTATCTTCGCGATATAAAGTAATGGCTGATCCCTCACCTAGACCACTACCAATTCTCTCAAATATGGATGAAAAGATTTCTACTGAGACGCCAACAAGAATGACGCCAAGAAATTGATTATTTTTTCCGTTAACTCGTTGAGCCAAATAAAAAACCCATTTTCCATTGCCTTTATTTTTTACGGGAGTGCTGTAAAAAATGGATTTCTCATCATGGGTGCTAAGGTACTTAAAATAGTCTCTATTACTCAAATCTATATTAGGCGCTGGATAGGATCTCGAAAAATTCAGTACTTTTCCATCGCTGGCAACAAAAGTTGCAACATCTAAGATCGGATTAGATTGTGTTTGGTTTAACAAGAATTCAAACTGAGATTTTTTGGATGCAAAATTTTGATAAGACTTTTCATCCTCGATCTTGCTGAGCTCAATGAGATTATGAATACTCTTAAGTGCAGTGTTTGCAGAAAAAATGATTTGACTAGTGTGCTCCGCCAAAACAATAGTTAGATTGGATAATTGGTCAGTTCGATCCTGAATGCTATTCTTACGCAAAATGTAAATGGAAAAAAGTGCATTTACTATTAACACTATCGCAAGAAAAATTGAGCCCGCAACAATAATTTTCAGATTGCGACTAACATTTAAAAATTGACCAAATTTACGCATTAGTTTTCATCTCGATATTTTGTAGAAATTTCTACAAAATGATCGGCCTCCATCATGAATGCATCAACTACAAGGGGATCGAAGCGTGAATCCTTAAGTCTAATAATTTCAGCGCAGGCCTCTTCGTGTGACCATGGATGCTTATAAATCCTCTGGCTAACCAATGCATCATACATATCAGCCAATGACATAATTCGAGCTGCAAGTGGGATTTCTTTTCCACTTAAACCTCTAGGATAACCAGAGCCATCCCAATTCTCATGGTGACAGCCTGCAATCTTGATTGCTACTTCTAACACTCTGGTATGACGAGTATCCTTCACCATGGCTACCTTAAGAACATCCTCACCGATTGAGGTGTGTGTTTTCATGATGGTCCATTCATCTGGCGTCAATGGTCCTTGTTTTTTTAGAATGCTGTCTAAAATACCAACTTTTCCGATGTCGTGCAAAGGGGCTGCTTTAACCATTTGATCAATAGCGCTTTTTGACAACTCGTCTTGATATAGTCCCATAGCTTGCAATCGAGAGGCGATTGCTTGGACGTAATTTTTTGTTCTAATGATATGGTTACCCGTTTCATTATCTCGCGCCATTGAAAAGGCATTTAAGCTATACAACATACCATCTTCAATCGCTAGCGCATAATTTTGATGCTCTTGCATCAAAGTTTCAAGATAGTAATTAGTAATGAGAATACAAATTGCTATATTAGATAAAAACAAGAGAATATGTAGGTAATATATTAAAACACTCTCTTGATACGAGATTGAAAATAGAGCCTCAGGCTCAAAAAATAGTATCGCGGAGCACAGGGTGCTTAAGCAAAATTGAAAAAAAACAGCTGTAATTAATAATTTGATTTGATAGGCGGGATTTTTTTTAATTACTCGAAATAGCGCTGCCAACTGCCCCAATGAAATTAGTGCCAAGGCTCCATTAATTAGGTATTCACGATCTTTTATCGGACCTGCGCCCATAAAATAAATGTAGATAGCCACTATGGTAATAAGCCAAAAACCAGTGAATATTTTTTTAGAGATTGTTATGGGCTGGTCCCATGTATTGAATAACAACCAGATGTATAACGCTCCGGCAACCAGCGCAATATTTGCAACAGGCAGGCCCAATCCCTCAGCCCATTGGTCTGCAAAGAAAGCTAGTGATGAAAGGGCAAAGCAACCTAAAGCAAGAGGCTCATAAATTACCCAATATTTACTTTTCTGAGAGCCAATTCCCCAAAGATATGGGGCTAATAAACCCAAAAGAGTAAAGAATATTGCTAAAAAAAAGATTTGATTAGCTAACTGCATTTTGTTTCTTTTATATATTTAGTGATTTTTATTCTGAAGTAAAAAAATGAAATGGTATCAGATTCATCAATAAAACGCAGCGATAAGCGTTTAAATCATCCGTATGACCTTCTCCTTAAATTTAACTTTAATTGCTATCTTATTCCATTGCTTACTTTTTGGGAAAAAAGACCCCAAAATCACAAGGTGCCACTGAAATTAAGCTTTTAGCCCTAAGTACATCATTTCAGGGAGTCCTTGATGAGATAGCCTGAAAATGCAGCAATAAATAGGGACTTGGTGTGGCATAGGCACCGAGATTAGCGGCTGTGGGTGGAAATTCGTTGGATCTCAATCGGCATCTACAGGCAGTCCAATAGTTTGATGTAGAAATTTGCCGGTTTAAGCAACGAAAATACTACTCAGAGTCTTTTACCAACCTAAACCCAAGATGCGACATTGGACTAAAAGGATTCGCTCCACGTCTTGCGCTTGGGCGATAGGACTGACAGTAATCTTCATTGCACAAAAATGATCCTCCTCGGATCACTCTCTTTGGCGCATTTGTAGGAATGCCATAATCATCTGGGTCATATGAGATGCTGGGACCTTGAGGATTATTCGCCACTTCCTTACCAAATTCTTTAGCTTGCATTGCGAAATAATCTGAGCGGTACCAACTAGTTTGTGATCCAAATCAAACTATTAGATTGACTATATTAAGAAATATCTCTCTATAGAATGATTAGAGTATGGGTGCTTAGGGTTTATCATAAGAACCAAGACTAGTATTGCCTAAATGCAGCACACTAATAATGTCGGTTTAAACAACAAATCTCAAGGCCTAAATTACTTGCGCTTATTAACATAATCCTTAAAAGCCTTGCCAACAGCGAACTTCACTGTCTTAGTGGCCGGAATCTCAATCTCAGCAACGGTTTTTAGATACTCAAACCGACTTTTCCTGACTGGTCAGCTACACCTATGTTCTTGAGGAGGTCGTGATAGCGAATGGCTCTGCCCTGATTGCATTCATAGGTCATGACACCATCACACTCGATGAGTTCACTATAAGGAGCAAAGGCTTCATTATTGAGGACTTGATCGAATGGTGGCGCCCATTATTTTTTGCCTCACTTGGAAACCTAAAGCTTGGTATGAGTTCCATCACATAATGGCGGATTCTCAGATTGCTTACAGCCGCAAAAGTAAATTTTTTCACTTTTTGTGGCTACATATTCAAGCGGGATGCAGTCGGTTGATTGGTGGGCCCCATCACATAATGGCTGCTGATTACTTATGCCACATGAACACCAGTAGTATGTTTTTCCAGCTTCGACTTGTAAAACATAGGGCTCATTTTTTGCTTTTTTCTCTTGCATTGTATTCCCCTTAAAATAAAGGATTCATGTCAGTTCAACTGATTCTATAAATCTTTTTCAAGCCAAAGAGCTGCCTGCTTGGTCTAAAAATTCTGCAAGGCTTAAAGCCTCACCAATCTCTTTAGGCAAAGCATCACGTACAGAAAATACGCCTAATATTTTTCCGGTTGTCGATGTAATTGGTAGATGTCTAAAACCCCGTTCAATCATAATGAGCACTGCATTAGATACCGTCATCTCAGAAGTAATGCAATGTGGATTCGGTGTCATCACTTCAGAGACACTAGTGCTCCCTGGTTTTAGCTCCTTAGCCACCACCCTTGTCATCAAATCCCGCTCTGTAAGAATGCCTTTGAGTGTCCCACTTGAGGTCATAATCAATACTGAACCTGTATTTGCTTTAGTCATAATGCATGCGGCCTCCAAAACAGTCGAATGAGGCGGCAAACTCACTAAATTACGGTGAATAATAGATTGGGATACAGTGCGATCTGACATGTTAAGCCCCCACAAAAATGGTTAACGAAACCCTGCGTTAATTTTCTCAAGAGCATCTTTTCCTGGACAAAGTTGGTGCTCATGTAATGAATTGAGCGATTCAGAGCACGTATTAAGCGCATGATGAAGATCGGTTGCTAAAGGATCCAAATACAGAAGGCCAGTCACAACCTCGCCTCGCTCCTGATGCTCGTTGATATAACTTAGTGCAGCGTAGCGATTAGTTGGGTTGTAGTCTTCATGTAATTTACGTAGACGTAAGAAAGATCCATCGTGCTGTTGCACCTCAACTACTTCACCTGGCGCGTATTGAGTCAATATCTCTTCATGCATAGGCATAAAGTCAATCCGACTTACGGCTTCGTTATGTTGCCGTACATAGTCATAACTCTTCGTGCTACCACCATGATTGTTAAAGGCTACACAAGGGCTAATCACATCTATAAAAGCTGCACCGCCATGGCCTATGGCGCCCTTAATTAAAGGAACCAATTGATCTTTATCGCCCGAGAAGCTGCGCGCGACATAGGTGGCACCCAACTGCAAGGCCATACCGACCAAGTCTAGTGGGCTGTCATTATTAACCACCCCTTTTTTACTCTTAGAGCCGCGGTCTGCCGTGGCTGAAAACTGCCCCTTAGTTAAGCCATAGACGCCATTATTTTCAACAATATAAGCCATACGAACATTTCGTCGCATAGCGTGAGCAAACTGACCTAATCCAATGGAGGCAGAGTCTCCATCACCTGATACACCTAAATAGAGCAAATCTCGGTTAGCTAAATTAGCGCCCGTGAGAACAGACGGCATACGTCCATGAACTGTATTAAATCCATGCGAAGCACCTAAAAAATAGTCTGGGGTTTTAGAACTACAACCAATGCCCGAGAGTTTTGCCACGCGATGCGGCTCCACATCCATCTCCCAGCAAGCCTGCACAATCGCTGATGAAATAGAATCATGTCCACAACCAGCGCAGAGAGTGGAAACTCGACCTTCATAATCACGCCGCGTATATCCAACCTTGTTCTTATGCAAGGTCGGATGATGAAGAGAGGGCTTATTAATATAAGTCATGCTAACTCCTTACGAGTAGATGAGTCTTTTTTGATATTCACCGTCAGTAGGCGTTGCTCAATTTCCTTGACAATAAAACGAGCGGTAATTGGCGTGCCATCGTAGTGCAGCACTTTTAACAACGAATGATTATTTAATTCCAATTCGTTTACTAGTAATGTGTGCATTTGGGCATCGCGATTTTGCTCCACTACAAATACCATGTCATGGCTGTCAATAAACTCTTTTACTGAGTTTGGGAACGGAAATGCCCGTAAGCGCATTGCATCTAAATGAACTCCAGATTTGGCCAATACATCTAATGCCTCTTCCATTGCAGGACTGGTAGAACCAAAATAAATAACGCCCAACTTACTAGGCTTAGAGGATTTATGAACAATAGGCTGCGGTACTAGTGCAGCCGCAGTCGCAAACTTGCGCTGCAGCCTATCCATGTTGTAAATATAGTCAACCCCCTTCTCAGAATACTTTGCATAAGGATCACGCGTTGTACCTCTGGTAAAGAAGCTGCCCTTGGTAGGATGCGTTCCCGGAATCGTTCGCCAAGGAATGCCATCACCATCGACATCCTTATAACGACCAAAGTCTTTCCCGGCCTCTAGCTCTTGGGCAGTCATGACTTTGCCGCGATCGAAGTTGCGCCCTTCATCCCATACAAAAGGTTTGCTGAGCCGTTGGTTCATACCGATATCTAAATCAGTCATCAAGAAAATAGGGGTTTGGAGTCGTTCTGCTAAGTCTAAAGCGATTGCAGCATGCTCGAAACACTCATAAGGGTCTTCTGGCAACAGCATCACATGCTTGGTATCGCCGTGAGAAGCATAAGCACAGGCAATTAAGTCAGATTGCTGAGTCCGAGTTGGCATACCAGTAGAAGGTCCTCCCCGTTGTACATCCACAATCATGACAGGCACTTCGGCAAAATAAGCTAAGCCAATAAACTCGGTCATTAAAGAAATGCCTGGACCTGAGGTTGCTGTAAATGCCCTCGCACCATTCCAAGAAGCCCCAACAACCATGCCAATAGATGCAAGCTCATCTTCAGCCTGCACAATAGCAAAGCGGTTCAGTCCAGTCTTAGTATCAACCCTAAATTTTCTACAAAACTTTTCAAATGCTTCTGGCACAGATGATGATGGGGTAATAGGATACCAAGCTGCAACAGTCGCACCGCCATACACACAACCCAAACCAATCGCTGTATTGCCATCGGTAAAGATGCGATCACCAACCTGATCTGAGCGCTTAACACGTATCCCGAGAGGAACTTGCAAATGATTCTTGGCATAGTCAGCGCCTAGATTAAATGCATTCATATTAGATTCCAGTAAGGCCTCTTTCCCTTTATATTGTTCGGCAAAGAGTTTTGCAAAAACGGCGGGATCGACATCCAGTAATACTGCTAATGCACCAACATAAATAATATTTTTGAATAGCTGACGTTGACGTGAATCGCTATAAGCGGCATTGCTAATCTCAGTTAAGGGCACGCCAATAATGTTAATGTCTGTGCGAAATTGGTTTTGCGGAATTGGTCTAGTAGAGTCATAGAAAAGATAGCCACCAGGTTCAATTTCAGCTAAATCTGCGTCCCATGTCTGTGGGTTCATCGCCACCATCATGTCTACTCCACCACGCCTACCAAGATAGCCCTTCTCACTTACCCTGGCTTCATACCAAGTAGGCAAGCCCTGAATGTTGCTCGGAAATATATTGCGCGGGCTCACTGGTACGCCCATGCGCAAAATCGCTTTAGCAAATAATTCGTTAGCTGAGGCTGATCCGGAGCCATTGACGTTTGCAAACTTAATTACAAAATCATTGATTGCCTGAATTGACTTCATGATGCATCCCCAACTGTGAGACCAACATGCTGATCGCGACATTGAGGTCCCGCCTGAGTGGTATTGAATAAAAATTTCTGCATATCCCATGCTCCCGTTGGGCAGCGCTCTGCGCACAAACCGCAATGTAAACAAACATCTTCATCTTTAGCCATCACCCTACCGGACTTTAGATTCTCAGAAACATATAAATCCTGAGTTAGATTCAATGCCGGGGCCTTAAGGCGCATCCTTAAGTCTGCATCCTCACCTCCTGCTGTAAACGTAATACAGTCCATCGGGCAAATATCTACGCAAGCATCGCATTCAATACAAATTTCTCGAGTAAAAATAGTCTGTACATCGCAATTTAAGCAACGGTTAGCTTCTTTAAAAGCAGTCGCAGCATCAAACCCAAGCTCGACCTCGACTCGTATATTAGAAAGTGCGATCTCGGCAGCGGCCCAAGGCACGACATGGCGTTCATCATTAGAGATATCGTTGTGATAACTCCATTCATGAATGCCCATCTTCTGCGACACCAGATTGATATTAGGAGGTGGCCTAATAGCGACATTCTCGCCATGCAAAAAGCGATCAATCGAAATGGCAGCGCTATGACCTTGTGCTACAGCTGTAATGATGTTTTTAGGCCCAAAAGCAGCATCCCCACCAAAAAATACTTTGGCATTGGTAGATTGAAATGTTTCCTGATCAAGAACAGGCAAGCCATGACGATTAAATTGAATATCGATATCTTTTTCAATCCAAGGGAAAGCGTTTTCTTGACCTACTGCGAGTAATACAGAGTCACACTCAATGAATACATCAGCTTGACCAGATGGCACGAGACTGCGATTACCCTTCTCATCAAAGACGACTTTGACTATTTCAAAATCCATACCAACAAGCTTGCCGTTCTTGCATTCAAAGCTTTTAGGAACATGAAAGTTCAGAATCGGAATACCCTCATGTTGTGCGTCTTCTTTCTCCCAAGGAGAGGCTTTCATTTCTTCAAAGCCACTACGCACAATCACCTTGACATCAGAGCTTCCTAAGCGACGAGCAGAACGACAACAATCCATCGCCGTATTGCCGCCGCCTAAAACAATCACCTTGCCCTCCATTTTGCTAATGTGCCCAAACGAGACTGATGCCAACCAATCAATACCAATATGAATATCTTTGGCTGCCTCTTTGCGGCCTGGAATATCTAAATCTCTTCCTCGTGGCGCTCCTGAGCCTATATAGACAGCGTCATAAGCATCAGTTAGAAGACTCTTCAAAGAATCAACTCGCTGACCACTTTTAAAGTTAACGCCAAGGTTCAAAATATAGTCGGTCTCTTCGTCGATGACGGATTCGGGTAAACGAAAGCGTGGTATCTGTGAGCGTATAAATCCACCTGCCTTTACCTCACCGTCGTAAACAGTAATGTCATAACCTAAAGTCACTAGGTCTCGCGCAACGGTTAAAGAAGATGGTCCAGCACCGACACACGCAATGCGTTTACCATTTTTGGGTGATATTTCTGGCATGCGTGCTTGCACATCGCCCTTGTTATCGGCCGCAACTCGCTTGAGCCTACAAATGGCTACAGGCTCTGGATCTGCGCCGTTGTTTTCTTCTACTCTGCCACGCCGACAAGCAGGCTCACATGGTCTATCGCAAGTTCTGCCAAGCACGCCCGGAAATACATTGGATGCCCAATTAATCATGTAGGCATCAGCGTAGCGTCCTTGCGCAATCAGCCGAATGTATTCTGGTACTGGTGTATGTGCAGGACACGCCCACTGACAATCAACAACTTTATGAAAATAAGATGGATTTTGGCTAACCGTTTGCAAAACTTTCCTTTCAGTCATTCAACTAAAAATCAATTTTCAGGCTCTTCCTACTCTTCTGATTCTAAACAAGGCTTGGCCATATCAATAGAACTACCTAGTCATTCCGCTTATTTGGCTATGCGCTCGACATGATTAATTTTGTGCAAGTGCAGCATTTATGGAGCTCAATTGAAGATTTAGTAATCAGCAAACGTCAATGCATTCAAATACACAAGAAAGGGGGACTCCCGACTCATATGCCTTAATGTAAGACAAATGATCTCACCTGTACTACCAGTCCTAATTCAACCCTCGATTGTGATAAGGGAGTTATCTCTCTAGGACAATGAAATACGTTGACTATTCAAAACAAATGATAGTTTTGTAAATCCACGACATAAGGATGAGACGCTTAATTTGTGTTGATAGGTATGCAACTAGGAAACTCTATAGAGGTTTAAAACTCAACATAAGAGAGTAAGATTCCAGTTGAAAGAATGTCCTTTCTTATCAATCACTTATTGAGATACTCTAGGAGCATTAATAATGCAAAATACATTTCTTAAGATGCTATTAAATTGCTCCATTGTTATTATTGGCTTGATGTCTACACCCTTAGTCTTAGCCCAGCAAAAAGAGAGTGCTCAAATACAGGGGGAGAAACTCACCCGTTTATGGTGGGAGAATATGCAATCTAAAAATATTAGTGCGGTGGAAAAAACTATTTCACCAAGCTTTCAAAGCATTGGAAGTTCTGGGATAGTGGACCGTGAAAAATTTATTTCAATAGTTAAGAATTTGACCTTAGGTAAATATACTTTGAGTGAATTCAAAGTCCTACAGTCCGATAATATTTTGGTTATTTCTTATATAACAACCATAGCAAATGAAGCAGTTTATGGAGTTGAGCAGTCTAATAAGCCACCCGGTCGCCTTGATGTATGGCAAAATAATTCTTCAGGTTGGCAAATTCTTTCTCATGCTGACATCAGTCCCGCTAAGTCTTCTAATCTTAATCTCAAAAAATAAGCGAAACTTTCACTTTAAAAGCTGACTAGTATTAAAGAATAATTTCAAAGATTATTTTTCGGTTTAGCTGACAAATTTGTAAGCCATCCGGTGTCTTATAGTTAAACAGATTAATCACCGCCCTACCGTATGGTCACTAATACGTCAGGAAATCTTGATAGACTGACCACCACATAATTCAGTTTTTTATTGCTATCTCATCGGCCAGTCGGGCCTTTGGTCTACCCAGCACGATTTGAACGTGCGACCTACGCCTTAGAAGCTTTAAAAATGAGGCTAAACAACAGTAGAAATAATGGTTTTAAGGTGTTTAGATCGGGTGTCCAGTAGGCACCGAGATCTGTGGCGTCGCGGGTGGAATTGGCTGGAGCCGGGCTGACATTCGCAGGTATCTAGATGGTTCGGCGTGAAATTTGTTGGGTTAGCCGACATTTCAGCATTACAAAGGACCAACCATCTATTGCTACATAGTTTTTAATACGACAAATGCCCCGTCTTCACAAAGATAGTGCAACCCTCTTTACTAAAGGGTTGGTGCAGACTCAGATGGGGACTTCTAATCCATGACCCAGCTGGATAGCGGCCATGCTCATCCTCAAATACACCATCAACAACAAAGATTTCTTCGCCACCGTAATGCTTGTGTGGATTGAAATAGGTCTGAGGTGCCCAGCGCACTAAAGTTGATCCACTTCCTTGCTGCATCAGAGGCATTACCGTAAGGCCGAGAACCATTCCTTGATGCCAAGCAGCTGTTTTAGTATCAATAATTTCTCGCTTGACTTGATCTGGACCAAGATGTCTGAGTTTGACAAATAGAGTGCAGCCGGAGTCGCTAAATGGCGTATGAGATGATTCAGGTGGATTCATCATGTAAGTTCCGGCAGGATAGTCGCCAATCTCATCACTAAAAACTCCATCCAAAACTAATATCTCCTCACCAAATTCATGTGTATGAGTCTGAAATTTGGATCCAGGTTGATACCGAACGATTGAGGTTGCTTTTGCCACCTCATCACCAAGTCGATCGAGCATGCGTCTTTCAACTCCCGATTCAGGGCTGGGAATCCATGGTAAGTCATGATGATTTATCACGACCTTCTGACTGTAATCAGCATTGATATTCATTTAATGTCCCTAAACGTCATTTGGCGTATTTGATTAACTCGATATAATCCTCTTCAAAAACTTCGCCAATCTCTTTATAAATCAACTTGTTTTTAGCATCAAGAATCAGTAGCACAGGCACCCCACGAATTTTTCCAATAGCTTGATTCAGTTCTGGCGTCATCATTGCGACTGGAAAACTATAGTGATTGAGCCGCATATATTCTTTGGCAATGGCCGGTGTTTTATCAATGGAAATAGTCACAATATTCATTGATCCAGGTGGAATGCGCTTAGAGAAGCCCTCTAGATAATTATTTTGGCGCTTACAAAATGGGCACCAAGATGCCCATAATTGAATAAGTGTATTTTTTGTATTGTTTTTGGGAATTTCAAAATAAGCACCGTCTAAAGTTTGGACCTTTTCAAATAGTAATGTTTGGCCAATCTCAAGTGCCATTGCTACGCTTGGCATAGTGATGCTATATATAAAAATAAATACTGCAGCAAGGGATTTGATTGGCTTTAGCATTTAGGGTATTTAACTAAAAGGGCTTAATTGGCATATTAACCAATACTTAATCTACTTTATATGAGACAGTAAATTAAAAATAGCCCAACAAGTGAGCTATTCAGAGTCTTGGCGCCCGGAGTGCAATAGACCAGATCTAACAAATTCTTTAGAAATCTCAACGGCCAGTCGGGTCTTTGGTCTGCCCAGCACGATTCGAACGTGCGACCTACGCCTTAGAAGCTGTAAAAATGAGGCTAAACAACATCAGAAACAATACAATTAAAGTGTTGAAATCAGGTGTGGCATCGACACCGAGATCTGTGGGGTTGAGTGGATCTGAGGTGTCATCTGCAGGTGGTTGAATAGTTCGGAGTGGAATTTGTCGGGTAAACCGACATTTTTGAGCGTCCTTTTAAAGGAGGGTTGGGTTGTGGCTTACAACCTACGGCAGACTCTAGTTCCCTCAAGTGCGAGTATATTAGTTGTAACCATCAAACATAGGCCAAACAATGCTAGATAACGAAAAGAAAAAAATAATTGAGGCCGAAGAACAATATCGACATGAAATTACCGAAAAATTACGCTCTGAAACAGGATTTTTTCAAAATTCAGGAAAGAAAATAGAAAAAGATTTTTGGAGCAAGGCGAGTGAGGTACTAAATAGCAATTTTGGTTTGTGGATTTTGTCATCCATCTTTATAACAGGTGGAGCATCTTTATATCAAACTACTCAGCACCATTACGAAGCAAAACTGAATGCACAAAAAGAATTGCTCACCTGTGAATTCGAAATTGCCAACAGATTAAGTGGCATGAAGTTTTTATTACTAAGAGCAAAAACAAACGGAGACGCTCAAACTGCTTTAGCTGGAGTTAATAAGAGTTTAGGGGCAGTTAGTATTGAATATGAACATGTCAATATTGCAACTCTGTATTTTAAAATATTTCAACTTTCCAAAATTAGAGATCCACAGCTGGAGCGCTACGTAACTGAGCTAGAAGAGAAAAATTTAGCTATCCAGTCGGAAGATCCAAAGACTCCATTTACCGAAGCAGACCGAAAAAGGTTAATAGAGCTGATTAGCACTCTTCAGCGATACGCATCACAGCAAATCGAAGGCAATATAAAATAATTGCCCTAAGGTGGTTATTTATTTGATATTTCCTGAAAATACTAATATGTTAGAGTCGAAGGCTATTAAGGGAGAGAATTAAATGAAAATGATGATGTGTTGGATTTTGCTAGCGCTATGCCTTTTCTTTGGCCTTTATCCATTTGCTCATCATTCTCCCTTAATTTCCTATGCTGCCTCAAATATTGCAGTTGTTCTTTGTTTAATTCATTGCAGTATGTGGGCTGGATGGCGAACTACCATCAAAATGGCTTTATTTAGCTGTCTATTTGGTGGTTTTGTAGAGGTACTTGGCGTTAATTTCCAGTATTTGTATTGCAATTATTACTATCCTGACGTGATCAATGGCCCCATGGTACTAGGTGTGCCAATTATGGTCATGGTAAGTTATTTTTCTCTTGGTTATGCATGTTTCATAATGGGAAGAGTGATCGTAGGGGGGCTATCAAACAAGGTTCAGGGAATGAGATGGCTTGGGGTGACTATTTTTGCTGCCCTTGTTATGACCACGCACGATTTTTCGAACGACCCCTTCATGTCAACCGTTAAGGGTTTATGGATATGGCGTGATGGAGGTGCGTACTTTGGTGTGCCACTTTCCAATTTTATTGCCTGGTTTATCAACACTGGCATCATTGCAGCAGTAGTTGGGCTGTTAGCTAATAGTGATCAAGCAATGAAACATATATCAGCTCCCCAGATGCCCAGCTTCTTTTTGCCACCAATTTTGTTGTATTTGGCCTTTGAGATACCAGTCATGTTGCGACCTATTACGATTGAACCATCGGTAATTAATCTTGCAGGATCTGGTATAGCCATGTTCGCAACAACGATTCCTGTCTTGGCAGCATTGCTTGTTCTGTACGGCCAAAATTCACAACAAGACAAACGTTAGTGACTCAAATAGCATTACAAGCTAAGTCCGGAGCGAAAGTAACAGAGACAGTGGATTTCTAATTCCCTGTGCAATAAAACCAAGATGCCCATGGTTAATGAAAAAACGATGCACAAATAAGAACTGTTTGCTGTCAAGTCCTGAAATCTTATATCGGCTAATGGTGTTAGTCTATGTGAAGCGCAAGACACTAAATGGGTCGATAAGCATTAAAAATTTACTGACCAACTGATCTGGAAGATTAATTGATACCAAATTTTTACAAATCTAAATATTAAGGAGAAAGTATGTGTACTAGCTTTACATTAAAAGAAGATGGTGGCAACTATGTTTACGCTAGGACAATGGAGTTTGGTCTAGACCTTCAGGAGAAGCTTCTATTATTTCCTCGAAATCATCAGTATATGGGGGCCGGTCCCAGTGGAATTTTGGGAACAGGCTTAGTATGGAATGGCAAAAACGCGATCGTAGGTATAAATGCTTTTGGTCTAGATTTTCTTGTAGATGGAATGAATGAAAAGGGTATGAGCGGTGGGATGTTGAACTTACCAAATTCTGCGGTATTTCAAAAGCCATCTGAAGCTGATGCAAAGAATAGTATTGCCTCATATCAGATAGTGATTTGGGCATTGTCTAATTTTGATAATACTGATCAAGTAAGAGCTGCATTACCAAAAATATTTGTTAATAGCGCTACCCTTAGTCAGTGGAATGGCGTAGTAAATATTCATGTCACCCTGCATGATACAAACGGTAAAAGTATTGTGATTGAATATCTTGATGGTAACTTGGTTATTACAGATAATCCTATAGGCACTATGGCTAATGACCCCCCGATGAGCTATCAGTTAACAAATGTTGGTAATTATGTCAATCTTTCGCCTATAGAAAAGCTTCCCGTTACTATTGGTGGAGTCACATTTAGGGCGCCGAGTTCAGGTAGTGGGTTACATGGCC
>Ga0194038_1000678_pt1 | contig 14855 bp, 15 predicted proteins | sample JunL226m_MetaG_FD_148630 | JGI IMG/M metagenome (GOLD analysis project Ga0194038, IMG submission 148630) | Anoxic zone freshwater microbial communities from boreal shield lake in IISD Experimental Lakes Area, Ontario, Canada - Jun2016-L227-6m | ecosystem: Environmental > Aquatic > Freshwater >... | reverse complement strand
GGAGCCATGACCACAATGGATTCCTTAACGCCTCGAATGTTCAAAAGAATCAGCACCACACACAGGAAACAGGCAACAGCAACCTTGTGGTGGTGGAAGTTCAGCGGAAGATAACTGAAAAGCGCATCCACGCTGGCGGCAATGGAGAGGGTGATAGTCAGCACATAGTCAACCAGAAGGGCGCTGCCGGAGATAACGCCGGCCTTTTCACCCAGCATATGGGTGGCGACGATATAACCGCCGCCGCCATGCGGAAAATGCTCAATGATCCGCGAATACGAGTATGAAATGATAAAGACTGTAAGCGCCGTCGCCAGACCCAGCAGAACAGCCAGATATGTATGGGTTCCAAGCGCTCGATATGCCTCTTCGGGGCCGTAGGAAGAAGAAGAAAGCCCGTCAGCGCCGAGTCCTATCCATGCCAAAACAGGAATCAGCGACATTTTATGAAAAATATTGGGGTCTTTTACCTGCTTGGGCGCCCCAATGATCGCATGCAGGATTTTTCTGATGAAATTTTCTTCTGATTGGCTATTATTTGAAGCCATACATTCTCCTTAACATTCTTATTATTCACAAGGCGCAAACGCAAAAAAGCCGTCGGTGCAAGACCGGCGGCTTTTCATAACGCTGTCAGTTGCCCTTTCAAATGCCTACGGAGTTAGCTGTCGGGCTCGGGCCTGAAAGTACCCTATCCAAAAAAGGAATTCGCCCCAAAAAAACTGGGTCCCCCGCATCCGTTCACAGAACGAATCTCGGCTGCATGTTGTAATGGCCACGGATTCTATCCCTTTTTATTTTTCTGTCAAGGAAATATTGCAATGCGAAGCAGTACCCAAAATCTCAGACTTTCCGCAAATAATCATTTTTCCTGGAAGTTATTTTTTTAAGTTGACACGTCCGTATTATTGCGCTATTTAAAAAACCGACTGAGTACTCAGTATAATTTTTACAGGGATGTACCGATGAAAAAAAAAGAGATTATTCTTCGAGTGGCAATGCAACTTTTCGCCAGAAAAGGATTCAAAGACACCTCGATGGCCGAACTGTCCAAAACCACCGGTGCGGCTGAAGGCACGATTTTTTATCATTTCAAAACCAAACAGGGCATTTTTCTGGAAATATTAAAAACTGCAAAAGAAGACATTCTGTTCGAATTTAACAGTTATACCGCGAACAGAAAGTTTGAAACCGGCATTGAAATGATGGAAGGTGCAATATCTTTTTATCTCTATCTGGCCGGGTTAAAAGAAGACCTTTTTTTGCTGCTTCACCGCAGATATCCTTACGAACTGGCGGAAGTCAATCCGGTTTGCCGGGAACATTTAGAGTCCATATACAACTGCTTTGTGGATATCTTTGAGCACGCCATAGTGTCCGGCCAGGCCGATGGATCCATCGGTCCCATGCCTGCCAGAAAAACCGCTTTGATTGTTTTTACTATGGTGGACGGGTTGGTGCGTTTTAAACTCTACAACCTTTATGACGCTGGCGCGCTGTTTAATGAACTGATTGCATCCTGCAGGAGGATGCTGGAAAATAAACCCGTTACAGGATAGGTGGAAAGCATGTATAAACGATTTTTCCCGTTTTTGATCTGGTTTAAAAACTACACTGTATCAGACCTCAGAATTGATGCACTTTCCGGGTTGACAGTGGCGCTCGTCTTGATCCCTCAATCCATGGCTTATGCGCAGCTTGCTGGTTTGCCGCCTTACTATGGCTTGTATGCTTCATTTCTCCCGCCCATGATCGCCTCTCTTTTTGGTTCCAGCCGCCAGCTTGCAACTGGACCAGTTGCGGTGGTCTCCCTGATGACATCGGCTTCTCTGGCACCACTGGCCACTGCTGGAAGTGAAGGCTACATCGTCTATGCGATTTTGCTGGCGCTGATGGTGGGCGTTTTTCAGCTCAGCCTCGGAGTTCTCAGGCTGGGCCTGGTGGTCAATTTTCTTTCACATCCAGTGGTTAACGGTTTTACCAATGCCGCTGCAATTATCATTGCAACTTCACAGCTTTCAAAAATGTTCGGCGTGAACGTTGACAATGCCGCCCATCATTATGAAACCATCATTAACGTCGTAAAAGCAGCCATTCATTACACCCACTGGCCTACATTGGCCATGGGTGTTCTGGCATTCGCAATAATGTATGGACTGAAACGGATGGCCCCAAAAATTCCCAATGTTCTGGTGGCCGTCGTCATTACCACAATACTTTCATGGGCCTTGAATTTCGAACATGATATTACCGCAAATATCACAGCCATCAATTCCAAAAGAGCCCTCGAAATGGTGGACAAATTCAATTCTGCTGTCAATTCCCTGCCCCCCATCGCTGAAAAGCGAACTGAATTCAATAAACAAATCGAAGACGCCAAACACAGACATGATCTGCTGGCCACCCTTGAAGCTGAACATCAGGATAAAATGCTTTCCACCAAAAGCGATCTGATCAATTATGATGCGCAGATTTATCGGGAAGAAATCCGTAATTTTTTATTTGTCGGCGTTGAACAGACAGACGGCTCCCTGAAATTTTTACCCAAAGACAACTTGCCGCAGGGTGTAAAAACCGATGGGCGGATATGGCGTATCCGTTTGGGAAATTCGCCGCTGAAACTGGATAAAATTCGAATGATTGGTGGCGGTGAAGTTGTCGGGATGGTTCCCAGTGGGCTTCCTGCGTTTACCATTCCAACCATTCGCCTGAATATCATCGTCCAACTCTTTCCATACGCGGCCATTATTTCCCTTCTGGGATTTATGGAAGCCATTTCCATCGCAAAAGCCATGGCCGGAAAAACCGGTCAGAGACTGGATCCCAATCAGGAACTCATCGGTCAGGGGCTTGCTAATATCCTTGGAGCGATCGGAAAAAGCTATCCGACATCGGGTTCATTTTCCAGATCCGCCGTAAACCTTCAGGCAGGCGCAGTATCCGGACTTTCCAGTGTCTTTTCCAGCATTGCTGTGGTAATAGCCCTGCTGTTCTTTACACCTTTGCTCTATCATCTTCCTCAGTCTGTTCTGGCTGCTGTCATCATGTTGGCCGTGATTGGCCTGATAAATATATCCGGTTTTGTCCATGCCTGGAAAGCGCAAAAATATGACGGAGCCATTTCCATCATTTCCTTTATCTGCACCCTGTGGTTTGCGCCGCATCTGGATAAAGGTATTATGGTGGGTGTTACCCTCTCCCTGATGGTTTTTCTCTACAAAAGCATGAGACCAAACGTCGCATCCCTTGCCAGGGACGAAGATGATGCGCTCCGGTGCGTTACGACTCACGGCTTGAATGAATGTAAATATATTTCCCTGATCCGGTTTGACGGACCCTTGTTTTTCGCCAATTCCAGCTATCTGGATGATCAGATTACTGAACTGATGCTAAGCCGGGAAACACTCAAACACATTTTAATTGTCTCCAATGGCATTAATGATATTGACGCATCAGGGGAAGAAACGCTATCTTTACTGATAGACAGAATCCGCAGCGCAGGATTGGACATTTCCCTGAGCGGGGTGAATGAAGTGGTCATGAAAGTGCTTAGCCGCACCCATCTGACTGCAAAAATCGGCGCAGATCACTTATTCCCAACAATGGAAAGAGCCATTCATGCCATTTATGAACCCACACACAGGGATGGCGATGAACCGACATGCCCATTAACGGTCTGCAACCTGAATTAATTGCCGGCGGGGAAAAGTATAATTCACTTTAATTCATAATTCGTAATTCATAATTTAAACGATAAGGGGTATTAAATGCCAATAATTACGATTTTTCCAGGTACGTTCTGCAATGAAGATATAGTCCTTCAGGAACTTGTCACTCACACCGGATATAAACCGGTTACAGACAGCGACCTTACAAACGATGCAGCAAAACTTTCGGGAATAGATGCACCCAAAATCAGCCGCGCCTTTGTATCTCGAACATCGATATTCAATAAGTTTACGCATGAAAAAGAGCGTTCGATTGCCTATCTAAAGCTGGCTCTGGCCGAAAAACTGACAGACGACAATCTGTTGCTATCAGGTTTTTCCGGTCATTTAATACCCAAAGAGATCAGTCATATCCTGCGGATATGTCTTATCGCAGACATGAGTTTCAGGATTGCTTTGGCTGCAAAAGCCGAGGGTTTATCAGAAAAAGAAGCAGCAAAATCGATACACCGACAGGATGAAGACTGCGCAAGCTGGACCAATGACTTATTCAATCTGTCTGATCCGTGGGATCCTGTTCTTTACGACATGATCCTGCCCATGAACAAAACCAATACAAACGAGGCTATTCAACTGATTCTGAACAATCTGAACAAGGATGTGCTTAAAAAGACTGAAAATTCTCGTAAAACCGTCGATGATTTCCTCCTGTCCGCTCAGGTGGAAGTCGCCCTGGCCAACGAAGGCCATCAGGTGGGCGTCAGCGCTGCAAGCGGCGCAGTTACCCTGACAATCAACAAGAATGTGCTGATGCTAAGCAGACTGGAACAGGAGCTAAAATCCATTGCCGGAATTGTTCCGGGCGTAAAAACTATAGAGACCTGCGTGGGGAAGGGCTTTCATCAGTCTGATATTTATCGAAAATTTGATTTTGAAGTCCCTTCTAAAGTATTGCTCGTAGATGACGAACGGGAATTTGTTCAAACCCTGTCCGAACGCCTGATCCTCAGGGACATGGGATCTGTCGTGGCGTTTGACGGAGAATCAGCACTCAAACTGGTTCATGAGGAAGAACCCGAAGTGATGATTCTGGATCTCAAAATGCCGGGCATAGACGGTATCGAAGTCCTTCGAAGGGTTAAGGAAACTCAGCCCGGAATTGAAGTCATTATCCTTACCGGACATGGTTCGGAAACGGACCGGGAAACCTGCATGAACCTGGGAGCCTTTGCCTACCTGCAGAAACCTGTTGACATTGACATCCTGAGCGCCACCTTGAAAAAAGCCAATGAAAAAATTCAAACCCAGAAGAAAAAAACTGGAGCCTAATGAGTGGATTTGACTGTTTCCGAGTAACCATTCACTCCCCATCCCAGCGGGATGGGGCTGGATGGAGGGGTCTGAACGCTTACGTTTCGGAGTAAAACCGTGAGGAAATCATGATAACAATCCGTTTCAAACCTAAGTTCTGGGATCACCAGGATGCCGCAGCAGGTCCTTTCAAATCCCTGTTCAATTTTCGAAGAATCTGGAAACAGGCTGCATTTCTGACTGCAGCAGTCGCCCTGATCCCTCTGATTTTCATGGCGATTATCGACTACAACGTCACCCAGAACGCTATTGAATCGGAAATTTTGCTCAGAACATCCAGTCTGGTTTCAAATACCAGACGGACCCTGTCTTTTTTTCTGGATGAACGTAAATTCGCCCTGAATTTCATAGTTCATGACAACACCTCCGAAAGCTTGAAAGACCCGGAACGCTTGTCTGCAATTATGGAAAATTTAAAAAAAAGCCTGGGTGGTTTTTGTGATCTGGGTGTTATAAATGACTCCGGCGTTCAATTCAACTATATCGGACCATATCAACTCATCGGTGTGGACTACAGTACTCATGCCTGGTATAGGGAGGTTCAGGAACGCAATATTTACATCAGCGATGTTTTTCTTGGCCTTCGCAATGTTCCCCATTTTGTAATCGCCATAAAGCACAGTGCGCCGGACGGATCTTCTTTTGTTCTGCGGGCTTCTCTGGACCTGGAGCGGTTCAAAGAGCTTTTATCGGAAATGGAAGTTGGTGGGATGGGGGATGCGTTTATCATCAACCATAACGGCATTCTTCAAACGCCTTCCCGATACCAGACCACTGTGCTGGAAAAAATTCCGCTCCCGGTTCCGGAATATTCCCCCAAGACGATTGTTTATCAGACATCGAACAGGAATGAAAAGGCACTGATTGTCGGTTACGCCTATATCACGGATACCCCTTTTGTCCTGGTCGTAACCAAGCAAAAAACAGAGCTGATGAAACCCTGGTTTAAAACCCGCTCTCAATTGATCGGTTTTCTGGGAGTCAGCATTTCAGCCATTCTGGTGGTAATTATCGGCGTATCCACATATCTGGTCAACAATATTTTTCTGGCGGATCAGAAGCGGGTCATGACCCTCCATCAGGTCGAATATGCCAATAAACTTGCCTCCATCGGACGCCTTGCCGCTGGTGTGGCTCATGAAATCAACAATCCCCTGGCCATTATCAATGAAAAAGCAGGCCTGATCAAAGACATCTTCACCTTTCGAAAAGATTATAGCAATGATTCGAAACTGAATGGTCTGGTCGATTCCATTATTGCAACGGTGGAACGATGCGGAACCATCACCAAGCGGCTGCTCAACTTTGCCCGGCACATCGAAGTGAGCGTCCAGAAACTCAGCGTAAAATCCGTCATTCAGGACGTGCTGGGATTTATGGGCAAGGAGGCTGAATACAAAAGCATCACTATTTCGGTTGATATTCCCGATGATATTCCCGAATTTGAAAGCGATCGGGGAAAACTTCAGCAGATATTTCTGAATCTGATCAACAACGCCTTTGCCGCCATGACAGATGGCGGTAAACTGGAAATCAGGGTTTCAAAGCGCGGCGACGATGAGGTCTCCATTGAGGTTTCAGATGACGGATGCGGGATTTCAGAGTCTGATATGAAACGGGTTTTCGAACCTTTTTTTACAACCAAAAGCCGAACCGGCGGTACCGGTCTGGGCTTGTCCATCACGTATGGGCTGGTGCAGGAAATCGGTGGAAAAATTCAGGTAAAAAGCACGGTCGGCAAGGGTACACGATTTACGATCATTCTGCCATTGACATATATAAAGAAAAAAGGAGAGGGTTATGCGCGTATTGCTGGTTGATGATGAAGAGCAATTGGTTTCAACACTGGCAGAACGCCTGGCTTTCAGAGGGATCCAGGCCAATTGGGTCACCAGCAGCACGGCAGCCCTGGAACTGATTGAAACCGAGTCCTTTGATTTGGCTATTCTTGATGTCAAAATGCCCAAAATCAGCGGCTTGGAGCTGAAAAAAAGACTTCAGGTTTTGCGCCCGGCTATGAGGTTCATCTTCCTGACCGGGCATGGTTCTGAAGATGATTTTAATATCGGGACTGCGGAAGCCGGCAAGGATTTTTATCTGGTCAAGCCGGTAAAAATCGAGTCACTGCTTGAAAAAATGAATGAGGTGATGCAACAACAAGGAGACGGAAAATGAGCGATTACCAGGAATCCATTGGAGCATGCGGCCTTCACTGTTTTGGGTCCATATCGGCATCCGTTTCGCACGAACTAAAAAACGCCCTGGCCATCATCAATGAAAACGCAGGGCTCCTGGAAGACCTGTCTTTCATGGCGGAAAAAGGGTTGCCCCTCGATCCTGCCAAGCTGAAAAGTATAGCCGCCAACATCGGCAAGCAGATTCAGCGTGCTGACGGTATTATCCGAAATATGAACCGTTTTGCCCACAGCACCGATGATACGGTTAAACGTATTGATCTGGGAGAAACTATGGCGCTAACCGTTGCGCTGTCTTCCAGGCTTGCCGCCATGAAGTGCGTCACGCTGATCTTTAAACCACCTACACAAACAATTTACGTAACAACCCACCTGTTTTACCTTGAAAATCTTATCTGGTTGTACATCAAGGAAATCCTTGAAAGAACAGATACGGAAAAAGAAATTACCCTTACCCTTCGAGCTCAGCAGGAAGGCGCCGCCGTTATTTTTTCTCCTGTCGATGTCCCGGTAATAGATGGCCGCGCCATTGACCTGCTCAGATACCTAAAGGCCACCCAGTCCGCCAATTCGCAACACCGGGAACTGCTAATCATGCTGCCTGTTGACATGACTGCTTGCTAAAAATTCGTGTCTTTCATGTGTTTCGTGGTTTAAAAGTATTTTCACGGTAAAAATATCAGTATGTTAAAATAGCACCAGCAAGATTTGTATGCGATGCGGGCGAAGTTAGAGCAAGCCCGTGTGTTGAGTCAAGAATGTTTTAAAAAAAAAGATGCAGATTTATGCGGATCAGGGTTGCTTTTGTCTTCGGCTTTCATGGTGTCTTCCGGTTACAAGCTTTACAGATGATATCGATCAGATCGTCGAGATCGCATGGCTTGGTGAGATAATCAAAAGCCCCGAATCTGACACCTTCCCGTGCGGCAGTCTCCGATCCATGACCGGTCAGCATGATGACCTGCATCGTCGGGTCCATTTTTTTGAATATTTTCAAAACCTCAATGCCATCCATATCTTCCATTTTAAGATCCAGAACTGCACAGTCGAAGCGAATGCTGCGAAGAGTCTGAATGGCCTCGTTTCCGTTTGAGGCGGTTACTGCAACGATATTTCTTTTGGCCATTCGCTTGGCGAGTACACTTAAATAGCCAGGCTCGTCATCCACAAGAAGCAGTTTGATCGGATTTTTATGAACCATTTCTGTGTCAGGCATCATCTGTCCCTTTATGAGGGTCGAGTGACGAGTGTTTTTTCTCCTCACTCGACCCTGCTTTAAAGATCATACCCCCATGCCGCAGTGCAATCTCCTGAATCCGCGCCTGAGCAATCTTTGCATTATGCTTGTCTTTCTTGGCCTTGGCTTCATGTACCTTCTGCAACAGCATATCGATATCACAGGGTTTCATGAGATAGTCGAACGCTCCCAGTTTCATACCTTCGATGCCGGTTTCGATGGTGGCATGACCGGTCAACATGATCACCTCGATCAGGGGATGACCTTTCTTGATTTCTTTCAGCGTTTCCAATCCATCCATTCCCGGCATTTTGACATCAAGGATCACCACATCGACATGATCCTCATGGTCTATTTTTGTCAATGCTTCAGGCCCGCTGTGAGCTGAAACAACGGTCAGGTCCCGCTTGGCCAACCTTTTGGTCATGGTTTCAAAGGTACTTCATCATCCACTAACAAGACAACTGTTTTCATTCGGAACTCTCCTGTTACTTGAATAAATTATTGTTGAGTTTGATTTTCACTCTTTGGCGCCGGCAGGTGAATGTGAAAAGTGGTGCCCACTCCCACGCTGCTGTTAATGGTGATATCACCGCCCATTTTTTTGCAGAATGGTCAGTTTTTGATTCAGATACGTTTCATCTTTTATCTGGTTATATGAGACCGAACTGGCCAGGTTCACCACATAAGCCAGTTTATCGTTCAAGAACATCGTAATGCCCTGCTGGTGCTTTTGAACCACCTCCACCAGGTGCGCGATCACTTTTTCACGGTATGAGTTTTCAAACCGGTATTCATTGAGGGCGCTGATCAAAAGAAGGGGAGCGAACGACACCAGAATGACAATTAGCATCATGTTTCGCATCAGGGCCCGGTAATAAGGTTGAATTTCCATAAGCTCCCCCCTTCTTGATTCAGCGGATAACCGTCACTTCGGCGCCGGTTTGTTTTTGCAACTCTTCCACATGATCTTCGACGTTTCCCTTGAAAAGGGCTTTTTCAAAAAATGTCTGCGGTTCATGTCCCAATACCAGAAGATCGGCCTTCTCTTCAAGAAGGACTTGTTTGAGAACCTCCAGTACCTTCCCCCGGCGGACGATTTTCTTTGGCACCACTCCGTGGGATTGTGCGAGTTGTTCGGCATAGTCCAGGATGTGGCTGCCGAGATGTTCAAGCCCGTTTTCCGCCAGGCTTATTGAGAGCCCTCCGATGCCGGCCTTCAGAAAAGCAATATCCACTGCATAGACGTAGGTAAGCCTGCAGTTGTGCTGTTTCGCCAGAGCAGCCGCTTCCAGGGCTGCTTTCTGAGAATGGGATGATCCTGTTACGCCACAGACAATGCTTGTATAGTTCATAATCTCTCCAGAAAAGTTATCCTCTTGTTACGTTCTCTTTCATGATCATCAGCGTCCGGAGCAATCGGACGATGATGATCATGCTGTCGCCTGGTGCGGGTTTAAGCTAACCCCCCCCCGAATAATTAATAGGCGATGAGCAGGTAAATCATAGACATGGTTACACTGATCATCATCGGCCACCAGCACATCTTCATGTATTCCAGAAAAGAAATTTTAAAGCCTGCTCTTTCCGCCATGCCCACGGTGACCACATTGGCACTGGCTCCGATCATGGTGCCGTTTCCGCCCAAGCATGCACCCAAGGACAGAGACCACCAGAGTACATTGTCTCTTGGCAGGCCGAAGCTTTCGCTCAGGAACAGCACGACTGGCAGCATGGTGGCGGTAAAGGGAATGTTGTCGATAAACGCGGAGGCAATGGCCGAGACCCAGAGGATCATGATGACGGCGATAGTCAGATTGCCCTGGGAGGCCTTGAGTACGACATTGGCGATTTGCTGGATCAAACCGGTGGATTCCGCGCCGGCAATGACCACGAAAAGGCCGACGAAAAACATCAGGGAAGGCCATTCCACCTCTTTTTCCAGCATCTCGACAATATCCACTTTGGAAACGACCAGAAGGAGCAGAGAGCCGATCAGGGCCGCGACGGATACCTGCATGTGCATGAACCCATGCAGAATAAACAGCAGGATGGTGAAGCCAAGGAGAATTAGGCCCTGTATCATCAGCTTCTTGTCGGTGATCTGGTATTCTTCCCGGAGTTTGGCAATGGTCTTTTCAACGTCTTTAACCTCTGCTTTCAGGTATGAATCCTTGTGCCACCACAGGAAGTAAATACAGGAAACGATAAGACTGAGAAAACAGATTAAGGAAAGATTGGTGATAAACTGACCGAAGGTCAGGCCGGTGTAAGATCCGATGAGGATATTGGGCGGGTCGCCGATAAGAGTGGCGGTGCCGCCGATGTTGGATGCAAAGCATTCGGGGATGAGCAGGGTCAGGGGGTGGACTTTTAAAGTCAGGGCGATCTCGATGGTTACCGGGATGACCAGAAGCATGGTGGTGACATTGTCCAGAAAGGCTGAAATCACGGCAGTGAGGAACTGGAGGACAAAGGCAAGGACAAAGATATTTCCTTTGGCCCAGGCGTAGGACTTGTAGGCAAGAAACTGGAACACGCCGGTCCTTTTCATCACCCCCACGAATATCATCATACCCATCAGCAGGAAGATGACGTTCATGTCGATGGCCCCCATGGCGTCTTCAAAGGAAAGAATGTAAAAGGCTTTATCAAAGCTTCCCAGGGTATAGGTGATAAACAGGATGAGGGCTGCGGCCAGAAGAGCCGCCAGGGTGCGGTGCATCCATTCGAAGCTGATGATCACATACACCCCCAGAAGAATCAAAGTGGCGATCCAGAAGGCCGGGGTGACAGCCCGTGTCATGGTAAATGTGCGGGCGGACTCGAAAAGTCGATTCCCCTGTTCGTCATTTCCTGCTGCCACAATTTTTAGCGCGGCAGGAGAAAATGGCTCCCAGGAAGGCTTGAATGCCTTGACCTCCACTTTGGCTGCGGGAAGCGTTCCCGGAGGCAACTGGAACTGCGCAGAAAAAGCGCCTCTGCTGCCGGAGCTGATCTCCGCATCCTTGCCTACGGGCCTGACGGCGTGGCCGTTTACCAGGACTTCGATTTCCACTTCCTTTACCGGTTTGTTCTGGGGGTTCACAAAAGCCCCGGACACGGTGAGCCGGTCTGCGGGAGCCGCCAAGGCAAGGGAAGAAAGGGAGAAAAATGCAGCCACCACTGCTATCAGAAAGAGCAGTGAAAATCGTTTGATCTGATGCATAAGACCGATCCTCTTAATTTCAGGTTAATTTCAGGTTGAAACATTACTTATTGTCAAGGGGAAGACCGGTCAAGGAGCCTTCCCCGCCACAAAACGCCCGGTTTACTTGTTTAGCAGCACCGGCATGCCCATGAGCGGCCAGATGAAGTAGCAGAAAAGCGCCAGCAAGGTCATCAGGATCGCGCTGGGAATACAGCCATAGAGGAAAAAATCTCCGGCGGTGAACTGCTTGCTCTCGTAAGCGATAGCGTTGGGCGCCGCACCGATCAACAGGTTGAAGGGCATGCCGGCAGTTGCCAGAGATGCAAAATGGGATCAATTTAAAATCAGTTTTTTGATGATTTTCATCACCCCAAGCTGAGATCAGAGAAAGATGAGTGCTGGAGGCAGGATCGCCTCGGCTGCGATGTGTTGGATATACTTTGAGCGGTCAATGACTTGGTTTTTATTCACTGAACCGTGGAAAGATGGCCTTTCTGACCCAGATAAGCCCGCTGCACATCCTTGTGTTCAAGGAGCATTGCACCCTCCCCTTCAAGAGCCACCCTTCCGGTTTCAAGGACATATCCCCTGTCGGCAATCTGGAGCGCCGCCCTGGCGTTCTGTTCGATGAGCAGGATCGTTTTACCTTTCTCTTTCAGATCCAGGATAATGCGAAATATCTCTTTTATCACCAGCGGAGCAAGACCCATGGATGGTTCATCAAGGATGAGAAGCTGTGGCCTGGACATCAGCGCCCGGCTGATGGCCAGCATCTGCTGCTCTCCGCCGCTGAGGGTTCCAGCCAGTTGCAGCCGTCTTTGACGCAAAATGGGAAAGAGGTCAAACATCCAATGAATGTCTTCCTGAATCTGGCTGCTGTTTCTTCTGTGGACAAAGCCCCCCATCTGCAGGTTCACTTCCACGGACAGGGTCGAAAAAACATGCCTGCCTTCCGGTACAACTGCGATTCCGCGTTCAACAATGGATTCAGGCAAAAGCCCCTGGATTGCGGCTCCCTGAAACGTGATAGCGCCTTTTTCCGGCCGTATAAGACCACAGATGGTATGGACAAGCGTACTTTTTCCGGCGCCATTGGCGCCGATCAGAGCAACCATCTCCCCGCTCCGTACCTGAAGCGATATCCCCTTGAGAGCATGGATATTCCCGTAATAGGTGTGGATGTCAGAGACCGTCAGCATTCAAAAAATTCCAATTATCCACCTCCCAGATAGGCTTCGATCACAGCGGGATGATCCATAATCTCCATCGGTGTCCCCGAAGCTAATTGTGACCCATAGTGCAGCACCAGAATCCTGTCCGCAATCTCCATGACCAGATTCATATCATGCTCTACCAGGATTACCGTCACGCCACAGGCTCTGATACGCTGAATCAGATCTCCCAGAACTTCAGTCTCCCGGATGTTGAGCCCTCCGGCAGGCTCATCCAGAAGCAGTAGTCTGGGATCAGTAGCCAAGGCCCTTGCAATTTCAAGTATCCTCTGTTTGCCCAGCGGAAGCGTTCCGGCAGGAAGATTCGCCAAATCCCCCAACCCTACAAAGTCCAGATGATATCTGGCCATTTCCAGGATTTTGCGTTCTTCCCGGCGCATGGCTGGCAGCCTCAAACCGGTTGCCCAGAAGCCGCTTTTTGTTTTCGGATGCCGTCCCAGCATGATGTTTTCCAGTACGGTCATGGATTTAAAAAGAGCCACATGCTGAAAGGTGCGTGAGATACCAAGCCGAGCAATCTTGTGGGGGAGCATACCGTCGATCTGCCTGCCTTCGAACAGAACATGACCGAATGTGGGCTGGATCAATCCGCTGATACAGTGAAAAAGAGTTGTTTTTCCAGCGCCGTTTGGGCCGATCAGCGCCTGGATGATGCCAGGCGGCACAGCATACCGGATACCTTTCAGCGCAACAATGCCGCCAAAATGCATCTGGACATCACTAATTTCAAGAATGGAAGATGAATCGGAACAGCAGGCTTCTTGCATGGTGCTTTATCGTTTGCAAAGATAGGTCAGAGAGTTCCGGAAAACGCCGATGACCTTTGGAACCAGGGAAGCCAGGCCTCCGGGTAAAAAAAGTGCTGCGCACAGCAACATCGCGCCATACACAAGGATTTCAAAGTCAGAAAAAATCTGAAGCCATTCATTACCCGCAAAGGTAAGCAGAACCGCGCCAAGAATCGCTCCCCAGAGACTTTGCGTTCCCCCCACCATGACCATCAGCACAAAACGGATGGACCACATAAGATTGAAAGACCCCGGATTCAGACATGTAACGTAATGGGTATAAAAACTTCCGGCAATGGCGGATAGAATAGCGCTGAATACAAATATCTGAACCTTGTAACAAGCTGTGGGAACACCCATGGATTCCGCCGCCATTTCCTCTTCATGAATGGCTCTGAGTCCACGGCCCACCCTGGAGTAGATCACATGAAGACAGAACAGCAGAGCCATAAACACAACTGACCAGATCATGTAATACCATGCCACTTCACTTGTCAGCTTCCAGCCCGCAATTTGCAGCCCCGGAATATCGACCATGCCTGAAGGTCCGCCTGTCCATTTCACTTCCTCGCCCAGGATAATGTGAACAATCACGCCAAATCCCAATGTAGCCATGGCCAAATAGTGCCCTTTGAGACGAAGGGCGGGAACGCCGATGATCCATGCGACCAGGGCGGCCACACCTGCGCCGGCGGGCATGGCAATCCATGGATTCCATCCCAGACGGCTGGTCAGGATTCCGGAACTGTAAGCCCCGATTCCGAAAAAAGCCGCCTGAGCCATGGAAACCTGGCCTGCATAGCCCATGAGCATGCAAAGTCCAAGGCTAACCAGACTGAAAATACCGGCAAAGACCATTACATCGACGTAGTGGGATATACACTTCACATTCAGGGCGACCCCTGGAAAAACTGCAATTAACAGTCCCATTCCCACAAATGCCCATCGGTCTTTTTTATTCATAATAGCCCTTGGATGAAACCCCGATAATTTTTAAAACTTTTTCAAAGTGGCGGCTTCGGCACCGAAAAGACCTTCTGGCTTGAAAAAGAGCGCCAGGAGCAGAAAAATCAGAGCCACGGCATCTTTATAACCTGAAGAAAGATAGCCGGCGCAATATGATTCAGCAAGGCCAAGAACACAGCCCGCCAACAGCGCGCCGTAAAAATTTCCC
>Ga0194038_1000676_pt1 | contig 14886 bp, 13 predicted proteins | sample JunL226m_MetaG_FD_148630 | JGI IMG/M metagenome (GOLD analysis project Ga0194038, IMG submission 148630) | Anoxic zone freshwater microbial communities from boreal shield lake in IISD Experimental Lakes Area, Ontario, Canada - Jun2016-L227-6m | ecosystem: Environmental > Aquatic > Freshwater >... | reverse complement strand
CCGAAACCCATCGACTGGCGTATGAAGTGAGCGGACGGATTATGGCCGGGGAGATATTAACCGCCGAGGTGGAGCATTATCACAAGGACGGTCATGTTCTCGCACTTGAAGTGACGGTAAGCATTATATCTTCAGGCGAAGAGGGTTCCGTATTGTGTCTGTACAGAGACATTACAGAACGCAAACAGGCGGAGCTGGACAGGGTCGCCTGCGAAGCAGCGGAATCAGCCAACCGGACCAAGAGCATATTTGTGGCTAACATGAGTCACGAAATCCGTACGCCTATGAACGCCGTACTCGGGTTTGCGCAGGTTTTGGCGTGCGACCCATTGCTTACGCCAAAGCAGAGCGAATGTGTCCGGATTATTAGCCGTAATGGAGAGTACCTGATGCGACTGATCAACGACATTCTGGAAATATCCAAAATCGAGTCTGGGCAGCTTACCCTTAACGAAGCCACTTTTTGCCTTCACGATTATCTGGACGAGCTGGAGTTGATGTTCCGCTCCAGCGTTGTCGCCCGTGGATTGCAGTTGTTTGTGGAGCGGGATGCAAACGTGCCGTGTTACGTGACCGCCGACGGAGGTAAGCTGAGGCAGATATTGGTCAACCTGGTTGGAAACGCCATCAAGTTTACGGAAACGGGCGGGATCACAGTGCGAGCTGAGGTGGTTGAGGGCAAGACAGTGGAGGATAAAGATGTTCTGCATCTGATGGTCGAGGTTCAAGACACCGGTTCGGGCATTTCCGACGATGACCTGGGCCTGATATTCGACTCGTTTATGCAGGGAAAGTCAGGCGAGAAAGTCGGCGGCGCTGGACTGGGGCTGTCCATCAGCCGCAGGCTTGTTGAAATGATGGGTGGTGAGCTTACTGTCACAAGCCAAGTGGGCAAAGGCAGTTGTTTCCGTTTTGATGTACTGCTGACATCGGCTGCGAAAGCCGCCGGGCAGGATAAACTGGAACGTCGTCGCGTCGTCAGTCTGGAGCCAGGTACAGGACCGTTTCGAATTCTGGTGGTGGACGACATGCCGGTCAACATCGCCCTTACATACTCACTGCTCCAGCCCGTTGGTTTCGAGGTTGCAGAGGCGGCCAATGGCGTTGAAGCCCTGGATGTCTTCGAGCAGTGGTCGCCCCACGCGGTGTTAATGGATATGCGCATGCCGGTCATGGACGGTTACGAGGCCACCCGGCGGATCAAGTCCACGGAGGCAGGCCGCGCCACACCTGTTATCGCCCTTACTTCCAGCGTTTTTGAAGATGCGAAAAAAAAGATGATGGCGGCCGGTGCGGATGGGCATATAGGCAAACCAATCCGGAGGGAAGAACTCCTTGAGGAGCTGCGGAAATGCATAGGTCTGCGCTATGTCTTTGCCGATGAGCCAGGTGAAATACATGGCCGCCTGAAACCCGCACACATGATACCAGAGGCGTCAGAAGTGCTGCCAAAGGAGTTGATTCACGCCATGCTGCAGGCTGTGGAAGAAGGCGAAATTGGCCATCTAATCGGACTTATCGTTGAGGTGGAAAAACTTGATAGCGTCACGGCCCGTGTGCTGAAATCGTTGGTTGATCGGTTCGACTACGAAAGGCTCGGCCAATGGCTGAAAGAGAGGGCGCTTGCCGATGAGTAAGACAACAAAAATCACAAACGTGATGGCGGCTGAAGCCAACACCATTTCACGAATGAAAAAAAGGGAGGGAAGCGATGACTGAGTCTGTGGAACGTAAAAAAATCATGGTGGTGGACGACGCCTTCGCCAATTTGCATTTTATGCACGAGATGCTGCGATCCAAAGACTATCATGTTGTGGCGTTTCCGGACGGTGAGAAAGCGTTGAACGCCACCGCCAAGAATCCGCCCGACCTGATTTTCCTGGACATAAAAATGCCAGGGATGGACGGTTTCGAAGTTTGCGACAGATTGAAGGCGGATGCGGCGACCAAGGATATTCCAGTTATTTTTCTCAGCGCTCTGGCTGACACCAAAAACAAGATCAAGGCATTTGCTGCGGGCGGCGTGGATTATGTGACCAAGCCGTTTCAGTTCGAGGAGGTTAACGCCCGCATGGAGACCCATTTGCGTCTGCGCGGGCTGCAGCTTGAACTGCAAGCACTGAACGATTGCAAAAACCTTTTTATGGGAATGGCGGCGCATGATCTTCGCAGTCCGCTTGCCGCGATCATGCTCATGTGCGAATTGCTGATTGGCCAAATCTCGCATTTGCTGACCGAGAAACAGTCCGAATTTCTCGGTGTGATCCTGACTTCCAGTGAATTCATGATCGGCCTTATCAATGATTTGGTTGATGTATCCGCAATCGAATCCGGACACCTCAGCCTCAAGAGGCGGATGATCGATATTACTGTTCCGATCATAAAAAGCGTTGAAATCAACAGGATGTTCGCTTCCCAAAAAAATATTCCAATAGCCATAAGCTATCCGGAGCAATTGCCTCTGGTTTTCGCCGATACCGATAGAATCGGACAAGTGATCGACAATCTCCTTTCCAACGCGATAAAGTATTCTCAACCGGGAACCGATATTTCCTTGCGTCTGAGTCATGAGAACGACAAAATCATAGTTTTGGTTGCTGATCAGGGACTTGGCATCCCGGAAAAAGAACAGGACAAGCTTTTCCGTGCTTTCGGTAAAACATCGGTTCAGCCTGCCTCGAAGAAAGAACGCAGCACCGGGCTGGGCCTGCTCATCGTAAAGAAAATCATTGAAGCGCATGATGGGAGAGTATGGTTCAAGTCGGAACCGGGAAAGGGTACCGAGTTCTTTTTTTTCCTTCCCTCATGTCAAAGTTGAGATATAATGCAGGGTGAATGCAAATAGGAGCTACCAAGGTGGAAAAATACAAGATACTGATTGTTGAAGATGACATCGTCTTCGCAGAGGCCACAAAAACAAGACTTCTTGAGATGGGTTATCTTGTTTCTGACACAGTGACTTCAGCGGAAGACGCCATCAGGAGCGTGAGGGACGACCCCCCTGACCTTGTGCTGATGGACATTGTCCTGAATGGCGAGATGGACGGGATTGATGCGGCGAGTCAAATCAGACAGATATCCAATATCCCCGTCATCTATGTCACTGGTTATGTTAACGACGAATTCCTGTTAAGGGCCAAGCTCACGACCCCTCTTGGATATGTCTGCAAACCATTTGATACGGAGGCGCTGAAGGCGGTAATAGAGGTTGCCCTCTACCGGCACAGCATGGAGATGGTACTCCGGGAAGCGGCGGATGAGAATGTGCGACTGGAGGCCCAAAACCAACAACTCCAGAAGACTGAAAGCTTGGGCCGCATGGCCGGGGCCATCGCCCACCATTTCAACAATCATCTCCAGACAGTGATGGGGAACCTGGAGATGGCCATGGACGACCTTTCGCGGGGTGAATGTCCTGCAGATATCCTGAACGAAGCCATGCGTGCGACTTGCAAAGCGGCGGAGATCAGTGGTCTGATGTTGACCTATCTTGGCCAAACGTTCGGCAAGCATGAACTTATGGACATATCCGAAGCCTGCCGCAAAAGTCTGCCCCTGCTGCAGGCCACGGCCTCGAAAGACATTGTCTTTATGACCGATTTCCCATCTTGCGGCGGTCCTGCCATCCGTGCAAATGCAGGCCAGATACAGCAGGTTCTGACCAACCTGATCACCAATGCCTGTGAGGCCGCCAGCGAGAATAAAGGAGCCATTGCTCTGACCGTCAAGACAGTTTCCGGTGCGGATATTCTCGACTTAAAGCGCTTCCCCATCAACTGGCAGCCGAAGGAAATCGCCCATACCTGCCTGGAAGTGAAGGATGAAGGACATGGAATTCCGAATGGAGATATCGGGAAAATATTCGATCCGTTTTTCACTACAAAGTCAAATGGCCGGGGCTTGGGGTTGCCCGTGGCGCTGGGGATTGTAGGAACTTATGGCGGAGGGATCACGGTTGAGAGCAAACCGGGCCGGGGAAGTGTTTTTCGGGTCTTTTTGCCGGTATCAACTGAAATAGTCCCTTGCCAGCCCGACCTGCCCGCCAATCAGGGAGCGCTACAGGCTGGCGAAGCGGAAAAACGATCCAAGATCGAAAGGGGGGGCGCCACCGTGCTGTTGGTTGAGGACGAGGAGCAGGTGCGCAACATGGTCAGAATTATGCTCACCCGGTTGGGATATATGGTGCTTGAAGCAAAAGATGGCGTTGAAGCTGGGGAGATATTCCAACGACATCAGGATGATATCCGCTGCGTTCTCTCCGATTTGACCATGCCGCGAATGGATGGCTGGGATCTGCTGGCTGCTTTGCGCAATATTTCGTCTGATATCCCGGTGATCCTTTCCAGCGGCTATGACGAGTCTCGTGTTATGATAGGCGAACATCCCGAACGTCCCAATGCATTCATTGGTAAACCTTATCGGCTTAAGGCGCTTGGAGAAACGATTCGCAATGTACTGAGCCAACATGATGACCAACGTGAGAGACCGGTATTAATGTGTTGATTATACTGTTTTGTTTGTCTGCTATTCAGTCTGTCGCACTTTGACTCCGCTGTTCAAGTTTTTGTCTCAATCGTCTTGAAATATGTCGTCTATTGCTTGTTTACAAACCAAAACCCTGATATCAGTGTCAGCCAAGGAGGATTGTTATGCAGAAAAATAGCTTAACGCGGAAAACCAAAAGAATTCAGTTTTCATTGGAAGCAGCCGATGCGAAGAAAGTTTCTCTGGTGGGAGAATTTAATAACTGGAACCCCGACGTAGATCCGATGCAAAGAGATGAAAATGGAACATGGACAAAAGTGAAGATGCTTTCACCGGGAAATAAGGAATACAAGTTTCAGGTTGATGACGAATGGGTGCAAGATCCTGAAAATTTAAGGGTTTGCTCGAACTGTTTCGGGACCCTGAACAACGTCGCCAGAGTCGTCTTGTAGGTAATGATAATCATCAGCGCCATATCCTGACAAATGAATGCGTTCTTATATGGGGGGATTCTCATCATTAACGATAAACACATAGCCATGATGGATGAAAACCAGGAAGTGCTGTCGCATGAAGAAACACGACGGGTACTCCATGAGTTGCGGGTGCATCAGACTGAATTGGAGGTGCAGAACGTGGAACTGCGCACGGCGCAGGCGCACCTGGATGTCGCACGCGCCCGCTACTTCGACCTCTACGACCTGGCGCCAGTCGGCTATTGCACCCTCAGCGAAAAGGGGCTGGTCATGGAGGCCAACCTCACCGCAGCCACTCTGCTTGGAGCTACGCGGGACGCGCTTACCAAACGGCCGCCTTTTAGCCAGTTCATCCTTGAAGAGGACCAATGCATCTACTACCATCACACCAAACAGCTCTCTATGGTCGATGAACAGCAGACGTACGAGCTGCGGATGGTGCGTGAGGATAAAACGTCCTTATGGGTTCGGTTGGAAATAGTCGCTACGCAAGATGCTGAAGGCGCAAGGGTTCGCCGTGTCGTGTTTAGCGACATTACCGAGCGCAAAAAAACCGATGAAAAAATCCAGGCGCTTTCGCAATCGCTTATACAGGCGCAAGAAAGAGAACGGTATCTGCTCTCCTGTGAGCTGCATGACAGTATCGCCCAGAACCTTTCCGCGCTGAAAATCAACAACGATTTGATTTATACCGATATGCCAAGGATATTTCCTGATTTACGGAAGAAACTGGCGGTATCTTCCAGTCTGATTGTGCAGACCATTGTGGCCGTCAGGAACCTGGCTTACGACTTGCGTCTCCCCGGCCTGGAAGAATTTGGAATAGTGAAGGCGCTCGAAATATATTGTGGTGAGGCTTCCGAAAAGGGAAATGTAAAATTTGATTTTCAATCGTCCGGCATGTCCGCGATAGACTTGGATAGAGATGTGGAAATCCATATTTACCGTTTGATTCAGGAATGTATGAACAATATTCGCAAACATGCGGATGCCGACCATGCGACCATCCTGGTGCTGGGATCATCCCCGAATATCATCCTCCACATCAGGGATAATGGCAGGGGTTTTGATGTGAGGGCCCAGGAGCTTTCATCTGCAGCCACAAAGCGGATGGGCATTAGCGGCATGCAGGAAAGGGTCCGTATGATTCACGGCAGTATGATCATTAATTCTCAACCGATGGAAGGCACCCATATATCTATAAAAATTCCTTTGCAGAAAAATCTGTCAGGCAACCCTGAAAAACATAAATCCAGCATCAACCTGGGCTGATGAAAATTGCCATATATTTTAGTGAAAAACTGATCCTATTAAGCCTTGGTTCGAAGGTCACCACGATATTTTTGCCAGTTGATATCTTCTGCAGTTTTCAGCACATCTTCAACGCGCGCCATACCCGAAAACGCGCTCGCAACCATCACTGCCAGATCGATATCACTACCAGGTCGATCCTTTCCCGTGGCGGCGGACCCGAAAATATAGATGGCTACAACAACTTTGCGTCCAATTGCAAACCCCCTTATCTTTTCAATATCATCTATCGTGAGCATCTACAGGTCTCCGAAGAGCAGTATTAATGCCGCCGAGGGGGGCTGATCAGCGCCTCACCGTCCAGAACCACGACATTATCCTGATTGGTGCATACAGTCTTTAGACGCACCCGCTTTTTTTCCAAAATGACCTCAACAACCTCGACAGTTGCTGTTATTGTATCACCAATGGCCACTGGAGCCTTGAAATTCAGATTCTGCTGCATATAAATCGTGCCAGGACCGGGAAGCTGATTGCCAAGCACACTTGAAATCAAACCGGCTGACAGCATACCGTGCGCAATCCGGGTTTTGAAGGCTGTATTTTTTGCATAGGTTTCGTTGATATGGGCAGGATTGAAATCACCTGTAATCCCTGCATACATATACACATCCGACTCCGATATGGTTTTGGTGAATGACGCTGTCTGCCCAACATTAAGCTCATCAATGGTTTTTCCGTTCATGCCTTTTTCTCCCTTTATTTCAGAACCACGCGCGGTGACTCCAAATGTCTGTTTCCATATCTTTCTTGTCTTCCTGCAGTTTCAGATGCAGACTTGCATTCTGAATCGCCAGTCCGCCTTGATGGGCCAGGGCCTGGATCATCTGCTTTACATCCGATGAAAAAGGACGTGGTGTATCGCTATAGAGACTCATGGTTCCAATCACATCCTTATGCGCTACTACCGGCGTCATGATCATGGCGCCAATGCCCTCCTGTTCCAATATATCCTTGAATGGACAGGTGTCATCCTGATTGACGTTCTTGATCACAACCGCGTTGCCGTTCAATGCGGACCTTGTCATATCCGAGTGGTTTATCCGGGTATTCCTGAGAAAATTCTCACTGAGGCCAAAGCTGGAAACCATGGTAAGCTCTTTTTTCGTCCGATCTATCAGACGGATATCGGATCCCTTGATATCCAGTGCTTTGGAGACTTCGGCGGTCATGCTATTCAGAATGTGTTTGATATCCAGGCTTGAATTCATGGTAGCCGCAAGTTCCAAAAAAAGAAGGGCGTTTTTTTGAACCCGTTCCAGAAGACCGGCTTTTTCAATGGCCATCCCGCCCTGTTCCGCCAGTGCAATCAGAAAACCAATTTCATCGCTGGCGAAATCCCTCTGTGAGGACGTATATAAAGACAGCACGCCGATAGTCCGGCTTTGCACCCTTACCGGCACGGTCAAAATGGAGGCGATGCCCTCCGCCTTTTTGGCGCCATGATTATCCAGCATGGGATCGGTTGTGGCATCCACGAAGCTCAAATACCCGTTTTTCAGGAGTGCATCGAGAATGTGCTGCGTTTTCAACGGGTCTGTGTGCATGTACTGAGGGGATAATCCTTTTTGAGTCACCGGAATAAAGAAATCCCCTTTTTTATCGGCCAGAAACAGGCATGCCGCCTTGCCCTCCATCGTGTCAATCGCGTATTGAACGATCAGGCACAAAATATCCTCCTGGGTTGCAGCAGTTCCAAACGCCCGACTGAGCTTGCAAAACGGTTTAAAATAGTCTTTCTTTTCGTTCATTTAGCCTCCTTCTGAATGGTCTTATTGTTGGCTTTGTGGTGTCACGAAGCTATCCTTACACCTGTTTCCGTCAATACAGATTTCTTGGACAAGGTTTTTTGTCTTGTTGGGAATTTATGGGTTTTGCGCGGAGTCTCAACCGCATCTCTGTCTTTCAGCCATGCCGCGATTTTTGGGGCAAATTCTTTTTGGCACTTGCCGCTGACATAGATACCGATGTGACCAGTATCCAGGCAGACATTTTCTGTATCGGTGCTGCCTACATAACGAATCAGTGACTCACACGCCTCAGGCGGCACCAGATGATCGAATTTTCCATAGATATTCAATACCGGCATGGTGATTTTCCGGAGATCGATTTGTTTGCCGCCCACTTCCAACCGGTTTTGAATGAGCAGATTCTTCTGGTAACAATCCTTTATAAATTGCCGGAATACTTCGCCCGGCAGATCAGGGCTGTCAAATATCCATTTTTCCATACGGACAAAATTTTCAACAAAAATCTTGTCGTCCATATTTTCCGTGAATCCCACATATTTATCAATCATCAGCCGGGCCGGATTCAGTAGCAGGAACCCAAAATTCATCAAATCCGCCGAAATGTTGCCATAAGTATCCACCATACGATCAGCATCGATATTCTTCATCCAGAGATGCAGCAAGCCTTTGTCGGTGTCAAAATTCGTTGGGGTAACCGTGGTGATCAGATTTTTGATCTTTTCCGGATAAAGTGCGGAATAGATGACACTGAATGTTCCCCCCATGCAGATACCCATGAGGTTGATCTTGTCCAGCCCATGCCGCTCCCGGATAAAATTGATCACATTGTCCATATAGCCGTTGATGTGATCATCGAACCCGAGAAAACGGTCTTTTCGGGTTGGGTATCCCCAATCAACCATGTACAGATCAATGCCTTGATTCAGAAAAGATTCCACAACGCTACGGCCAGGCTGAAGGTCCAGCATGGTCTCACGGTTGATCAATGCATAAACAACCAGAAGGGGAGTGGCGTACCGGGTTTGGGTTCGTGGCGGATAGTGCTTCAGTTTGATCCGGTCTTCCTGATACACCACTTCACAGGGTGTGGCGGCTATACTGGTATCCATCTTTTCCAGCAGGACTTCCGAGGCTTTTTGACTGCGGATTTGGATTTGCTTCGCATCTTCCGCCAGTTTTGACAGGATGAGATCGACAGGAATGGTTGGTTGGGTCATTTGCTTATCCTTTTTGGAGCGGGTTGGTGTGTTTCAATAGGGCGCAGGTCAATCAGCCATTTTCAATCGTTTGAATCCGTTTTTTCAGCACATATAGCTTCCGTTCCAGATCATCGACTTCTTTACGGCTGAGAATGGGCAAACTAAAAAAGTCAACACCATCCGCCACCATTGATCTCGATGACTTCAGTTTTGCAATCAAGCTTATGGGGGGGGGTGGTTTAACGATTACCGGATGATCAGATATTATCGTCAAGATTATCGCCGCTTTTACTCGTTTTGTCCATAGGTGAATGGCTTCATTTCGTATGGGGAAAACTCCCAGCCGGGAGTTTTCCCCATTTATTCACGGGGGTTTTTATGCGGGAACAAGAGGGGGGACTACGATTTCCAGAGGTCCAGATTGATCAGACCAACCCTGGCTACATTTCGATGCCGCTGTGCAATAAAGAGTTTTCGCATGATATTGGAACGATGATTTTCTGCTGTTTTGACCTTAGAACCACGAGCGGTGACTCCAGATATCGGCTTCCAGATCCTTCTTGTCTTCATGCAGTTTCATGTGCAGGCTGGCATTCTGAATGGCCAGTCCGCCTTGATGGGCCAGGGCTTGGATCATCAGCTTTACATCCGACGAAAATGGACGCGGTGTATCGCTGTAGAGACTCATGGTTCCAATCACGTCATTTTGTGCTTTTATCGGCGTCATGATCATGGCGCCGATACCATCCTGTTTCAACATATCCTTGAATTGACAGCTATCATCCAAATCGACGTTCCTGATCTCAACCACTTTGCCGTTCAATACGGACCGGGTCATATCCGAACGGTTTATCTGGGTATTGCTGATAAAATTCTCGCTGAGGCCAAAGCTGGAAACCAGGGTAAGCTCTTTTTTCGTCCGATCTATCAGACGGATATCGGATCCCTTGAAATCCAGAGCTTTAGAGACTTCGGCGGTCATGTTATTCAGGATGTGTTTGATATCCAGGCTTGAATTCATGCTAGCCGCAAGTTCCAGGAAAAGGAGGGCGTTTTTTTGAACCAGTTCCACAAGACCGGTTTTTTCAATGGCCATTCCCCCCTGTTCCGCCAGGGCACGCAGAAAATCAATTTCATCGCTGGTAAAATTGCGCTGTGAAGACGTATATAAAGACAGTACGCCGATAGTCCGACTTTGTACCATAACCGCCACGGTCAGAATGGAGGCAATGCCCTCTGCTTTTTTGGCATCATGATTTTCCAGGCGGGGATCGCTTGTGGCATCCACGAAGCTCAAATGCCCGTTTTTTTGGAGTGCATCAACAATGTGCTGCGTTTTCAGCGGGTTGGCGTGCATGTATTGAGGGGATAATCCCTTTTGGGTAACCGGAATAAAGAAATCCCCTTTTTCATCGGCCAGAAACAGGCATGCCGCCTTGCCCTCCATCGTGTCAATCGCATATTGAACAATCAGGCGCAACAAATCATCCTGAGTTGCAGCGGTGCCAAATGCCTGACTGAGCTTGCAAAACGTTTTAAAATAGTCTTTCTTTTCGTCCACTTAGCATCCTTCCGGTTGGTCTTCTTGTTGGCTCAACTGTTCACCATTTTTGGGACGGGTTTGTGTGTTTCAATCGGGCGCAGGTCTATCGGCCCTTTTCAATCGTTTGAATCCGTTTTTTCAGCAAGTACACTTCCCGTTCCAGATCATCGACTTCTTTACGGCTGGGAATGGGCAAACCGCTCATCATATCCTGGATAACCGCATCTCTGGCGGACGAAAAATCCGAAGTCGCGTTCAAGGTGTCTGCCAGAATCAGGGTGTAATTAGGGGACTGAAAGAGTTTCATGTAGTGCTCTTCCAGAATCTTTATCCACAGTTTGTAATATTTCTGGGAATCATCTGGCAGAGTCCCTTTTTCCGCCATCTCTCCCACCCTCTCCTGCATGACCGCAAAGGACTGACTGATCGGCAATGAAAGCAACCGAACAAATTCGGCCATGGACGAATTATAGATATTGTACTTATCCACAGCATGATTGAATCTTTCCTGATAGCCACGGGTCAGCCCCAATTGGGGGATACGGAAAAACTGCTGGAATTCGGTTTCATACGTGTCGGCCCAGGCCCGGAACATGTTCTCGTCCAGGTGTTCGAATGAATAGGCATCTGCGTTTCCTCCAATACGACCACACTGATCAAGCCATTTCTGTTGAAGTTGCATATATCCGCTGACTGAATTATTGGCTATTTTCGCCAAAAAATCCGGCATTGCGCCCACGCTTTTAAACAACGATTCCATGGATTCTGGAGTGGACATGGCGGACGAAACAGCCTGCCAGTTCCGGATTGCGGCGTCCAGTGAGTTTTTAACACTGTGGGCCGCACCCATTTGGGGGGATGAATCCGGGCCGCCAGCCGCAGGCTGCATAAACATCTGGGTTAGCACGCCACAAAAATCGGTAGCGGATTTCATCCAGTCTGCAATCACGGTTTCTGTTCCAGTTGCATCCGGTTTGTTTTCATTCATGGGTGACCTCTTCATAAAGATGATTTATTCATATATACTATAGTAGCATTCGAGCCTAAAGCCTTTAGTCTTTAGCTTTCAGCCTTTACAAACACCCCACCGAAATTCTGCACAAAGGTTTGAAATTCATCACTTTGATCCTGGATCAATGATTGAAACCGCTGAAGCAGCTCAATCTGCCCCAATCCTTTTTCCTCCAGTAATGACCGAAGTTGGGAAATGGTTTGGTTCTGTTTCTGGATTACTTTTTCCATCGCCTTGCATTTTTCCTGCAGGGTTTGATAATCGGCTTGGGGAACCCAGCCCCAGAGCTTGGCGTTTTGACAAAAAGCAGACTGGAAATTTTCAACCGTCTGTCGCCACATCCGGGCATATTCAGTGGATGCTGGTTGATTAGGCCCGTTCAGGCTGCAAGCCTGCTTGAACAGCGTACCGAATTCCGCCACATCCATAATGTTAGGAGCCACAACGGACGATGTCTGCTCTATCAGCTTTTGCCATTTAGCAGTCTGAATCATATAATTTCCAAAGAATTCGAGAAATTGGCTGTTCATGTGATACATCCTTAACAATCTAAAAAGGCGTCATCCAGATCAAGTTGAAATCGAACCGGTCCACGCCAGTTTCCATCCCCGAACCGGGTATGCAGTGCGCAAGCCGATTTTGGATCAGACCAGGAGGTCGCAATGGCTACATGTCCTTTGGGAAACGGGGTTACCTCGGCGGGAACATAATCCAGCGGAGCCAACGCGGTTTCTTTTTCCACCAGATCATCTTGGGTTCCGTAGCAGATTAACCACGGTATTCCCTTTTCTTTAATCCGATTCAGGTTCAGTTTTTGTCCAAACATCTGGATTGGGAGGGTCCCATCCGCTGTGATGGGAATATTGTAAGAGGCAAAACTGATCCGGGTAATAGCAAGTGGCAGATCGAAGCGTTCGGCGGCCAACCAGTAATTCAGCGCTGCTGCGGTTTTGCTGATTTTAACCGGCGCCCCGTTTTTGGCTGTCAACATCTTGATGTCCCGAAAAAATGCGTTCAGCGGCTGTTCGGTTTCGATGCTTTTTAATTTATAAACCCAACCCATCAGCTTTCCATCCGCCACTTTGTTGCCGTTGGGCAATGTTTTGGTGCCATAAGCCAGATCGTTAAACCGTTTGGGCAGGCGTTTTAAAAATTCCGCCAGGCCAAGGCTTCGTGTTCCATCCATGGGCGCAACACAAGTAATAAAGGCATCCACCAGATCATCCAGCTCTCCGGAAAGCAGATTGCACAAAGCGTTGTATCCGCCCTGGCAGTAGCCATTCAGGGTTACGGGTTTGCCGTGTCGTTTGAAGATGGTTTCACAGAACAGGCGCGTATCCTTGGCATCGTCTTCTGCTGTCATGGTCTGAAGTGCTTCGGTTGTTTTGATGTCTTTCAGAATACGGATGTAGGTGGGAATCCCCTGATTGGCGAAACAGTGTACATAGCTTTTGTTTTCACCGGGTAAAAACCCCAGGATATTGGCGCCCAGTACATAGGGCGGTAGGATACAGATCGGTTTTGCATCCATTCGAACCGTTAGTCCGTCTGATGGCGTAATCTGATACAGATAGAACCGATCAGTTTCCGCAACCCGTTCATGCACACCGCGTTCAAAATGAAAGCCGTATTCGGGCTCGATATCCTGGATCATCTGAGGGTAAATACGGACGACCCGGTCCATCAATTCCGCCTGACGGGTGGCGAACGCATTCAGATCATGGTTATTCAGCGCAAACACACTTTGATACATCGCCTGAAGAAAATCGCCCATTTCCTTCTGTGCATAGTTGCTAACCATATCCAATGCACTGGAAACACCACGACCCATCAACTCATTATTGAAATCATTAAGTTTTAAATAGGATTCCAGATTGTCCAGCGGAGACGATTTCGGGAGATGATCGGACTCAGCCTGTTGAAAATAATGGGTTGAAATCAGATAGGGTACAAAAAAATCCGTGGTATATCGCGCCAGGCCGGACAAAAATGTCTGTGTGGCGCCCCCTAACTTGTTAAAGGCCGAAAACCCTTCCATAAAAGGAAAATCAATATCCGGTGTTTCCGAAATCCTGTCTGCGGGACGATTCATACAACCCCCCTCCTTTTAAGATTTGACGGGATATGACCGGATGGATCATATCCCGCCACATTTCAAGACATCAACTGCTTATTGTGCATTGGAAAAAAAAGAATCAACTTTTGCATAGCTGTCGTCAAGAAGAGACTTGAAATTTTCACAACCGGACTTGTAAGTAACCATCCAGTCTTTTATGGCCTTTTTCCCCTCTTCAGGAAGCCCGGTGGCCTGTTCCAGGAACACGCCGACAATTTTCTCATTTTGCTCATACACCATACTCATGGCTTTGAAGCTGTTGTCTATTGCAGTTTTGCTAAACTGCATCATCTGTTTGGCAATTACTTTCTGATCCATTGGTTCTTTCTCCTTCTTTGGTTAGTGTATGGGGGACACCCGTAATCCAGTATTTGCTTTGCAATCCGGATGCTGACATGCTAAACTCGTATCTGTTTGATTGTAATTACTATCACCCAGTCTGAGTTTCAATATAGATAATTGCCCTATGAATGTCAATCGTTATTTTGCGCTGCACAATATTTTCAATTAACAAGCAATGAACACAATTAAATATTGAATCGCCATAATAATCAGCATATTGTCTAATGCTCTTTTCTTACAGCAGAAGCATATCCAATTTATTTATTTTGCAATACAGTACAGGTATGCCATTCTTAACGTCACATAATCAGGACCGTTGTATGGAAAAACCCATTGAATTAAAAAAATATACCAACCGACGACTATACAACACCGGGCAGAAAAAATTTGTCACGTTGGGTGAAGTAGCTGAACTGATTCGTGGCGGCCAACAGGTCAAAGTAACCGATGCCAAAACCATGGAAGACGTTACTGCGCTCATTTTGACCCAGATTGTTCTGGAGTCAGCCAAAAATAATAATGCGCTGTTTCCGGTACCATTGCTTCACCTGATTATTCAATATGGTGACAATACATTGAGTGGATTTTTCGAAAAATATCTGCAACAGATTGTGCAGTCATACCTGAATCAGCAATTTTCGGTTGATGAAC
>Ga0194038_1000669_pt1 | contig 14928 bp, 12 predicted proteins | sample JunL226m_MetaG_FD_148630 | JGI IMG/M metagenome (GOLD analysis project Ga0194038, IMG submission 148630) | Anoxic zone freshwater microbial communities from boreal shield lake in IISD Experimental Lakes Area, Ontario, Canada - Jun2016-L227-6m | ecosystem: Environmental > Aquatic > Freshwater >... | reverse complement strand
GTATCTGATCATAAAGGTTGCGCAGAACCTTCTTGTTCCGGTGATTGACCGTGCCTGTGACGAGAAAAACGTCCGCATGCATGGGGTTGCCAACGTTGATCATGCCAAACCGTTCCACGTCATAAACCGGAGTCAGGCAGGCCAGAACTTCAATGTCGCAGCCGTTGCAACTGCCGCAATCAAAGTGCAGCACCCATGGCGACATTGTTCTGGCTCTTGTGAGAATTTTATTAAACATTATGGCAAAACCTCCTATCGTGCATACAACCATACAAGGTTTACCAGGGACAGCGACATGCCCATGGCCCAACCGTATCCGAGCATCCAGCGCCAGTTCAATCGGGCGGAAACATTATCAATCCAAATTTCCAGAAAATACGTCAACCCAACGAGCAGAATCGCGCCAATCGGGTTCGTGGTCCAGAATAGTGAACAAAGTCCCAGAACAAGCACGGTTTCGTACCAGTGGGCGATTTCGGTCAGCGCCAGGAATGATCCGGAATAGTCCGTGAGCAGTCCCTTGACAAGTTCCTGATGTGCATGGTGCGAGGTGGATAAATCAAAAGGTGATTTGCGAAGTTTGATGGTAAGAACAAAACTCAAAACAACGAACATAAACGGGAGTTTCAGAAGAACCGGCTGGTTCCAGGCATAGACGGATGCGATTTTGAAACTGCCGGTCAGAAGGTAGATGCCCACAACAACAAATATGAGAAGCGGCTCATAACAGAGAATTTGCAAGAGCTCCCTGTGAGCGCCTGCCTGACTGTAAGGCGAAGTGGAGGAAAAGGCGCCTACGACAAGAAATACCGCTCCCACTGCCTGAATGAACAGGATAAGCAAAAGGTCGGAGCGAAGGAAAAAAAGAACAACCGAAATAGAAGCAGCCGTAAGATAGGCGTTAGCACAAAACGCCTGCCAGACATTTACCACCATCTTCTCTTTTCCGAAAAGCTTGATGACATCGTAAAACGGCTGAAACAACGGCGGGCCGATGCGGGACTGGAAGCGTGCCGTGAGAATCCTGTCAAGACCGGCGATCAAACCGCCGAGCAAGGGACCAGAAGCAAGGCCGGCAAGTATCATAATAATACCCTGGCTTGTTGTCATAACGCACCTCCTACAATCAGGGTCAGTAGCACGCCGGCAGCCAGGTTGATCCAGATTGTCAGCTTCTTTTCGCCGAATATGTTCGAAAGGTAGTAGTTTCCGGCCTCTGCTTTAACTAATTGATTCATTGGTCCCACAAAGACTCTAGGCTCTGCGGTCTGAATGCCGCTGAGATAGGGCGCGCAGATACGCGCTTTAGTCGCCCCTCTGACAGCCAAAATCGATTGTAAAAAACCCATGACGGCTATCAGGCAAAGTGGCAAAGCAGCAAAGACACCGTAGGAATTCTCCAGAACGCCGTCGTTCAGGGTATAGGGTGGAACATAATTCAGGCTCATAGAAGGGGTGAACAATCCTGTGTATAACCAGGGCACTGCAATGCTCAGAATCCCTGCTCCCGCGCAAAGCGACAACAAAGCAGCCCAGGTGACCACGGGCTGCTTCTCGAGCTTGAACTTTCCTGCAAACGGATCGCTCATCAGCGTTCCCGCCCACCTGGCCCAGTACATGGCAGTAAGAGCGCTGCCAATTGCTGCAAGGACGATTACAAAAATATTCCTGGCGGCAGCCTCCATGGCCATCCATTTGCCAAGGAGCAGGCCAAATGGGGGCATAATCATCATAACAACTCCCATTACCGTAATTAGCGCCGTCAAGGGCATTTTGGAATACAAACCGCGCATGTCTTCTATATCGCGACTTTCAATGTGCTGTTCAATCGTACCCACACAAAGAAAAAGCAATGCTTTGGTTATGGCGTGGAAAATAATTAGCAGAATAGCTGCGGTTATGGACTCTGGAGTATTGAGGCCAGCACACGCAAAAATAAGCCCCAGATTGCTTATGGTGGAATAGGCCAGTACTTTTTTGCCGTTGCTCTGCCCAACCGCCAGACCGGCGGCGGCCAGAAAGGTGAATGCGCCAAACAGGGCTATGCATTGACTTAAAAAACTTCCATGCATGGCTGGAGCCAGTCGAAGCACAAGATATACACCGACCTTTACCATGGTGCTGGAATGCAAAAGGGCGGAGACCGGCGTCGGCGCGACCATTGCACCTATCAGCCAGCTTTGCATGGGAAATTGAGCGGATTTGGTGAACGATGCAAAACAAAGAAGCGCCAAAGCCAGAAAGGAAAGTCCGCCGCCGGGAGGCGTACGAATAATCTGCTGCACGTCGGTACTACCAAGGTTATGATAGATCATCATCGCCACAGTGAAAGCCAGGCAGCCCAGATTGTTCATCCACAAAGCCCTCACGGAATTCCGGATGGCCTCTTTGTTTCCGTCATGTCCGATTAGCAGAAAGGAGCAGAGTGTTGTGGCTGCGAGGAAGAAGTGGATAACAATCATATCATTTGACAGCACCAGACCATTCATGACACCCAGAAAAAACAGCATGACAAAGAAAAAGCGGGGCTGCTTAGATGTTGACAGCTTCATGTGTTCTTCGTGGTTTTTCATGTAGGGAATGGCTTGAAAGCAGATGATTGAACCTATAATGGAAATGATCAGAACCATGATAAGCGAGAGATTATCACAATAAAAAGCCTGAGTGACAGACCGGAATATCTGTTGGCCCTCAATCATTCCAGAAGATATTATTATCTCGAACCAGATCACCAAAACGATCTGTAAAACGGCTGGAACAATGATCAGCAGACTGCGATGCTTGAATCCGAAATACAGTATGGCGAACATCAGAATAAAATCCGGAACCCGAATGAGATCATGCACCCCAAGTCCGAAAAGGGTTTGAGGTGTAAATGCGAATGGAACGTATGGGATAAGAAGCAATGAACTTACAATCAGAATGCAGCCGGTTGTCAGAATCATGAACGACCTTACCTGGCTGGGTATTTTAAAAAAACAGATCAACGACGCAATAAATGGCAAAAAGATAAGGACGTATGTAAGTTCTTTCATGGTATTTTTATCCTCCCAATCTGGGGATTAAGTCACGGCATGAACGATGTTTGCATAGCGTGTCAAGCAGATCTAACCTGTGAAGAAACACCTCATTGATCTTGAGCATTTTCTACTGTTTAGTAAAACATGATAAAAACAAAAAAGCAAAAAAAATGTGCTGTCGATATCATTCTTTGACAAGAAGCAGGAAAAAACCTGCATCCGCCCCCTTCTTTAGGGAAGACGGCAGACAAACGTACTGCCCTCCCCGATGCGGCTGCTGACAGAAATCGCGCCTTTCAGTTGATCCAGTATTTCTTTGACAATCACCAGCCCCAATCCCGTTCCCGTTTCCGTAAAATCCTTGGCATTTTCCGCCCGGTAAAATTCTGAAAACAACCGCGAAAAATCTTGTTCGGGAATACCGATGCCGGTATCTGTCACTTCCAGCCGGATGCCGCCTTCCTCGGCGCAAGCCAGGCAAACCGTCACTTTTCCGCCTGGCGGCGTATATTTCAGAGCATTTGAAATCAGATTGGTGAACAGATCGTCCAGCAGGCGGTCGGTGGCCATCACGGGCGGCAGATTCTCGTCAATATGAAAGGTGATGTCTATGGTTTTTTCCCGCGCCTGAGACTCAAACAGACCAGACAAAACCCGAAGAACCTCCGGAACCTGAACACGATGCAGCGCATCAGGGTTCAAAGCAGTCCGACGGATGCTTAGACTGAGAAGGTCCTTAACCAGGCTGTCCAACAGTTCCAGACGCTTTTCGCTGCGTTGTACGGTTTCTTCCTGCTTGACGTTCATTTCACCCAGGTAACCCTTTTGCAGTATCTTGAGCATACTGATAACCGCATGCAGGGGAGAGCGCAGTTGATGAGCGGCCTTTTGCAAAAACCATATCCGGTTGAGCTGTGTGTTGAGTTTTTCAATTTCCATTGCAGTCAGGTCCGCCATCAGCGCGAAAAACCGCACATCGCTTTCTGTAAAAGAAGCGTCAGCATCGCTGTAAACACAGAAGACCCCGAGAATTCTCTTTTCCACACGAAGGGGAAGGCAAATCAAGGACGCAATTCCCTCTTTCCAGATATCTTCGGGATATGCAAAATAGTCACGTTCCTCAATATGGCCGATGGCGTAAACAGCACCATCAATGATTTTTCGATTGATCGGACTCTTTTGAATATCAATGCTCTCTTTGGATTTGATGTAGTCTTCGCTAAGTCCGTATGTTGAGGCAAATCGGAGTTTTTTGTGCTGCTCATCCAGTAATTTGATGGAGCAAGCCTTTACCCCCATGATACCTGCAGCCCGGCGAGTAGCCGAATCCATTAAGGCTTTGGACTCCATACTCATTCCCATTTCTTTGACCATATCGTAGAGGGCTGTCAGCTTGGTGTTACTGGCATCCAGTGCTTTGGAGAGCCTCAACAGTTCTCTGCCTTTGGTTCTTAGGCTCAGCTTGAGGGTTGTCACCAGAAATGCCGTGATCAAAACCGCTGTGACCAATGTCGCATAACGAACGATGCCAATAAAATCATTGGCGACCGAGTTGCCATCGTGAGGCAATATAACATGCTGATACCATAATGGGAAAATGGGCGAATGCACCCCTTGCTGAAGCCATAGGAGCCCCCCCAAGGCCAGCAAAACCAGAACCCCGTAAAGATAGCAACTCAACGGTTGCAGCAGGATGCCCGTCAAAATGATATGAAAGATTACAAACAACGCCAGCGGACTACATACACCGCCCGAGTACCAAATCGCCACGCAAAGTGCTAAAAGGTCGAGCGAAATCTGAGTATGGGCGAAAATGTTGAATCGAAGAACATCCTGGGCGCGAATGAAGGATGAATCGGAGTCGGGATGCACACCTTGTGATTTAAAAGGCGAGAGTCTTCTCCATATAAACAGAAACAGCAGATTATAGCAAAAAACACCTGAAAGAAGAACCAACAAAGGCAGTGGCAGCCATTGCCAAAATAAATAACTTGCGCCGCACCCTGCAAAACCGAATACAACCACAGCCCATCTGAGCCTGATCAACCAAGGGAGCCGCTCGATCAGCTCCTTGCGGAAGAACAACTGTTCTTTGACCAGTACATATCCAGGTTGCATCGGTTGATCTCCCGCAAGAAGGCAAACCTACGACCTGACCGAATGACTGCAATCTTATCGAATGACCGCAATCTTATCGAACAGCCCAGAGGTTCAGACTCAAGACTGATTCATTTCCATTTTATGTTCAGTAAGAATTTTTTCCATGACGATCAGCAGGTCTTCGGGATCGATGGGCTTTTCAATAAAATGTGAAATGGGCCATGATTCGCCCAGAATGTGCTGAAATTTCTCCGAGCCTTCTTCAGCCATTTTCTGGGGAAATGACGTGGCCATGATGATGGGGATATTCCGGTACTCAATTTGATGCTTGAGTTTATACGCCAGATCAAATCCATCGGTATCGGTCGCCATCATCACATCCAGAATGATCATATCCGGAATCTTGGCTTCAATTTTCTCATACCCTTGTTTCCCATTATAGGCCACGCGAACCCCATACTGGCGACTTTCCAGGATGATCCGCATGGACTCCACCAGATCCTTGTCATCGTCAATAACCAAAATGTCTGTTATGCAACTCATATAATATCCCCTTATGCTGATTTGGTAATTTTAAAAATATCATGGCATTTCTCAGCATCCTTCAAACAGCCGAAAAATCAGGCTATTGTGAGAAAATGTGAGTCCGAATTATATAATGCCAAAAGACTTTGCCAATATTCCCAATGCACCTAAAAACGATACGCTGATCGCTATTCCGAACATCAGCAGTGTAAATGAGCGCTGCCTGGCATCTCGTACATCCAGTTTGTCTCCCATACGCTCAATGGATGCAGCGATCTGTTCAAAATGCCGGCTCACATCGCTTTTGAAGTCTTTCAGTTCTCCGGTAAGCTGATCGAAGCGTTTATCCACCAGCTCAAAACGCCTGTCCACTTGTTCGAAACGCCTGTCCACATGTTCAAAACGCTTGTCCATCTGTTCAAAACGCTTGTCCACCTGAACTTCAAAATAATCCATCCGCTTTTCAAGCGCAATCAATCGGTTATTGGTATCTTTAACTCCGATACTCATATCTTTAATATTCAAATCGGTTTGATCAAACCGACTTTCCAGATGCCTCAAATTCGGTAGAAAGGTTGTTATGATAAGTTCTGCATCACGCGGCAGTTTCTGCCCGACCAAACTTTCACCTATGCTGATTTCGTCTGTCACGTCTGTATCTCTCCAAATCGTTGTCATGGAACTACCTGCGGTCGCACCACGCTCATTACACGCCAACTTTTTCCCAGTCTCCCAGTCATCACCAACTATATACCACCATATCCGCCAATGGTAAATACGGTCGGGGTCTTGATTGTTCCGTCAACGCTGGTCGTCAAACTGGTGACTATGGCATTCGATGAACCGATGGAAAATTCATACATCTTGGGAGCGCCGGATGGGAATCGTGCGGCAAGGTCTGAACCCGAAATGATGGTTGTGCCAAGGTTTTGAAGCTTCAAAGGAGCGACGCTGCCTGATTCCAACACGACAGTTCCGTTAGTATCCCAGGCTGTAATACTGATTGCAACGCCACTGGCGGGAAGTGCACCAGACATATCCGAAATCTTGATGGTATTACGGGAGCCAATGGAATTCGAAACAACCACTGCACCCAATGGCCCAGACTGTCCATCTCGCACGGCACGAACATAACCAGCGTAGTTCTTATTGGTGTTGTTGACGTAGCCGAAGTCGAAACTCACGTACCACACCCAGTTGGTATCGTAAATATTGTTGAAGGCAGTACTGGACCAGTACAACGACGCGGCCGTATTAGGAAAATATCCGGTATCTATCGTCGACCCTAGGTACGAAATACTATAGTTGACGATAGTGATCAGCTCCTTGATGGTGGGAAGCCGCCAGTCGGAATAACCACCGAAATGGGCGATGTTCAGGGCACTGATAAAATCCTCGGTGTCTGTGCCATCGCCCGGAGTTCCCGCATAGCCGCCATTGGTAGCGGGGTTGCTGTCGTACCAGGTGTAACTGTTATCCTTGTCATGGATTGTACCATCATCAGTCTTGTTTTCCCAGATCAGACCGGTGACATTGTCCTTTACCATAACCCAGGACGTAGCCGAACTCGACAGCACATTGCCGCTGCCATCAAGTTTGGTGTACGACATGGGATTAATGGTGTAGTTGGCATCCTGGCCATAAAATGGCTGGCCTGGTGAAGGGCAAGGTATCTCAACGGTGTTGTTATAGCATTTGCTCTGCCCGGTATCCGGAACCGGCGCAGCCCATGCAACCACAGCAAAAAACAGTAAAACAAAGCATCCCAAAATCCCCGTCAACTCTTTTTTTCTCATGGCAATGGGCTTTATTTTCTTTCTGATGATGTTGGTTGTGTTGCTTGCATTCACGCCCCTTATTCCGCCAATACCCCCTGAATGGATTCAGCTTTCAGCACCCGTTTAGACCACCGATCCAACTGCTCCGGGGATGCAGACAAATCTAATGTACAGCTAAAACTTAACCTCATCTGCATAACTGTATATCCTGATTCCCAGCTTTTCCGCTACCGGTATCGCGTTTGGGGCCACCATCGGGGAAATTACGATCATCTCGGAAGCCTTGCGATTATGATGCTCTTCATAGAAACGGACCTTTCTCTCGAAAATGTACATCTCTGGTTTACTCATTGAGGATTTAATCTCGACAATGATCAATAGCCCGTTTTTGATGATAATATCCAGTTCGATCTGATCCGGATGGCCAAATACTACTCCCACATTGTCATATTCTGTGACGTTCGAGACCTCCACTTTGGCAAATTGTTCCAGAATGCCTTTCAATGCATTGCGGAAAGCCTGTTCGGTATGTAAACCCCATCGCGAGCCTAACGCCCCGATGGTGCTTTCGTGCTTCTGGGACAGCATCCGGATTTCCGTCAGCATTTCATTGATGACCTGCTGATTGGCTTCCCATTTTTTGTTTTGCTCATCCCATTTTTGTTTTTGCTCATCCCATTTTCGGCTTTGTTCTTCGCGGTCGCGCCGCAACTCCTCGATGGTGTTGTCGTGTTTCTTGGACAACATCATGATATCTGCCAGTATTTCATTGATGACCTGCTGATTGGCATTCCATTTCTGGTTTTGTTCATCCCATTTTCGGTTTTGCTCATCCCCTTTTTTGTTCTGCTCATCCCATTTTCGACTTTGTTCTTCGCGGTCGCGCCGCAGCTCCTCCATGACACGGTCAAAACGGTCTTCTGTCTGGGTTTTGTCCGCAAAATGCCGGCGTGAAATCTGCAAAAAATACCGGTGTATTTCCGGATCTTCTTCCAGTATTGCCGGAAGCTCCTTTAAAATAATTTCCTTGATCTGTTGTGATGTCAGCATAAGAACATACCTCCAGTGATTAGCGGCTGATTTTGTCAATCCGAGATTTCTTCCATCCTGCCGTCTTTCCTTCTTATCTGAGTATATTGGACAGCCCCATAATTTCTCCTTTTTCGCCAAGATCAGATTCCTGAAATTCTGATCTTGCAAGATTCTACCTTTCTGAACTCCGGAGAGCAACTGGAAACCAATCTTTATTGCATCCAAACCATTTTCATATTTGCAATGAAGCGAAGTAACGCGTGTGATATGCCGTTATAACTTAACCTCATCTGCATAGCTGTATATCCGGATTCCCAGCTTTTCCGCTACCGGTATCGCGTTTAGGGCAACCATCGGAGAAATTACGATCATCTCGGAAGCCTTGCGGTTATGATGCTCTTCATAGAAACGGACCTTTCTCTCGAAAATGCACATATCGGGTTTACTCATTGATGATTTAATCTCTACAATGATCAATAGCCCGTTTTTGATGATAATATCCAGTTCGATCTGATCCGGATGGCCAAATACTACCCCCGTATTATCATATTCTGTGATGTTCAAGACTTCCACTCCGGCAAATTTTTCCAGAATGCCTTTCAGTGCATTACGAAAAGCCTGTTCGGTGTGCAAACCCCATCGCGAGCCTAACGCCCCGATGGTGCTGTCGTGCTTCTTGGACAACATCCGGATCTCCACCAGCATTTCATTGATGACCTGCTGATTGGCTTCCCATTTTTTATTTTGCTCATCCCCTTTTTGTTTTTGCTCATCCCATTTTCGGCTTTGCTCATCCCATTTTCGGCTTTGTTCTTCGCGGTCGCGCCGCAACTCCTCGATGGTGTTGTCGTGTTTCTTGGACAACATCCTGATATCTGACAGTATTTCATTGATGACATTCTGATTGGCTTTCCATTCCTGTTTTTGCTCATCCCATTTTCGACTTTGTTCTTCGCGGTCGCGCCGCAGCTCCTCCATGACACGGTCAAAACGGTCTTCTGTCTGGGTTTTGTCCGCAAAATGCCGGCGTGAAATCTGCAAAAAATACCTGTGTATTTCCGGATCTTCTTCCAGTATTGCCGGAAGTTCCTTTAAAATAATTTCCTTGATCTGTTGTGATGTCAACATAAGAACATACCTCCAGTGATTGATTCGTTTCCTTCACCCTTGCAGCATCTTTATATCGATGAAGAAACCCATTAAAGACGCAGTATCGAGAATAAATAGAACGGATGGGTGGTTAAATATATCGCGGTTAATTCAGCCAGTGTCACACAGTGGATATTAGGCGGCAATTGATAAACTTGGAGATTTTTGTGATTGCTTGCATGGCGTTGAAGGCTGCTATCTGGCTCAATCCTTCACCAAAATCAAAGTCGCATCCCTGAATGGAAACCATCCTGGCCGGAGGGCAACGGCTGTAGAGAATCTGTGTCAGGCCCAGCAGGGCTGCCGCCGTCAAACTATGTGAAATACTGGCCATATCTTCAACCGGCTGAATCCGGCACCAGCACCTGAATCCGAGCAGTTCCCACTGAACAGCATCAATAAAAACAATTTCGCTTGCCGCCTGAATATCCTCGGCCAGTTCAGGCCCCAGTTGATGAAGCGAAAGGACATGAACACCTGCAACAGCACCGTACAGCGGTATCAATTGCTCCGCAACGAAGCGGCCGGCCCCGTCATCCCTCCGATGGTTATTGCCGTAGCCGATAATCCAGAGATTCACCGCATCACCGTTGAAGCTCAACGCAGCATTGCTCCCTAACGTCAATGCACAGAGTCTCTTTGCAGGTGACCCATCAACCGGCCATCCGCGCCAAAAATTTGAATATGCAGCGGCATCCGGCCCAGGGCGTGGGTCGAGCAGGAAAGACAGGGATCGTAGCACCTGATGGCGCCCTCAACGCGATTTAAAATGCCTTCCCTGACATTTCCATCTCTGATGTATTCTTTGGCCACCATGGCAACGGATTTGTTCATGGCCTGGTTGTTGTGGCCAGTGGCTACAATAAGGTTAACGTCTTTGAGAGCGCCGTATTTATCCACCCGGTAATGATGAATAAGGGTTCCTCTGGGTGCTTCAATGACCCCGATACCTTCTTCGTTTGAAACCGGCGCGGTGTTGTTGATGTCCGTACCGATAATAGCGCTTGCACGCAGGAGATTTTCAGCGACTTCCAGACAGTTCATCAGCTCGATCAGGCGCGCATAATGGAACAGCAGTGTTGATCCAGCAATGCCGTCCTGGGTCTTTTCCCGGTAAAGCACAAGCTCTGCCTGAGCTTTGGGCGTACTCATGGCGTCCGCCATAGTCACCCTGGCCAGGGGGCCAACCCGGTAGCAGCCCTGGGGAAACCCCTTATCCTTGATATAGGGAAACTTTAGATATGACCAGCTTTCGACATGTTCCGCGATATGGTTCAAATAATCAGATGGATCGATATCCACTCGGCTGTCCGGTGTCCAATCCTGGATTCTCAGCTTGCCGTCATACATATCCGGGCAGCCGGCATCATCCACAAGGCCGGTTAAAAGTGAGGTAAAATTGGCAAACCGCCCGATTTCGGGTCGGTTCTTTTCCAGCCATTCCTTGATAAAGTCCAGAGCGGCATAACAGGTCTGATACGCCTGTGCAAAACCCGTTAGCAAGTGATCCCTATCCTTTTCCATCAATCCATTTATGACACCCCCCGGAATGGCGAATGCCGGATGGATGCTTTTTCCACCAAGGCTTCGGATGATGTCCTGGCCGAATTTTCGTAGTTGAATGCCTTTTTTGGCCAATTCCGGATAGGCTCCAATCACTCCGACCACGTTGCGGAGTGCAGGATCGGAATCCCAGCCCAGAAGCAGGTCCGGGCTTGCCAGATGAAAAAAATGCAGAGCATGGGACTGGATAAACTGCCCCGCATGCAAAAGCCGCCTCAGCATCACGGCGGTTTGCGGAATTGTAACGCCAAGAATGGCATCGCACGCCTTGGCCGAAGCCAGTTGGTGACTGACCGGGCAGATTCCGCAGATACGCTGGGTGATGCTTGGCATTTCTTCAAAAGGTCGGCCCTGGCAAAACCGCTCGTATCCCCGGAACTGGGTGACGTGAAACTTTGCATCCGCTACATTGCCGTCCGAATCAAGATTGATCACCACTTTGCCGTGGCCTTCAATACGGGAGATCGGATTGATCGTTATTTTTCGATTGGCGCTCATGAAATCTGTCTCCTCAGTCAAAGTGCATCATGCTTGCAGGAAGGACAACCGGCATTCGTCCCTTTAAAATTTCCATCAGGCAATAGGCAATGGACTCCGGGGAAGGCGGACAGCCTGGAACATAAACATCCACTGGAACCAATCCATTGACAGGTATCACCTTGTCCAGAAGCACCGGCAGTTCCTCATGAATCGGAATAACACCATCCGTAGTACTGGGAGTTTCCTGAAAGGCGTAGCGCAATAACTCCGGTACTGGAATCGCGTTTCTCAGGCAATTGACACCGCCAAAAACCGCACAGTCTCCCCATGCCATCAGAATTTTACAATGCTCACGCAGGTGAAGGGCGATTTCCTCCTGTTCCTTGTTGCCTATTCCCCCCTCAATGATGCCCAATGTCAACTGACCAAAATCAAAGTCCTTGAAGTCAGTTATCGGACTCACGGTCAAATCAATGGCCGAGAATATATCCAGAAGTTTTTCATCCAGATCCAGAAAGGACATGTGACAACCTGCGCATCCTTCCAGCCATACTGTAGCCACTTTGGGTTTTGTCATGAATCCGCCTCCATTATTTTCGCGATTGCATTTCACTGATAACTCTGGCGCTGATGTCTTTCCACCTGGCGTAACTAGGATGAAAATCCGTTCGTTGCATCAAGGCCAGCAGGGTTTGCCAAGACTCGCTAACCTCTTTTGGCCGACGGAGAATCGCATACAACGTGCGGATATCCTGGCCGTCCAGTGAAGTATAGGTACCGTCTTCCTCCAAACCGATGGGTCTGGGGATCAGAATATGCGCTACGTCTTTGAGCGCTTCCGGGAAATAGGGCGTGATGACTGCCAGAAAGTCCAGCCTCTTCAGTTGATCCATGATTGGCGAGCCTTCGAGATTCTCGTCATCAAGCATCATCAGCCCGCGTTGCCATACCCCACCAGCCTGCGATTCAGCCGGTATGCCGAGCTTCAAGGCTCCTGCGCTGTTTCCACCAGGCTTAAGAATGACAAGCCGCAGGGCGTTCTCAGGTAAAATCCCTTTGATCAGGGACACAAGCATCAGGTTGTGCAGGTAGTTGGCCTGCGTCCGGTCGAGAACCCCTTTTCCGGCAATTACCATTGGATTCTTGCTCTGAATAAATGCATCAACAGCCGCCATAAAAGACTTTTGGGCGGATTCTTCCAAACCCGCCCAATTCAGACAGCTCTGGACATCCACCGAAGCAAGCTCTGAGAGAATTGGTTTCCATCCTGAAGATCGGAACTGATGGTGACTTTTTAGCACCTGTGCCAAAAATGCCTGTGTGACCAAAGATTCATGTTCTGCCGCCACTGGTATTGAATGCTTACTCCAGGAACTTAGCGTATCGCAGCTTCCCAAAACAGACACGGATAGCTCTCTTTTTTCAAGAATGCTCCGTCGAATCAGTCCGCCAATCAGCGGCTGAGTTTCAAAAGAGCCGACCACAAGAATATGATCCGCATCCAGAATACGGCACCAACTGGCCTCTTTAAAGGCCAGAAAGTTTTTTGCGAGCACCTTCCATGCGCTGGTAACAGCTCCGAGCTGCTGACCATCCAGGGTGTCCAGATAATCCACCGCCCAACCCTTTTGCATGAGATCCCGGAAGAGCATAAGCTGTTCGTTGGCGCACTGGCTGGAAACCAGGCCAAAGGTCCCGGCCATGCCCTGTTCATCGCTCATTTTTAGCTCTACCTGATCCATGGCCGTTTTCCAGCTAACTTCTTTCCATGCACCATTCTCCCGCATCATCGGGTGAAGTAAGCGCTGTCCAGGCGTTTTCAGTGGCTCAAATCGCCCCTTGACACACAATTGCCCCCGCTCCGGTCCCAAATCCCCAGGTGTGAGGATGCCATCAATCCGGATCAGTTGATTGTTTTCAACGATGGTGCGTGTCTCGCACATCAAACCACATCGGGAGCAAAAATCGTGCATGGATGTGCGAGCGGATTTATCGTGTCCTTTGACCGAACGATGGGAGCGATACCGGTTGAAAATGGCGCCAGTCGGGCAAAGTTGCAGGCACGCCCCACAACTCAGGCAGGAAGACTCCATCCGGCTGACATTCATGTCAAAGGCAATCTGGTTCTTGATCCCGCGGCCTTGATAATTGAGGATATATGCCCCGGCAATCTCGCTGCAGGCCCGAACGCATCTGCCGCACAGTACACAGCGATTATGGTCAACCGCCATATATTCACTTGTGATATCGACCGGATAGGACTCAAAGGACTGCGGCACGGTAAGATGATCCATCTGGAGTTCGTAAGCCAGAGCCTGCAGCTCGCAGTCGCCGCTTTGAGAACAGAACATGCAATAGTGATTGCGCTCGGCAAACAGAAACTCCAGAATGGTGCGCCGAGCCAGAGTAATGGCCTCGTTTCGGGTGACAACAGCCATCCCCTCACGCACTGGCATGACGCAACTGGCGACTAATTTGGGGCTGCCATCAACTTCCACTACACACAATCGGCAACCGCCCCAAGCTGACAGGGCCGGATGATGACAGAGCGTAGGAATCCGGATGCTGTTCTGCCTGGCGGCCTCCAGGATGGTCATGCCTTCCGGGACAGACAACTGGCGACCGTCAATGGTCACAGCCACCTGTTTTGGGTTGTTTTCCATGTCCATTCTCCTTTTATTTAACTACGCAACACTCGAAACGCACGAAAATTAATCAAACATTTTCGTGTATTTCGTGGTTTCAAATCTTTAAATTGCATTGAAGACATCGACAGGCTTCCAGCATAGCCGCCTCTGGAACAAGCCCCAGTTCCACCTCACGGAAATCTGTTCTGCGCAGGGCAGTATCTGCTTCAGGCATGGACATCCGTGGTTTTACCTGTGTCTGCGTCTCCATCAACATTGGGATATTCAAAATTTCCCGAGGTGGCGGTTCAAAAGCAGGCTCTGCATTTTTTTCACGTATGGCGGCATCTATTTCCTCGGCGGCCTTGTGGCCGTCTGAAATGGCGCCAATAACCGTATCCGGACCTCTTACCGCATCGCCTCCGGCAAAGATCATTGTCCCCATGGTCCGGGTCTTTTTACCTGGCGCGATTTCAATCAGGCCCCTGCGGCTGATTCCCGCGCCGATGGCTCGAATATCATCCGTAATATCCAGTTCCTGCCCGATGGCCAGAATGACGTGATCGGTTTCCAGTACAAATACATCTTCGGTCGCTGGAACCGGCTTACGTCTGGCGCTGGCATCGAATTCGCCCAGAGTCATCCTCTGGCAGA
>Ga0194038_1000668_pt1 | contig 14938 bp, 13 predicted proteins | sample JunL226m_MetaG_FD_148630 | JGI IMG/M metagenome (GOLD analysis project Ga0194038, IMG submission 148630) | Anoxic zone freshwater microbial communities from boreal shield lake in IISD Experimental Lakes Area, Ontario, Canada - Jun2016-L227-6m | ecosystem: Environmental > Aquatic > Freshwater >... | reverse complement strand
CCCTTGCGTTCGGCGAGGGTCTGCAGGTCGGCGAGCACCTGGCAGGGATGGAAGTCATCCGACAGGGCGTTGATGACCGGCACCGTCGCGGCCGCGGCCATCGCCGTCAGCCGGTCCTGGCCGAAGGTGCGCCAGACGATCGCGTCGACGTAGCGCGACAGCACCCGGGCGGTGTCGCCGAGGGTCTCCTCGCGGCCGAGTTGAGTGGAGCGGCCGTCGACGACGACGGCGTGCCCGCCGAGTTGGGCGATGCCCATCTCGAAGGAGAACCGGGTGCGGGTGGAGTTCTTGTCGAAGATCACCGCCACCCCGCGCGGCCCCTCGAGCGGGCGCCGGCTCATCGGCGCCGACTTCACCTCGGCGGCCAGTGCGAGCACCTCGGCCTGCTCTGCCGGGCTCAGGTCGTCGTCGCGCAGGAAGTGGCGGGTCATGCCGAGACCCCTTCCAGAATGGCCGGCAGCGCGTCGAGGAATTCCCCGACCTGCTCCTCGGTGATGATCAGCGGCGGTGCGAGCCGGATGACGTCGGGTGCGGCGGCGTTGACCAGGAAGCCGGCGTCGCGGGCCGCGACCTCGACGGCCTTGCCGTGCGGGGCGGTGAGCACGATTCCCCGCAGCAGTCCGCGGCCGCGCACGTAGTCGACGAGGGGATGGTGCAGCGCCTCGATACCGTCCTGCAGTTGCCTGCCCAGCATCCCGGCCCGGTTGATCAGATCCTCGTCGTGCAGGACACCCAGCACCGCGAGTGCGGCGGCAGCGCAGACCGGATTGCCGCCGAATGTGCTGCCGTGCATGCCCGGCGTCATCAGCTCGGCGGTGGGACCGATGGCCAGACAGGCGCCGATCGGGAGTCCGCCGCCGAGGCCCTTGGCAAGGGTGACGATGTCGGGGGTGATGCCGTCGTGGCGGTGGGCGAAGAACGCGCCGGTGCGCCCGACGCCGGTCTGCACCTCGTCGACGGCGAGCAGTGCACCGTGGCCGGCGGTGATCTCCCGCGCGGCGGCGAGGTAGCCGTCGGGCGGAACCACCACGCCGCCCTCCCCCATGATCGGTTCGAGGAACACCGCGGCGGTCTCGTCGGTCACCGCGGCGGCTAAGGCGTCGACATCGCCGTAGGGAACGTGGGTGACGTCGCCGGGCAGCGGTTCGAACGGCGCCTGCTTAGCCGGCTGGCCGGTCAGCGCCAGCGAACCCATCGTCCGGCCGTGGAAGGCGTTCTGGGCGGCGACGAGTTTGGTGCGCCCGGTGAGCCGGGTGATCTTGAACGCGACCTCGTTGGCCTCGGCGCCGGAGTTGCAGAAGAACACCCGGGCGGGCGCGCCGAGGTGGCCGACGAGTTGTTCGGCCAGTGCGACGCCGGGCTCGGTGGCGTACAGATTCGAGACGTGACCCAGAGTGTTGAGCTGCGCGGTGACGGCGTCGATGATCGCCGGATGCCGGTGGCCGAGGATGTTGACCGCGATACCGCCGAGCAGGTCCAGGTAGTTCCTGCCGTCGACGTCGGTCACCACCGCTCCCTGCCCGCTGACCAGTGCCAGCGGCGGGGTGCCGTAGTTGTCCATCATCACCGCCCGCCACCGGTCCAGCAGTGCGCTCCGCGTCGTCATGCCGGCACCACCGTCGTTCCGGTGTGCCCGCCGGTGAGCAGTGTGCGCACGCAGTGTTCGACGCGGCCGTCGACGACGTGGGCACTCGGGACACCGGCGTCGACCGCGCGCATGCAGGCCTCGATCTTGGGCACCATGCCCTCCTCGAGGGTGGGCAGTAACCCGGCCAGTGTCGCGGTGTCGATCTCACCGACCAGCGAATCGCGGTCGGGCCAGCGGGTGTAGAGCCCCTCGACGTCGGTGAGCATGAGTAGTTTCTCCGCGCCCAACGCCTCGGCGACGGCAGCGGCCGCGGTGTCGGCGTTGATGTTGTGCACCACGCCGCCGGCGTCCGCGGCGATGGTGGACACCACCGGAATCCGGCCTGCGCCCAGGAGATCCCTGAGCAACGCGGTGTCGATGTGTTCGACGTCGCCGACCAGACCGACGTCGGTCGGCACACCGTCGACGGTGACCGTCCGCCGCACGGCGGTGAACATCCGGGCGTCCTCACCGGTGAGGCCGACCGCGTAAGGGCCGTGGGCGTTGATCAGGTTGACCAGCTCGCGGCCCACCTGACCGAAGAGCACCATCCGCACCACGTCGAGCACCTCGGGTGTGGTGACCCGGAATCCGCCCTTGAACTCACCGGGAATGCCGAGCTTGGTGAGCATGGCGCTGATCTGCGGACCGCCGCCGTGCACCACGACCGGATGCACGCCGGCCTCGCGAAGACCGACCACGTCCGCGGCGAACGCGGCTTTGAGCGTGTCGTCGGTCATCGCGTTACCGCCGTACTTGATCACGACGGTCTTACCCCGCAGCGCCTCGATGGCCGTCATGAGCTGTACGCCGAGTTCTCTTCGACGTAGGCGTGCGAGAGGTCGGTGGTGCGGATGGTCGCCGCGCCGTCGCCGAGTCGCAGGTCGATGGTCACCTCGATATCGCCTCCGGAGAGGTCGACGTCGCGGGCTCCGGGTGCGCCGGCCCCGTCGATGCAGACCGGGAAGCCGTTGAAGGACACCGAGATCCGGGACGGGTCGAGGGTGAAGGGCGCCATGCCGACGGCGGCCAGCACGCGGCCCCAGTTGGGGTCGGATCCGAACATCGCGGTCTTGACCAGGCTGTCGCGGGCCACCAGGCGGGCGGCGGTGACGGCCTCGTCCTCACCCGGGGCGCCGGTGACGGTGATCAGCACCCGTTTGGTCACGCCCTCGGCGTCGGCCTGCATCTGTGCGCAGAGGTCCTCGCAGACCGCGAACACCGCGTCGTCGAGATGCTGCTGACTGGGGCGGATCTCACTGGCGCCCGAGGCGAGCAGCAGCACCGTGTCGTTGGTGGAGGAACTGCCGTCGACGTCGAGGCGGTCGAAGGTGCGGGCTGCCGCTTTGCGCAACGCGGTGTCCAGGGCGGCGGCGTCGGCCACCGCGTCGGTGGTCAGCACCACCAGCATGGTGGCCAGCGAGGGTGCGAGCATGCCCGCTCCCTTGGCCATGCCGCCGAGGGTCCAGTTCTCCCCCGACTCGACGGTGTGATGCAGCGCGACCTGTTTGGGCACGGTGTCGGTGGTCATGATGGCGCGCGCGGCATCGTCGCCGCCGAGGAGACCGGCGGCGAGTTCGTGGACGATCTCCGACACTCCGGCGAGCACCTTATGCATGGGGAGGCGATCGCCGATGAGCCCGGTGGAGCAGACCGCCACCTCGATGGGACCGGTCTCGGTGCCCCAGTTCGACAGCGTCTGCGCGACCGCCTCGGCGGTGGCGTGGGTGTCCTGGAAGCCGCCCGGTCCGGTGCAGGCGTTGGCGCCGCCGGAGTTCAGCAGCACCGCCCGGAGGCGTCCGGTGGCCAGCACCTGTCCGGTCCACAGCACCGGAGCGGCCTTGATCTGATTGCGGGTGAACACCCCGGCTGCCGCGTAGTCGGGTCCTTCGTTGAAGACCAGCGCCAGATCGGGTGCGCCGGATGTCTTGATGCCGGCCGCGATTCCGGCGGCCCGGAAGCCCGCGGGTGCGGTGACGCCCTGCTCGCGCAGCAGCCGCACCGCCGGCGCCGCTGTCATGGCGCCACCCCGACCGTCGTGAGGCCCTCGACCTCCGGCCAGCCCAGCGCCAGGTTCATCGACTGCACGGCCGCACCGGCGGTGCCCTTCACCAGATTGTCGATCGCGCAGAGTGCGACCAGCACACCGGCGTCGGCGTCGAGCGCGACGGCGATCTGCGCGGCGTTGCTGCCGATCACCGAACCGGTGGTGGGCAGCCTTCCCTCGGGAAGAAGATGGACGAAAGGCTCATCGGTGTAGGCCTTCTCATAGGCGTCGCGGATCTGCGACAGGGAGGCCGAGGTCTTCGCCGTGCAGGTGGCCAGGATGCCGCGTGCGGTCGGGATGAGGACCGGGGTGAACGACACGCTGACGTCGCGGCCGGCCGCGTCGCTCAAGCCCTGCGCGATCTCCGGGGTGTGCCGGTGCACGCCGCCGATGTTGTAGGCGCGCGCCGACCCGATAACCTCCGACGCCAGCAGGTCCACCTTGGCGGCCCGCCCGGCACCCGAGGTGCCGCTGACGGCGACGACGGTCACCGCGGGCTCGACGAGGCCCGCGGCGACCGCGGGCAGCAGCGCCAGCAGCGCGGCGGTGGGATAGCAGCCGGGGACCGCGATCCTGGTGGCGCCGCGCAGGGCGTCGCGATGGCCGGGCAGCTCGGGCAGTCCGTACGGCCAGCTGCCGGCGTGCTCGGAGCCGTAGAACCGGGTCCAGGCCTGTGCGTCGGTCAGCCGGAAGTCGGCGCCACAGTCGATGATCACGGTCTTCGGCCCGAGTTGTTCGGCGAGTGCGGCGGAGTGACCGTGCGGCAGGGCGAGGAAGACGACGTCGTGGGCGGCGAGCAGTGCCGGGTCGGTGGCCTCCAGGGTGCGCTCCGCCAGGGGCAGCAGATGCGGATGGTGCTCGCCGAGGGGGCTGCCGGCGTTGGACGCCGCGGTCAGCGCGCCGAGGATCAGCCGGCCGTCGGCATAGGCGGGGTGGCCGAGCAGCAGGCGCAGGATCTCCCCGCCCGCATATCCGCTGGCACCCGCCACCGCCACCGAGGTCATCCGGTCATTATGCATGATTATACGGAATCATGCAAAGTAATACTCACTGGTCAGCTGCGCAGGGCCGCGCCGACGCGGTCGGCTGCCGCGGCCAGTGCGGCGTCACGGGCGGCGCTGGCCTCAGCCTCGGTCAGCGTGCGGTCCGGCGCCCGGAATCTCAATGCCAGCGTGAGCGACTTGCTGCCTTCGCCCACCTGCGGTCCGGTGTAGACGTCGAAGAGAGTCACGTCCTCGAGTAGATCGCCGGCCCCCGCCCGCACGGCGTCCATCACGTCCGCGGCAGGCACACCCGCGGCGACCACCACGCTCAGATCCTGGAATACGGCGGGGAACGGCGACACCCGCGGAGCGGGCGGCGCACCGGCGGACGGCAGCGCGTCGAGATTCAACTCCACCGCGCAGGTGCCCCCGGGCAGTCCGCATCGTTCCACCACGCCCGGATGCAGTTGCCCGGCGTAGCCCACGACCGTCGGACCGGCGAGCACTTCGGCGCAGCGTCCGGGATGCCACGGCAGGTGCTGCCCCGGTCGCAGCGTCACGTCGATCCCGCAGGCGCGCGCGATCACCCGCACCGCCTCGAAGGCGTCGGCCGCCTCGACCGGACGTCCGGGACCCCACGGGCCGCGCGGGTCACGCAGACCGGCGAGCACGGCGGCGACATGAACGGGCTGGTGCGGCAGCGAATCGTCGAGCCGGGTGATCTCCTCGTCGGTGGGCCGGCGATCGGTGGGGATGAGATCGATGGCTCGGGTGCGTTCACCGGGCTGCACGACCTGCTCGATGGAGAACAGGGCGACGTCACCGAATCCACGGGAGACGTTGCGCGACAACGCCTCCAGTAGTGCCGGCAGCAGCGTGGTGGCCAGTTCGGGCCGGTCGGCCTCCAACGGGTTGAGCACCGACGCGGTGGTGCGACGCGGATCGTCACCCGCCAGCCCCCACGCGTCGAAGACCCCGGCGGGCAGGAACGGGGTAGGTAGCACCTCGACGAAACCGGACAGTGCCAGCGATGTGCTGACGGCGCGGCGGCGCTTCTGCGCGGCGGTCAGTCCACGGCCGGCCGGAGCGCTCGGCAGCACCGAGGGCACCGCGTCGAGACCCTCGAGGCGCAGCACCTCCTCCACCAGATCGGCCGGCGCCACCAGATCCGGACGCCAGCTCGGCGGCATCACGACGAGGATCTGCGGATCGGCGTCGGCTATGACCCGGGCGCCGATCTGGGTGAGGCGGCGCACCGTCGCACCGTCGGGGTACACCACACCGGCGGTGCGGTCCGGAAGGTCGACGGCCATCCGCACCGGGGGCGGTGAGAAGTCGTCGCGGGGCGGGTCGCCGCGCCAGTCGGTCAGCCTGGGTTGTACTGTGCCGCCTGCGATCTCGGCCAGCAGCGCCGAACAGCGGTCGATCGCGGCGACCGAGATGGCCGGATCGACGGCGCGTTCATAGCGTCGTCCTGCTTCGCTCACCAGATGCAGGCGGCGGATGGTGCGCGAGACGGCCGCCGGATCCCACACCGCGGCCTCCAGCAGCACATCGGTGGTGTCCTCGGCGATCTCGGTGCTGCCGGCTCCCATGACGCCGCCGATCGCGGCGACGGTTTCGGCATCGACGATGAGCACGTCCTGGGTATCGAGTGTGCGGGCGATGCCGTCGAGGGTGAGCACCGTCTCCCCCGGTGTGGCGAAGCGCACCGCGAACTGACCGCGGATCCGGTTCTGATCGTGGGCGTGCATCGGATGGCCGAGTTCGAGCATCACGTAGTTGGTGACGTCCACCGCCGGTGAGATCGGCCGGATGCCGCAGAGCATCAACCGCCGCCGCAACCACCACGGCGACTGGGCCTTCGGGTCGATACCGGTGACCGGACGCAGTGCGAACCGGGCCACGCCGGTGCCCGGCGCGATGGTGACCGGCAGTGCCGGGCCCTCGACGGGCAGCGGTGCGACGTCGGCGGGGTCGACGAAATCGAGGTCGTAGGCGCAGGCGATCTCGCGGGCGATGCCGCGCACCGACAGCCCGTAGCCGCGGTCGGGTGTGATGGCCAGATCGAACACCACATCGTCAAGACCGAGCACAGCGATCGCATCAGCGCCCGGTTCGGCGGTGCCGGGCGGCAGCACCAGGATGCCGGAATGATCCGTACCCATGCCGAGTTCGGCCGCCGAACAGATCATGCCATCGGACACCGAGCCATAGACTTTGCGTGAGACGATGTGGAAGTCACCGGGCAGCATTGCACCGGGTAGCGCTGTCACCACCAGATCGCCCACAGCAAAATTCGTTGCACCGCAGACGATATCGCGGTCAGATCCCTCGCCCACATCTACTGTGCAGGCCCGAATGGGTTTCTTGGCCGCGACAAGTTCGAACCCGGTCACCCGGCCTACGACAACCGGTCCACTCACCGGACCCAGCGTGATGACGTCCTCGACCTCGTGCCCGACCCGGATCAACGCCTGCTCGAGTTCTGTCGGCGCAACATCCCATCCGGGTGCGCCGGCCTGCACCACCTCGCGCAGCCAGCTGTAGGGCAGGCGCATCAGATGCCGACCCCGAACGGGAGCGAGAAACGGATGTCGCCCTCGACCATGTCGCGCATATCGGGGATGCCGTTGCGGAACTGCAGGGTGCGCTCCAGACCACACCCGAAGGCGAACCCGGAGTAGACCTCCGGGTCGATGCCCGCGGCACGCAGCACGTTCGGGTTGACCATGCCGCAGCCGCCCCACTCGACCCAGCCCGGGCCGCCCTTCTTGTTCTCAAACCAGACGTCGACCTCCGCCGACGGTTCGGTGAACGGGAAGAAGTGCGGTCGCATCCGGGTGCGTGCCTGCGGCCCGAACTCGGAGCGGGCGAACGCGTCCAGGGTTCCCCGGAGGTGGGCCATCGTCAGTCCGCGGTCGACCGCGAGTCCTTCCACCTGATGGAAGACCGGTGTGTGGGTGGAGTCCAGTTCATCGGTGCGGAAGGTGCGGCCGATCGAGATGATGTACACCGGCAACTCGCGGGCGAGCAGTGCGCGCACCTGAACCGGTGAGGTGTGGGTGCGCAGCAGTTGCCGCGATCCCTCCGGCGCGACGTGGAAGGTGTCGGACTCGCTGCGCGCCGGGTGGTCCGGCGGGAAGTTCAGTGCGTCGAAGTTGAACTGTTCGCTTTCCACCTCGGGGCCCTCGGCGAGTTCCCAGCCCATCGCGACGAATGTGTCGGCAATGTGCTCGGCCAGGATCGTGATCGGGTGCCGGGCGCCGAGCGCATGTCGGGTCGACGGCGAGGTGACGTCGATGGTCTCGGCGACCAGGACGGCGGCGTCGCGTTCGGCGCGAAGTTCGCCCAGTCGCTCGTCGTAGGCGCTCTGCACCTGTGCGCGGGCGACGTTGACTCGCTTGCCGGCCTCGGCGCGCTCGTCTTTGGCCAGAGTGGCCAGGGCCTGGCGCGCAAGGGCCACCGGCGCGCGATCGCCGAGGTGCTCGGTCTTGGCGAGTGCCAACCCGGCTAGGTCACCGGCGGCGGCGAAGGCCTGCCGCGCCGCCTCGACGGAGGCATCCAGCGCCTGCTGTGAGAGGTCGACGGGGTGGGAGTCCACGCGACAAGACCCTCCTGCGACGACCGGACGTTCGCGGCACGGATGTGACGCAAGTGCCGATCGGAAGATCATAGGTGATGTCAGAATGACGCCTCGGCGGGCATTTCCCCGCTCGGGAGGAAAACAGATGATCCGAGCGCTCATCGTGGCAGCCATCTGGGCGGCCGCGATCGCTGTGGCGGTGCTGGCGATCACGACAGGCCTCGGGTGGCTTGCGCTGGCCGGGGTGCTGGCGGCACTGGCCGCCGTGGGGACCTGGGACCTGATCCAGAAGAGCCACTCGGTACTGCGGGCCTACCCCATCCTCGGTCATGCCCGCTTCATCGCCGAGTTGATCCGGCCGGAGATCTATCAGTACTTCGTGGAGTCCAACACCGACGGCACCCCGTTCGACCGGACGAGCCGCGATGCGGTGTACCGCCGCGCCAAGGGCATCAAGGGTGACGAACCGTTCGGCACCGAACGCGATGTGAATCAGGTCGGTTATGAGTACCTGCGGCACTCGCTGCGCGCCCGGATCGCCACTGATCTGACCCCCACCGTCCGATTGGGCGGCCCGGACTGCGCCCAGCCCTACGACATCGCGCTGATGAACGTCTCGGCGATGAGTTTCGGGGCGCTGTCGGCCAATGCCATCGAGGCGCTCAACGGCGGCGCCGCTCTCGGCGGTTTCGCCCATGACACCGGCGAGGGCGCGATCAGCCCGTATCACCTCAAGCACGGCGGCGATCTGATCTGGGAGATCGGCTCGGGATATTTCGGCTGCCGCACCCCCGACGGCCATTTCGACGCCGAGAAGTTCAAGGAGAAGGCGGCGCTGCCCAATGTGAAAGCCGTCTCCATCAAACTGTCCCAGGGTGCCAAGCCCGGTCTCGGCGGTGTGCTGCCCGGCCCGAAGGTGACACCGGAGATAGCCGCGACCCGCGGCGTTCCGGTGGGCCAGACGGTGGTGTCGCCGCCGGCCCACACCGCGTTCGGCACGCCGCTGGAACTCATGCATTTCATCGCGACGCTGCGAAGTCTCTCCGGCGGAAAGCCGGTGGGTTTCAAACTGTGCATCGGCGCGCGCACCGAATTCCTGTCGATCTGTAAGGCGATGCTGCAGACCGGCATCACCCCCGACTTCATCATCGTCGACGGTTCGGAGGGCGGGACCGGCGCGGCGCCGCAGGAGTTCGAGGATTACGTCGGCATGCCGCTCACCGAGGGTCTGATGCTGGTGCAGAACTGCCTGGTGGGCACGGGGCTTCGTGAGCACATCAGGATCGGCGCGTCAGGAAAGGTGTCGACCGGGTTCGACATCGTCCGGCGAATCATCCAGGGTGCGGACTTCACGTTGGCCGCCCGGGCGATGATGTTCGCCGTCGGGTGCATTCAGGCGATGAAGTGCCACACCAACCGCTGCCCGGTGGGGGTCGCCACCCAGGACCCCGGACTCGCGCGCGCCCTGTACGTGCCGGACAAGATCGAACGGGTGGCCAACTTTCAGCGCGCCACGGTGGCCAGCGCCGCGCAGATGGTGGCGTCGATGGGTCTGGACAGTTTCTCCGAACTGACGCCGTCGATGCTCAACCGGCGAATCGACTCCTACCGCAGCGGCAGCTACGCCGAGATCTACGAGTGGCTGATGCCCGGCGAGTTGCTCGAGTCTCCCCCGGATGCGTGGCTGTCGGACTGGATCGAAGCCAGCGCCGAAGAGTTCGTCTGAGTCAGTCGTCCCGGTCTTCCTGGTCGTCCGGGTCGTCCTCGCCGGGGGTGTCCCGGTGTGACTTGAGCCGGTACATCGTCAGGTCGGTCGGGACGCCGGACTGCTTGGGGCCGAACACCTGCCGGCGAACACGCTTGACCGTCACCGCGAGCTCGTCGAGATCCGTCGGCGCGATGCGCTCCATCGTCGTCTCGGAGATGATCAGTCCCCCGCGGGTGGCCCGCTCCATCACGCGGGCCGCGATGTTGACGTCCACGCCGAGCCAGTCCGATCCGATGCGTTGCGGCCGGCCGGTGTGCACACCGGCGCGCATCCTTGGGGTGTATCCCTCCACGTCGACGGTCTTCACGGCATCGCGCGCGGCGATCGTGGCGCGCACCGCGGTGGCCGGATCGTCGAAAACCGCCATCATGCCGTCGCCCATCCTCTTCACGATGTGACCGCCGGCGTCGAGCAATGGCGGTTCTGCCGCCTGCGCGACCTGGCGCAGAAGCCGCAGTGTCGCCTCATCACCGGCCTGCAGCGACCATGCCGAGAATCCGACAAGGTCGGTGAACACCAGCGTCACTTCGGCGTTGGCCGGCTTACCGGACACTCGTTCGGTGATCGCCTGCCAGAGTTGCAGGCCGGCCAATCCGACTTCGCGTGTCGCCGCGTCGCGGTCCGGCATCAGCCGGTCCGCCGCCCGCGCTGCTGCCTGGGCGCTGCCGTCGCCCGCGGTGGACAGCGGGTCGCCGAACTCGGGATCGCCCGGCAGCACGCGACGGGCGCGACGGATCATCGCGACGATGTCGGGATTGTGGTTGGTGTTGCGCAGCCAGGCGCCAAGTCCGGGTCGTGGGTCGACCGCTTCCGGGACCGGCTCGGTGTCCACCACGTCAGCCTAAGGGGGTCGAGATGCGCCGGCGCACCCGCGCACTCTGGTAGAGGCAGATGGCCGCGGCTGCAGCGACGTTGAGACTCTCGGCGCCGTCGGCCATCGGAATGGCGATGCGGTGATCGGCCCCCTCGGCGATCTCGCGACTCAGCCCGTGGGCTTCGGAGCCGAAGATCCACGCGGTGCGAGAGGCGAGCAGCGTGTCGGCGTCGTCGAGTGTCATCTCCGCGTCGACGGTGGTGGCGAGCGTCTGCAGACCCGATGCGCGCAGCCGTTCGAGGGTGTCCGCCACGTCCGGGGCGATCACCACGGGCAGCGCGAAAATGCTTCCCGCCGAGGACCGCAGGCATTTGCCGTTGTAGGGATCCACACTGCTGCCGGTGAAGACCACCGCCGCCGCCCCCATGGCGTGCGCGGTGCGGATCAGGGTGCCGGCGTTGCCGGGTTCGGCGAGGTCGACGGCCACCACGACGAGTTCCGGTGACCGGCCGAGCAGGACGTCGACGTCGTGCTCGGCAACGCCGCAGACCGCCACCAGCCCGGCCGGGGTGACGGTCTCCGAGAGCGCTTTGGCCGCACCGTCGGTGATCGTCTGAACCGGCTGCCCGGCGAGCAGGCCGGCGTGGCGCTGTGCTGCGGCGGGGGTGGCGAACACCTCCCGCACCGCACCCGCGTCGAGTGCGGCCGCCACGAGGTTGGGACCCTCGACCAGGAAACGCGCCGCGCGGCGGCGCCCGGTGTGACGCTGGAGTTTGACCGCGGCCACCACCCGGGCCGACCGCTGCGTCAGCGCAGCGGCGTCAGACGGCGTCAGGCAGCCTCACCCGACGGTGCGTTGACGTCGGCCGGCAGTGCCTTGCGGGCCACCTCGACCAGTGCGGTGAACGCAGCCGGATCGCCGACGGCGATCTCAGCGAGGTTCTTGCGGTCGACCTCCACACCGGCGGCCTTGAGGCCCTGGATCAGGCGGTTGTAGGTGATGTCGTTGGCGCGGGCCGCAGCGTTGATCCGCGAGATCCACAACTTGCGGAACTCACCCTTGCGGGCACGACGGTCCCGGTAGGCGTAGTTCAGCGAATGCAGCTGCTGCTCTTTGGCTTTGCGGTACAGCCGGGACCGCTGGCCGCGGTACCCTTTGGACGCCTCGAGGACGGTCCGCCGCTTCTTCTTTGCGTTGAGTGCGCGCTTCACGCGAGCCATGGGAGTTTCCTCTTCTCGTTTTCGGGAAAAAGTTCTCGTTTTCGGGAAAAAGTTGTGCGGCGATCAGCCGTTCAGCATCTTGTTGACGCGCTTGGTGTCGTTGGCGGCTACCTCGGTGCGGCCTGCCAGGCGGCGGGTGCGACGAGACGACTTGTGCTCGAGCAGGTGGCGCGCGTTCGCCTTCTGCCGCACGATCTTGCCGGTGCCGGTGCGGCGGAAGCGCTTGCTGGCCCCGCTATGGGTCTTGGCCTTGGGCATGATTCCTCGTTTCTCTCTAGCTGGGGGTCTCTTCGGTGCCGGCGTCGCCGTCTGCGGGTTCGGCCGCCGGCGCTCCGATGGTCTGCTGGGCCGCCTTGGCGCGGGTCTTCGCGCCGCGGTGCGGTGCCAGCACCATCGTCATGTTGCGGCCGTCCTGCTTTGCCGACGTCTCGACGAAGCCGTGGTCGGCGACGTCGCCGGCCAGCCGTTGCAGTAACCGGTACCCGAGTTCGGGCCGGGACTGCTCACGTCCGCGGAACATGATCGTCACCTTGACCTTGGATCCGGCTTCCAGGAAGCGGATCACGTGACCCTTCTTGGTCTCGTAGTCGTGTGGGTCGATCTTCGGCCGTAGCTTCTGTTCCTTGACGACGGTCTGCTGCTGGTTCTTTCGAGACTCGCGTGCTTTTTGGGCCGTCTCGTACTTGAACTTGCCGTAGTCCATGATCTTGCAGACCGGGGGTCTGGCATCCGGGGCTACTTCCACAAGGTCGAGATCGGCATCCGCGGCGACGCGAAGGGCGTCCTCGATGCGCACGATGCCTACCTGCTCACCACCCGGTCCGATCAGGCGGACTTCAGGTACGCGAATGCGCTCGTTGACACGGGTCTCAGTGCTGATGTGGCCTCCCTGGTCGGTCTGTCTTCTCGCCGACCGCCACGGGGATCACCCACCCATCAGCAGAAAAGCCCTGCACGCGGCAGGGCCCAAAGCCGACCGATCACGGCTGGCGCCGCCTGCGCGCACGGCGCAGAACGGATACCCGAGGTATCCGCGACCGGACCGCGCAACCTGCCGGTTTTCCGGTGGCCGAGCGGTGGGAGTTGGGACTCCACTTGAGTGTCCTGGCAGAGCCGGGACGGTCGTCTCTGCCACTTTAACAGGTCTGGGAGGCTAACAGTCATGGCCGAGAACCCGAACATCCGCGACCTGGCCGAAATCCCCGCCGTCGAGGTGATCAGCCGGGCCGCGGTCATGCTGATGAGCGCCGCCGCCGAGAAACTCGGCCTCGCCTCCGAGGACCCGGACGACAGCGAGTACCGCGACCTCGATGAGGCACGCCGGTTGATCACGGCGCTGGCCGGCCTCGTGCAGGCGGCCCGCCCCTACCTCGGCCCGCACGCCGGACCGATCCGCGACGGACTGACGTCACTGCAGTCGGCCTTCCGGGAGGCCAGCGCCATCCCGGACGCACCGGGCGAGGGTCCCGGCGAGGCATATTCTGGCGGTCTATGACGGGGACGACGGTGGCACGGACGACACGGGCGCGCACCCGGCTGCACTGGGTGCCCGCCGCGGCGGGCTGGTTCCTCGGCGTGATCGCCGCTGCGTCACTGCTGTCCTCGGTGTCGCCGCTGATCCGCCACCTCACCAAGGTTCCGCGCGAGTTCATCGACCACTACCTCTTCAACTTCCCCGACACCAGCTTCGCGTGGGCGTTCGCGGTGGCGTTGCTCGCCGGAGCGCTGGCCGCGCGTAAACGCATCGCCTGGTGGGTGCTGGTGATCAACCTGGTGCTGGCGATCGGATTCGACGTCGTCGCACTGAGCCAACGCGACGGCTCTCGCTGGGAGGACATCGGTGAGTTCCTCGGCCTGACGTTCCACATCGCCGCGATCGCGATACTGGTGCTGGCCTACGACGAGTTCTGGGCGAAGGTGCGCCGCGGCGCGCTGTTCAAAGCCGCCGCAGTGCTGGTGGCCGGCAACCTGCTCGGCATCGCGCTCGGTTGGGGGTTGCTGGAACTGTTCCCCGGTTCGCTGCAACGCCAGGACCGTCTCGCGTACGCGGTCAACCGGGTCAGCGGTTTCGTCACCGCGACGCCCGACCTGTTCGCCGGCCGGCCGCACGGCCTGGTCAACACGCTTCTCGGCCTGTTCGGTGCGCTGGCGCTGATGGCGGCCGCCGTCGTGCTGTTCGGATCGCAGCGGGCCGAGAACGCACTGACCGGTGAGGACGAGTCGGCGATCCGCGGACTTCTCGAGGTGTACGGCAAGAACGACTCGCTGGGCTACTTCGCCACCCGACGCGACAAGTCGGTGGTGTTCTCCCCCGACGGCCGGGCGGCGATCACCTACCGCGTCGAGGTCGGTGTGTGCCTGGCCAGTGGTGACCCGGTGGGCGACCCGCGGGCATGGGCGGCGGCCATCGCGGCGTGGCGGCGGCTCTGCGCGGACTACGGCTGGGCGCCGGGTGTGATGGGCGCGAGTTCCACTGCGGCGCAGGCCTATCGGGAGGCCGACCTCACCGCGCTGCAACTCGGCGACGAGGCGATCCTCTACCCCGATAGGTTCCGGTTGTCCGGCCCCGACATGCGCGCGGTGCGCCAGGCCGTCACCCGCGCCCGCCGCGCCGGGCTGGACGTGCGGATGCGACGGCACCGCGACATCCCGGCCGAGGAGATGGCCGAGGTGATCAAACGCGCCGACGCCTGGCGAGACACCGAGACCGAACGCGGGTTCTCGATGGCGCTCGGGCGGCTCGGCGACCCTGCGGACGGCGACTGCCTCTTGGTGGAGGCGGTCGAGGAGTCCAGCGGTGACGTGGTCGCGATGCTGTCGCTGGTGCCGTGGGGCAGCAACGGGCTGTCGCTGGATCTGATGCGTCGCTCCCCCGGTTCACCGAACGGCACG
>Ga0194038_1000667_pt1 | contig 14938 bp, 18 predicted proteins | sample JunL226m_MetaG_FD_148630 | JGI IMG/M metagenome (GOLD analysis project Ga0194038, IMG submission 148630) | Anoxic zone freshwater microbial communities from boreal shield lake in IISD Experimental Lakes Area, Ontario, Canada - Jun2016-L227-6m | ecosystem: Environmental > Aquatic > Freshwater >... | reverse complement strand
GCCTGTGCCTGTGCCTGTGCCTGTGCCTGTGCTAGCAATAGTATCAGTGGAAGTAGAGCTTGCTCCGCCAGTTGTATTAGTCGGCGTTGCGGCGGTTGTAGATGCACCTCCAGTGGTATTTGGTGTTACGACGGATGTTGCTGCTCCCGCTGTAGATCCCGGTGTAGTTGTTGTAGTTGACGCGCCAGCGGTATTAGTAACCGGTGTAGTAACGGGCGTAGTAACTGAAACATCAACTGGTGTAGTAACAGGCGTAGTAGTTAGCGTCGTTGTCGGTGTACCAGCGCCAATCCCGATACCAGATATTCCAGCCCCTGTACCTGTTCCTGTTTTTCCTGTACCTGTAGCAAAATCAAAAATTGTAGGATTAAATGTTGAAACAGTTGGGGATGACGGCGCTGCTTCGTTTTCAATTTCTGCAATTCCAGCATCACGTTGTGCTTGAGTAATTAGACCACCAGTATATTGTTCGTCCAACGCGTCCATTCTGTCTATTTGCTCTTGAGTAAGCGTTGGCGTGGCAGTAAGAACAGTGCTAGGGTCTTGCGTTGTTGTTCCAGATACGTTAGTATTTGAAGGTCCAACTATAGAACCACCTGTATCCGTTGGTAAAACGGATATTGAAGGGACCATTTCCCCGGTTCTTGGATCTAGTACGTATTGTGTTGGTGCGTTTGGATCTACTGCAGACTGTACAACTATTCCTGTTCCAGGGCCAGCTACTTGACCAGATTGCCCTGTAAATTGTGACGGATCTGGGTTAGCAAATGCGTCAGCTAATTGTTTGTAATATAAATCAGCAGGTGTAAGCGTTGTGTTTGTAGGTGCTAAATCACTAACTGTCTTTGTAGTATCTACTGTAGATGGTTCATTTCTAACATCAGTGTATTTATTAGCTTGTGTTGCAGCACCAATAATTTGACCCATGTTGTTGGTTATTGCAGTGTTAATATCTTTATTGTTTAAAGCTGCACTAGTTGCAACTTGTCCAACAGCACCTATTACATTTGCCACTCTGCTTAAATCAGAAGGTAGTATGCCCGCTGTTAAATTACCTGCGTAATTTCCAACTGCTGTACTTGCTAAACTGTTTGTTACTTTTTGTAATAGATTGCTTGTATCACCGCCAGTTGCCAGTGTTGATAATGTAGTAGACAAGGAATTGGAAACTAAACTAGCTACTTGAGCTGTTGTCATACCAGTGCTATTTGCCACTTCAGCTAATTTAACCAAGCCCATCAGTTTGTCATCTGGATTGATAAAACTTGCTACTTGGTCAATACCAAATTCATTTACTCCAGCACCAACACCGCCGCCAATAGCACCTGTAATCGCTGCTTTAGCAATATCACCGCCGCTGGCTGCCGCGTATAACGCAGAAGTTCCAGACCCTAAAATAGCAGCACCTAGCGTTGCAGCGCCAACGGCACCTTCGCCTAAAATAGCACTACCAATAGCTAAAGATGCACCACCTGTAAAAGGGGCTGCTGCCATTGAAATAATCGCAGGAGCTATGTTTTCAATGCCTTGTAAAGTAGCGCCGCTACCAGCTCTTTGAGCTATATTGTCAGCATGACTTTTTGCCATGCCTTGATAATTAATTTTAATTAAATTATCAATATTTTCTTGTGATACACCAGCAGCTTTTGCTTTTGGTAATGCTTCTTGAATTTTTGCGTTAGTTTCAGGATTACTTTTACCTTGACCAGCATCCCAACCCGCTTTTTGCAAATTTAAACTTAGTATTTGTCCCCAATATGCGTCAGGATTAGTACTTTTAATAGACTCAAGAAAAGCATTAGCATCACTTACTTGTTGTGGCCCATTAGGATTAAGTGGTGAAGTTCTACCATTAGATGCAAAATCATTAAACAAAATACCTGTAGCTTCTTCAGCTTTTTTAGCAACCCAAGCGTTAGGGTCAGTTTGTTTTAATTGAGCATCTGCTCTGGCATTAGCAGCATTTTGTTGCTGATTTTGATACACCATGTAATCATAATCAGGATTTGAAGAATTAGGATTTTGCGCCGCAAACTGCTCTTGTGTCAATGGCTTGTTTTGTGCGTATGTTTGACCCTCTGGGGAAGCAGAAAATGACGCAGAAATTTGGTCAAGTGGAACACCAGAATTTAATTGACCAACCCAATAATCTAATCCGCCTTGATCTGGCTCACGACCCAAAATACTGCTATAAAGCGCAGTAATGTCCGCGGTTGGATCTGGTGCTCGGTTAAATAATCCCATTATAAATTTCCTCCAATAGCATCAATGCCAGCAAGTTTAGTTGCTGGCATGTTGCGTGTTGTTGAAATTTTAAGTATGGTCATAGTCTATTTACACTAATACGCAGAAATGGGATTTTGTGCCCTAAATCAACTACTTGGGCCATTAACAATTTGAGTAAAACTACTTGCCCAATCTTGCCAGTTATCAAAACTTTCTGGAGCAGATACGGGATAGCTGGCAAAAACTGCCAGATTCATAATTTGAGTTGCACCTACTTGCCACTCATCTTCACTTGTAATTCCAATTGGCTGTGAACCAAAGTATATTGTGATATTGCCGTTCCAATCTTCCCAAGTGCTGTACTCTGGAGAAAACGGAAAATGCTGGGTAATACTAGGGACGCTCATCGCCAAACTCAGCAGTGATTAAGTTACGTCCCATTTCGTAGTTGCCATTAATATCGTTTGATTCAAACTTTAAACGTACTAAACGATGCTCTACACGAAGGTCAATTTTGCCAGTATCTTTGGTAAAGTAATAAGGTCCAGAGCTTTCTTCGTACGGACCAGAAGCAAACTTACGACCTAAAATGGTCATAGACATAGTGCCGTCTTGTAAAAAGTTTGGCTCTACACGACGAAGGTGCATACGGCGATTAATGCCTTGTACTGCGTCTTGACTCGGGTTACCAGTTAGCCAGCTAATATCGCTAGTAGTAATACTAGAATATACAGCTAACTCATTTAAAAAAGTAACTTGGTTTAAACCATGCTCATGTTGCCAAATAGTATAACCACCGTCTACAGGAAAAGCCAAAGTGCCGGGATCTGTAGCAGAAGTAATTACTATTTCTGATGTAAGTAATGTAGCGCCGTATTCAAGACTATAAGTACTAGTAATAACATGGTACACTTTTTTAGGGTTGTTTAAATCCGTAGAAAGCGTAAAGTTATCGCCAGGGCTAAGAATATTAGACACATCACCGTTAACATAAATTTGGCTTGATGTTGGACTAGGAGCGCCGTCTGGGGTGGCAATTATTGTAACAGGATTACTAACATAAACATCATATTCCCAACCAGCCCATATTGGTGTCGGGAATAACTCTGTAGTATATCCACAAGATCTACGGCATCCTATTGCTTGACCAGCGTCGTACCAAAGTTTATCTTTTACATTATAAATAATGGCATCGGTGCATTCTGTTGCTGTACCACGGGGATAAAAGAACCAAATCTCATTATATCTTGGAACCTTAGTAGCCCAAACTTTTTGTCTTTGTGAATAATTAATATTATCAAACAAATAGTTTACGTTTTTATCATTGGGCAACACTTGTACAGAGCCGTTGTATAAATAGTACCTGTCAACGCCCATCCAAAAATAAATACCGTCCATTTCAACAACAGCGTTGGACGACATAATTGATATTTGGCTAGAAACAATATCATATGTCCAGTAAAACTGAGTTGCTTGAGAGTTAAAGGAAACACGAATTAAACTATCTGTTGACCAAAATAATCCAGATGGTGAATTAGTACCACCCCTAGTTGTCATGCCTTTTACAATTTTTGAAGAAGAAATGTTTACTTGGTTGGCTAACGGGCCGTTCCAATCATAGGGTGTTTGTTCTGCGTAAATATTACTAACGTTATTATTAGCAATATACCCGTGTGATCCATACACAAAAATGAATGGATATAGCACACAAACACCACCATCTACCGAGATTGGCTGATAAGTTGGATGTTGCCCAGCGCTGTCAGACAAGCCTGTTAAAAAGAATTCATTATTAGCATCTGGCGTAACGGATCCTACTAGTACTTGCGACGCAACACCACTGTCAATATTTTGTAAGTTTTTTCCAGGGTGAGCTAATAAATTTAATTTACCACCAGAAGGACTAAACTGAGCATCAAATTGCCAGTCATTTCTAGAATCTGATACAGAAATAGTATCATTTAACCAAATTTGCGTAATAGAATCCGCTGGTGCATCAGGGGTAAAAGTGATAGTTGTTTCTGATGGTGGTCCTACTGCATAAACAGAGGTTGCAATAGTGTAAACTACTGAAGTGCCTGTTTGATCCACAATAAATTCAGTACCAATAGCAAACGTTGTTGTGGCGTCTCCAGGAACAACAATAGTATCTACTGCGCTTTGTGTTGACACAAAAGCCGTTACTGAACCTAGCAATATATTTTCTTTATACGGGCCACTTCCGCTACCGTAAGTTGTTCCTGTAGTAAATACATCTAAACCAGTTGCATTACCAGCAAAAATATAATTCACACCATTATATGGAATGTTGATCATGCCACGGTAGATGCCATTAAAGCTATTAAAAAGGTTAGCAAAACCGCCCATTTTCTTTGGCTCGCCGCGTTGAAACCTGCACCACACACCATCAGTATACTGATTGTTTTGAAATTGAGTACCGTCGCGTTTAATCCCAGCCGGAATTGCTAGGCTGTAAATTGTTGTATACTGCGAGGTATCCTGTTGCTGATTATCAGCCGCCATTTAGAACGTTCCGCCGCTAATTAATTGAGCATTTAATGTTGCGCTAACCGTTACTAATGGGTTTAAAGTATCCGTGTTATTGATATCAATAATTTCGGTGCCGTTAGCCGCTAATCCAAGAATGCCCGTTCCAGGTAAGTACATACCTGTTGTGGAGTCTGACAAAAAGGAAAAAGAGGGTGCTCCAGCAATTCCGTTAACTGCATAAAAAAGATTAGTTGCTGAGGAAGTCAACAAATAAAGACTTTGACCATCACATAAAACAGTAGCAATGTTACCCGTTCCTACTACTAACGCAGGCGACATACTGCCCTCAACCACAAACTCAATGTCGTAATCAGCATGCCCCGTTGAGTTAATCAAAATATAAAGTTGAGTTGTTGCTGGTAATGTTACTGTTAATGTTGTGTCGCGACTACCAGTTTGGGCAATATAGGTCTGAATAATTGGTGCATAGGTAATTAAACTAAAAGTATTGCCAGGTATAGAATCCACATCGTATGTTGCGGATGTAAAGGTTACATTTGCCGGGGCAGTTAATCCAACAGTGATGAAATTTCCAGTGTTAACATCGTAAACAATATAACCAGAATCACCAGGATTCGCAACAATAGTAGATTGCCCGTTAATTAATGTTGGATTTTGTGGTGCAAGGGTTAATGTTCCAGTACCAGAGTTTCTAAACCCAATGTACCATCCAGTAGATAAAGTTCCAACAGGGGGTAATTCAAAAGTGCCAGCGCCGCTAATCCAAACAAAAGTAGCTGCGCGACTAGCATCGTTAATCACTGGCGTAATGGATACATTAACAACGTTTTGAGTTGTTGCTAATTGACCAGATACCGTGGTTAAACCAGCGCCTCGTAATGTTGCAGCATCAGCGTATGATGTGCCAGCGGCAAACTCTACATTTGCCCAAGTACCACCCAAAGAAGTATTATCAGTAAGATAGAAGTAGCGAGATTTACCAACAGCAACAATGACTGACTGCTCACCATCTGCGTCCGTAACCACGAAATCATTGAGTCCCAAATTGCGCAAAAGGATGTCTGTTCCAAGCGCACCTTGAGAAGCATCAGGCAATAGGATGTTAAGGTTGCCAAGAGAAGCAACGCAATCCATAATACGGCAGGCAGGAACCTGTTGGCCGTTAACGACAGCAGGCCAGACAAGCTGAGTGTTGGTGCTAAATGAAAGAGCATAATAAGATACGTCCGTTGGTACAACAACGTCGCCTGTAAATGGGGAGGTAAATGTTGACATATTTTAAGGTTCCTGAACAGAGACGTTGCGATCGACGCGACGAGAATTGTCTTCTTTTTTGAGTGCAGCAAGACAATCTGTATAGTATTGTTTCCATACAGGTAACTTGTCCAACGCTTTTAAATAGCCTTGTGCTTGCAACAAGGTACCAAATAGCATTGCTTGTGGTGCTTCTCTAGTAAAAAGATTTTGTTGATTTTGTGAATCTAATGGTTGAATTTCACTGTAGTAAATGATTTCAATAGCTGTATCCGCGGCGGGCGCTGGAGCAAACGCCCAGTTATTATAATCATATTCCCCATAGTACTTCACATCTGACGGAGTAGATTCAGATTGGTATTGTGCAATGTAGTCTTGCGAACGCATGAGAATTGGACGACCATTTGCTTTCATGGAGACTGTTTTTCTCCAACGAGCTGGTTTGGCAAGAATCACTTGGTTTTCTGCTAAAGAGGTTTCTACCACAGTTAACTGAAGATAAGTCTTTAACTCTGCAGCAATAGCGGACTCAGCCAAGCCAATTAAGCTAGGGATTTGTTCCACAAACTGAATATCATTTCGTTCCATATAGTTCTGGACATCAGATACCAAATTGTTATAAGTCATTACGTATGCGTTGGTCATCTTGTATAGTAACTAATATTGGGTTGGAAGTAGATTGGTGACTTGTCACGCTCTTCGTTGCTTGCTTGCATGAACAACTTATCAGCTTGCGTTTCAAGATACTGAATGCGAGTGATATCACCACCCGGCAATTGAATAGAAAGTTTGTGTGATAAAGAGGCTTGAACCGAAGTTATCCAACGATCTGGAATATAAAGCTCGTCTGTTAAAGAACCTACATCTTCCATTTGTTTTTCAACAAGAAGCTGGAACATCTGAAAGTCGTTGTTTGGCACAGGCCACAAATACATAGACGGTTCAATGGTTCTATCGAACCAGTATTGAAGCGAGCGTTGACTTGGGAATTGTTTGTTTGGTAGGTTCCAGTAATCGTCGCGGTTTAGGCGAGCTAGTGGAATGACTTGTTGACTTGTGGAGAACACAATCTGGCGAACTGAGAATGTAGGAGATACAGTCTCGCGCAGACGGTAGTATTGGTACGGAGGAGTAATGGGAATATTGTAATACTGCCATTGCATATCCGTCATGGTAATCTCTGGAAACGTCTTAACTGTTTTCCAGGTAATGCCATCGTTACTAACTTCATAAACAAAGTTATAGGTTACGGTTCCAAGGGGTGCGTATGCATTCCAGCCAACATAATAAACACTTAATGCTGGGGAATACTGTAGACCAAAATAGTTTTCTTCAACCGTTGAGGTTGCATGTGTTTGAAGGTTTAAGTTAAATGCCGCTGGTGAGTAGTCGTTGTCTAATGGTAAATATTCAGATGCCTGACTATTAATAACATAAACCCAGTTAGCTTCACGAACGTCAATCGTTGTTACTGGCAACACTAATTGCTGTTGTGCGTTTAACGCACCATACAACTGGTTTTCCAACAGCCAAAGGTTCACACCCAAATTGGACAGGTTTTGCAAGTTGTAAAACAACGCTTGCTTAGCTGCGTCAATATATTCAGGCGTGATTTCTTCTGCTATTTTACCAGCATCACGATATGCGTATGAAATAAGTTGGTCGACATTAATCTTAGTGCGACCTGTTGTGCCACTATACGCCATGTTAGCGTCCTCTACCGGCTGACCGTTTGTTTACTGTTTTGGGTAACTTGTTAGATGCGGGACCTGCTTTGACAAACTCTTTACCTACTTTTTTAGGGATGCCAAGGGTTGATTTACCAGCTGCTGCGGCGTACATTGCCTTCATTTGCTGTTTGGATTCCATTGGCATGTTTATTTCCTTTTAACTTTACCGCCGCGTTTTTGACCACCAGGAATGGTAGAACCTGCAGGAGCACCGACGCCCATAGGAGCTGAAGGAGGCATTGGAGCAGGAGGAGGCATTGGCGCTGGAGCAGCACCAGTTGGGCTCATACCACCTTGGTTTACAAATTGTGATTGTTGATCTGGTCCAAGATATTTCATTGCGTTTTTACCACGTGCCATCATGCGACGGCGTTCCATATCGTTGATTGAACCTTGACCAATTCCACCAGGAAGCGCGTTTTGAAGCGCAGCACGTTCTGCATCAGAAACAGCGCCTTGACCAGCTAAAGGACTTGTCTGTCCTCCCATAGCCATTTTCTTTACAGACTTGCCACCGCATAATAATTTTGGCTTAATGTCTTTTGCTTTTTTGATGCTGTCCATATCGCCAGATTTTTTCTTAGCGCCATAGACACCAACTGCACCGCCGTCTTTGTATTTCTTAACAGTGCCTTTTTCTTTTTTGGCACGACCGCCTTTACGCAATTTGGAAAGGTCAGTCTTTTCGCCTGGATGCTCTTGTTTATCATGCATGGCAAGTGCTTTTTTAACAATCGCCTTATCCTGTTTAATGTCAGCTGACATCTCTTCTTTATGCTCCTTGCGTGACTCATATTTTACTGAGCCGCCTTCTTTGAAGCATTGCATTTTAGGGTTTGATTTAAAGCCTTCCATTAGCAACCTCTTTTAACTTTACCACCACGTTTGAAAGCGTCGCTTAAGCCGCGAGTTACGCCGCCGTCTTTTGCCACATCGCTGCTGCCGGTTCTTTTGCCAGTCATAATGTCAACATTGCCAGTTTTTTTACCAGTTTTGATGTTTGCGCCGCCGGTTCTTTTACCGCCGTCTTTTGCTACGTCGCTGCTGCCCGTGGTCATCACTGAGCCGCCGGTTTTCATTTTAAGATTGGGTTTAAAGCCTTCCATGATGTTTCCTCGAGGTTAATTGTTAGATGGGATGATCAGTTCCCTATTACTACTAATACGCTAAAACAGGAGTTTACGCCCCTAAAAATAACGCTCTTTCACGTTTACGGCGGTTTTCCAGTACTGCTGGTTTGTTCCACATTAGGATGGCATCTGCCGCCCCTTTGAGGTCGTTTTCATTGATTTTACGAACTACGGTAGATTTTCTAAAGGCAGTCTCACCAATATTGAAGCACAGGCTGTACAGGGCGTCAAATTGGTTCTGCTGTAGCGGTACCTTCACCGAGGTCTCAACGGCCTCGCTACACCACTTTAAATCGCTTCTAAGAAGCTCTTCAACTTCTTGGTCTGTTAAGGTGGCGGTAATAAGGTGCTGCTCGTTGGCTTTAATGAGGTGCCCTACGCCAATCGTCCAAAGCCCCTTGGAGTCCTTGTACGCCTTATTGCGGGCGCCTTCTTCTTTGGTAATAAAGGCTAGAGTAGATTGTGCTATTGCCATGATGTTCTCTTCAATATGGGTGTAGCGGTTGGTAAGGTGGATTACTGCAAACACACCCAACAACCACAACAGTACTGCCACTAACTTCTTATTCATTTTAGTGAATTGTATTGTTTATAACAGGCGTCTAAAGCTGTCCGCAGTATGTCGGCTCTGGCAGCTTCCCTGTCAAGAAAAGTTGCATCCTCGGCAGAAAGGGACAACCCAGTTCTACCCTGTCCAGAACTGCCACTGTCGGCACGACTGGGACGCTCCCGCAACTTGATAAGAGCATCAGCAAGATTATTGTTAATAGCAACGATTTGAGCATCTTTTTCTTTCCTTATTTGGTCGGCGGCTGTTTGTCGCTCTTTTTCAATTTTTTGTGTTTGGGCAATCTGTTCTGCCTTATACGCCAAAAATCGTGAGTGCTCAAAACTATAGCCAAGATAGCCAGCACCGCATAAGAGTACAGCACAAATTCCAATTTTGACATAAGCGATCCAAGGTAATGGAAACATTATTTATCTTCCAAAGGCATTGTCGTGTAAAAGCGTAAAACAGCGCAAATGACACCGATTCCAATTAAGAGCGGCCCGTACCAGCGTGGGTCAATGATATTTTGTACATACGAAAAATTGTCAAAAACAACACCTAAAATCATCAAAGCTAATGAAAACCACATTGTCTTAGAGTGCATAGCACCCTTAGCGCGGCGTCTCACCTGTCGACCTTTCGGTCTAGTTTGTCCTCAATGCGATGAAGCGCTTTTAGCACCTCGTTCCAACGATCATTAAAGTCATCTTTAGTAACATAGTGGGTTGGGAGCTCTTCACGCAACTTAGATAGATCTACTTTTAACTCTTGAACCGCAGTCCATAGCTCTCTGCAAAACCAACCCAGCACTGCGCAAATGATAGGGATGAAGGTGTTAAATGCGTCTTGTAAGTTCATATTATACAATCGGCACTGGTGAAGGAAAAGGAGCAGAAACCCAAGCCTGATAGCAATCTAATGCCCATTGAGATAACTCAGAAATAATCTCGTTTGGTGGTTTAGGGGTGAATGGGTCTGGACTGTCATTAAACTCAAGCCAACCCTTTGTGTCATACCACTGTAAAGCATGAACATTACTGGGTATATTAAATTGCGATAGATTTAATGGTCCTTTAAAAACGCTGTCAACATAAACAGCATTATCACTAGGTATAATTGTTAGTCTCATTTTATTTCCTCAATAAACTTTAAACTGGGAGTTGAATTTGATACAGCGGCAAGTAAAATTTGTTGGGCGTTTTCGTTACTTTTTACCATTTCATTTCTAAATGATTCTACTGCCGAACCTGTTTGTCTTTGTTGCTGGCTATTTTCTATTAATAAAATAGGAATCCAAGCTATTGAGCAACCCCATTCATCTATATCTGCTCCTGTATTAGGGTTTTTACCTACAATTTTCATAAACCATGCACATTCTAATCCTCTGCATGGATTAAAATTATCTAAAGGGCAATTTGTTTTAGCTTCTATTTTCATATTATTTAGTTTTTACTACAAAGAATTATGTCAATATATTGAACTGCCAAATTAATAGCATTGCCACTAAATGAACTTGATGCGGAACCAGAGCTAAAAGAAAATGATCCACTAGGATTTGTAAATCCGTGACTGTGTGAGCCACCACCGCCAGTTGTGCCTGTAGAAACATTAGAACCCACAAAATCGCTACCGCTACCTTGAATAGCACCTGCCCCTGCAACAATTGCTTGGTAGGCGTGATCGTGGGAAGGTATTTCTGATGTCGATAAAGTGTATGCACTAACAGAGCCACCAAAAATTGATATTGAACCACTAACGCTGCTAATACCTGTTGAAACTGAACCAGATGGCGTTTGACTTGCAAAGGCTGTAGTAAACGCAACAGATCCCCCGGTACCGCCGCCAGCCGTTGAAACAACCCTTAATGCTTTATTATTTTGAGTTGTTACTTGTGTCCAACCTGTTGGAGCTGCAGTTTGATAAAATAACATTACAGAGCCAGAAGGGACGGATGCCAAGCCACTAAAACCAGAGATACCACTGTAACCAGAGATGCCAGAGCCACTGTAACCGGAGATACCAGAGCCACTGTAACCACTGCGCCCACTGTAGCCAGAGATACCGCTGTAACCAGAAATACCACTATAGCCAGAAATACCGCTGTAACCAGATGTACCGGGTCCAGGGGCACCAGAAAATCCGCTGTAGCCTGAAATACCAGAACCACTGTAGCCAGAAGCTCCATCTACACCGCTGTAGCCACTGTAGCCAGATGTTCCGTTTGTTCCTGTACCACCACTGTAGCCACTATAGCCAGATGCTCCATCTTGTCCAAAATAACCTGATGCACCACTGTAGCCAGAGATACCGCTGTAACCAGATGCTCCATCTTGTCCAAAATATCCAGATGCGCCGCTATAGCCAGAGATGCCACTGTAGCCAGAGATGCCGGATAGTCCAGCTAAGTTTTCAACTATGCCAGATCTTTTGAAAAATAAGTAGCCATCAGCAATGTTTAGTGCTAATTCGCCTTCGACCATTTTCGATGGGTCTGGTTCTACGCCAGGGGTTGTGCTGTGGTATAGCGCTAGCGGTGTATATCCTGATGCTGCCATGATGGTTCCTTATAAATATTGTATAACTTCTTTTGGCTTTACAAATCGGTCATTTTGGTGTTCTACAAACTCCCACCAAAGAAACTGGTTCTCTGCTAGGGATGACCTATCTTTTAATAAATTAATGTTTTCTGGGTGTCCATATATCAATGGATCTGATACTGACCACAGTACGATTCCTTGTTTGCCTTCATCCCACCCTAAGTGCTGAAAAAAGCTGTCACAAGAAATCCAAGTTTTGCATTCTTGTATTAGTTCCCTTAATTCACTAATACGCAAATTCTTACGAAAGTCCTCAACTAATTGCTTTTCACCTTCAATGCCTACTTGGATGATAGGTTCTTTTATGAGGCCAATAAGCTCTTCCCAGTACGGGTAATTCTTTGGGTTTTGCTTACCACTTAATAATGCTTTGGAGTATGGAGAAATAATGATCATAAATAGAGCTTCCTATACGCATTTTTTAAACTACCTTTCCATTTCCACTGATCCATTTTGCGATACACATTAAGGTGTTCTAAGCTGCCAAACAGGTGTTGCGCTTCTGCTATCGATCTGCCGGGAACCACTTCAGGGTAGCAAGTAAACACTTCAGCATTAGGTATTGAAGGAAGTACATGACTGAATACAAGATGGTCACCGAGACCACAATTAAGTACCACAACGGTTTTATCACGATACTGGAGAACATTCCTAAAAATGTATTCATCATGGTCGTACATCTCCTTCTTTGTTTCGCTGCGAATGCCGCCTTCTGGGTTCTTCATGTGCCACGTTATTGCGTCTGGCACTGCTAAAACCCGGTAGCCTTTACGGTGCAATGCATAAGTAAACAGCGTCTCTTCTCTGTGCGCTACTCGCGAAAGACCAGTATTAAAATCACACACCCCAGCACGATATAAGAAAGTACAGTGTAGATGCTCAACTTGTTTTACCCTTTCAATCTTGCCCCATTGGATATTTGGTTCAGAGTCAATGTTGTCAATTAGTCCAGTTACGTTGATTGTGTCAAACAAGTTCGGTGGGGTTAGCACCGAGCCACCTACAGCACCAACTTTATAATTATCGTCTGTTTCGTTAACACCGTTAGCATAGCTATAAAGCGTTTCTAAAACATTTGGTTCAGGTATAGCATCATCGTCAACGCGCCACACCCAATCAAAACCCATCATATTGGCACGTTGATGAATGTGATGCTGGCCTTTTTTCTCAGCGTATGCCCACTCCCACGCAATACCTTTAATGTCCAACATCTTGAAAAAGTATTGGTAAATCATCTCACTGCGCATATCTTTTGGTTCGTCGTTATCATCAAAGACGATCAGCTTATCTACTGGCCTTGTCTGATTGATAATCGCATTTAATACTAACGGCAGGGTTGTGAAATACCTGCCCCGTGTTGCCACGGAACAAAGTACTTTATTCACTAGCTGTCCACCTACAAATCATCAAGTTGCAAGGATTCTCAGGTGTAATCTGCTGCGGCACATCTGTAATCTCACCTTGCTCGTTGATGTAGTTAAACTCAAAGCCAGGGAAGTGGCGCTCGTTCAAACCATGCAACTTGTGATGCGGACCCCAAAACCCCGGTGGCTCGTTCATTGGCACCGTAATTAATAGGCGCTTGCAGTGCTTCTTAAACTTCTCGACAATCTCTAAACCGTTGTCAAGGTGCTCAATGACTTCAAACGCTACGATGGTGTCGTACTGACCAAGCTCGTAAGTATTAATGTCAGAGCTAATAAACGTATTGCTTACGCCGTTCCAGTCTTGCTCTTTAGCTACCTGTACAATAATCGGGTCATAGTCAAGGCCAGTGTACTCAATATCATCTGGAAAAAACTGTCTGCCGTACCCGTCTGTGCAACCTAGTTCAAATATCTTATTACCAAGCAGATTTTGTGCTGCCCAGTTGTATCTTGTTACTTCCCTTGGGTAGACTGTGTCGCCCTTGAGAAACACCGCCCGTTCCCAGAAGTTGGATAGTCTCCAGCGGTACCATTCTGTGTTGTACTTCTTGGCTAACTTTAATGAGTTAATCAAGAAGATGTTGTCCCAGCCTTGTACTAGGTTGGGGTCGTGCATGGTGCCTTCGCCCTTGTGGTAGATTGGAAAATTGCCAGTGTACTGATCACCGTTCCACAATTTTTCAAATACCTCTAGTACCTTAAAGCCAGCATTCTCAGCTTCAATACAAAACTCGGTGTCTTCGCCGCCACCAACGCCGTACTCTTCGTTTAAGAGTCCAATCTTATCAAATACTTTTCTATGTACCATTACACAGAAAAACACAGCAAAGAACCGATTAGCTGGCTCTGAATGCCCTTTTATGATGCAACTGATTCCGCAGTCTGGATCAGAGAAGGGCTTGTTTAAAATATCTAGCCACTGGTTTTGTGGCTGTTCCAATAAGACTGTGTCGTTATTTAAAAGCACAATCTTGTCAGCTTGGGCTTGTGTAATAGCCGCGTTGTTTGCCTTAGAGTATCCCAGCGCTTCATCGTGCCAGATTACTTTTAGGTTTGTTACCGCAGTAGCTAGGTAGTCTAGGTAGGCGCGGGTGTTATCGGTACACCCATTGGCGCTGACAATTAGCTCTACATTGGTAAGGTCGGTGTACTTGACAATTGAGTCAATGCACGGTTTTAGGTACTTCTCACAATTATTGTACGTCGGTATGATGATGCTGTATTTCATATTTTCCTTAAAGGTTTATACAAACCTAGATTGTACCACTAAAATTAACTACTTTAAGGTGAACCTACACAAGTTGATGGGAATGTTCTAGCGCAACCGGGATAGACGATACGGACTGCTCCAACTGCACCATTAACTCCTGCTTGAGGAGTAGAAGTAAAACCATTGCCTCCAGCTCCTCCACCATAAGCTCCACCAGGACCACCACCAGGTCCATTAACTGCATTAGAACCAACAGAACCACCTGAACCACCACCACCACCGCCAGCCGTGCCATTGTTAGTA
>Ga0194038_1000662_pt1 | contig 15012 bp, 12 predicted proteins | sample JunL226m_MetaG_FD_148630 | JGI IMG/M metagenome (GOLD analysis project Ga0194038, IMG submission 148630) | Anoxic zone freshwater microbial communities from boreal shield lake in IISD Experimental Lakes Area, Ontario, Canada - Jun2016-L227-6m | ecosystem: Environmental > Aquatic > Freshwater >... | reverse complement strand
GGATACACACAGATTCGCAGGGCTTCCGATGATCCGCAGATTGTAGCCTATATGCGGGAAGGGGATCAGATGGGATATTTGTGGGGACAAGGATTTTTCGAGGGAGCTGATCCATGATGAAAACGATCGTATTCTTTCTCGAAGAGCCCTCAGCCAAGGAGATGCTGGAAGGACTTCTCCCACGCATCCTGCCCCCTGATGCCACGCCTCGTTATATTGTTTTCCAGGGCAAACAGGATTTGGAGAAAAATTTGGTCAAGCGACTGCGGGGCTGGCTGCTGCCAGAATCTGTGTTTGTTGTCATGCGGGATCAGGACGCTGGTGATTGTTTTACGGTCAAAAAAAGACTGGTTGATCTTTGCTTGCAAGCCGGAAAGGAAGATACCCTGGTTCGCGTAGCCTGTCGAGAGTTGGAAAGTTTTTATCTTGGCGATTTACAAGCAGTCGAAAAGGGGCTTGGACTGAGGGGAATTGCCTCGGAACAAAGAAAAAGCAAATTCAGAAATCCAGACGAGCTTGGCAACCCGTCCGAGGAGCTGTCTAAACTGACCCATGGAATCTATCAGAAGAAACCTGGATCACGCGCAATTGCGCCCTGTCTCGATCTTTCCGCAAATAAATCAAATAGCTTTAACGTCCTGTTGGCGGGAATCAAAAGGCTGATTGACGATAAGGATCATAATGGCAAAGCGTAAACCCATAGGCCCAAAACAACACAGTTTTCGCAATAAGCTGGTTTTAAATCTTTGTTGATACATCAGCGCTGATAGCTATCGGTAATAAGCGGGATATTTTTCATTGTCATGCGCTCGGAGTAAAAGATGATCTACAGGCAATTTGGGCCACAAAAAGATACATTTAAAAAATAAAAACCCAACAAAAACTTCCTGCGGACAAGCCGCAGATGTTTATGTCAGAAAACATGGATTTTTGAAAAAAGTAAAATTGAGAATGCGATTAACGATTGAGGTAGAAAAAAATTTTGTTGTCAAATTTTCAAGGAGGGTTAAATATGCTGGTTGTGGCTATTCCGGAAAAATTGATTAATAGGATATACGAATTCTCAGGATTGTTCTGTCAGACACCCGAAGAATATATAATCGAACTTATTGAAGAGCGTATAGAGCATGAGACTTGAATATCATCAACCGTCTTTCAAGGCAACGACATAGTGATTGCAAACCGAATTCGCCGCGTTCTTGTTTACACCCACAATTCCATTGGCCTGGGTCATGTATTCAGAACTCTGGCCGTCATCACCGGAATCCGGAAATGGAGCCCGGATATCGACTTTATGGTTTTGTCCGGGACTTCTGTCCCGCATGTTCTCATGCGACAAGGCATAGAGGTCGTCAAACTTCCCGGCATCAAAAAAGCGGTTGAGGAAACCGGCAGTCCCCTCAAACCCCGTTTTCTTAGGAACCTGCCAGTTGAAGATGTCCTGAAATTCCGCCAAACCATCATTCGGGAAGCCCATGCTTTTTTCGAGCCAGATGTGGTGATGGTTGAACATTATCTGGCTGGTTTATCCGGCGAAATCACACCGCTTTTAATGGAAAAAAAAGCTTGCAAAGGAAGTCCTAAAGATTTCGCCCTGGTTCACCTGGCCCGCGGCATTATGGATAGGGGCAACCGGCCGGTCGCCCTTACAAGCTATACGGATGCTTCGTGTTCCTTATCCGTGCCGCCGGTCTATGATTTTCGCTATGTATTCGATGATCCCTCACCGGTTGGCGACAAAGGGTCTGCATGGGGAACCCCACAAATTGGGTCTCCAATTCGTTATCTGGGAAAAATTGCGGATAAAAGCATTGCGGAGCTGCCGGACAGGGAAGTGATTTTAACCCGTTTCCGCCTGACTGAAAAACCTATCATCCTGTTATATCTCTCACGCCACGGCAATATTGCAGACTTGAGCAAGCGCCTAATGACCGCCATTGATATGGCGGGACTGACCTGGAATTTTCAGATCATTATGGTGGCCGACCCTTATCTGAATCCGGAAATTATTGAAAATCTCAGAGCCGACATCCGGTTCAAACATGTCCGGTTTTTGCCGTTTTTTTATCCACTGATCGACCTGATTCATGCATCTGAAATCGTTATTTGTCGGGCAGGGTATAATGTCATCAATGAAATCCTTCTGACCGACACTCGGGCGATAGTCATACCGGAGCATCATCCCAGCGGCGAACAGGAAGAGCGGGCATCCCGGCTTCCCCTGGACAATATCGTCGTATTGTCGGAAGAAGCTGTCCTATCCTTGCCACCGGTACAGGTGCTTCTTGGGCTTATCAACAGAAAAAAAACGGCGTTGGGGCTCAATTTTGACAAATACGCCATAGGCAAGAAAATCATTGATGAACTGGAAACCTGGACGGCTCTGCGCCACCGCGTCCCATTTGATTCTTGCTGACTACGATCTCCTCAATTCGGGATGAAATATGAAACAATTTTTCAGGCGACAGGTGGAGACAAAAGCAGTTTTCAGGACTTTGGTGGTTATAAAGCGATGGATCGTAGTTGTTTGGAATCAGTCCCATTTTCCGGCAAAGATCAAACGCCTCCGTACCGGGATAGGGGGTAAAGATACTGTAAATGACTTTGTCACATGTCAGCGCCTCAATGACATTTCGCGTATCGTTCAGGCTGTCTTCTGTTTCTTGGGGGAACCCACCCATAAAAAAGGTTTGCAGACGGATGCCGTGATTTCTGATGGTGCGGCAGGCATTCAAAGCATCTGAAACGGCAAACCCCTTTCGGATCGCCTTCAGTATCTCGTTGTTACCGGATTCAAAGCCAAGCTGAATCATGGCGCAACCGGAGGCCTTCATGAGTGAGATGTTTTCATCCGAAGCCAGTCGGACATGAAGTTCACAGCTCCAGTGAATCCCTGGACAAACCCGTCTGATGGTATCGCAGATCGCCCGAAGGTATTGTTCCGTCACCCCGAATGTATCATCCTCGAAGTGGACCCAGTCAATTCCCATCTCTTTCAGTTGGATGATTTCTGCTCCGACATGATCCGGGGAGCGAAACCGCGTTTTTCTGCCCCAGATGTTTTTTGAACCACAGAACAGGCAATTGAACGGACACCCGCGCGTTGCAAAAATGCTGCTGAAAGCGCTGAGCGGATAGGCTTCATAATCATGGAGCACTTCACGGGCCTGGCTATGGGGAAAAGAAAGCGAATCCATATCTGCTATGAACTTCCTGGCAGGCGTAGAAACAGGCTGGTTTCCTTTTCTGAAGATCAGGCCGGGCACAGTATCGGGTTCGATACTGCGTTCGAGCACCTCCAGCAACTCAACAAGGGTTTGCTCTCCCTCTCCTACCACGACTATGTCGATATCCGCACAATCCAATATTTTGTCCCGGACCGTTGTTGGATGGGGGCCGCCAACTACCACCACCGTTTCCGGAAACATCTCCTTGACCAAACGCGCAACCTGTACCGCCGATGCAAAATTTGCGGATTTAGCCGAGATGCCGACAACTGATGGGCTATATGCTGCAATCACCGACTGCACTTCCCGCCAGATATTCCCGGATGTATTACGAAGGTTTTCCAGATATTGCGCAAAGCCTTTCCCCTTGAAATATGTTACTTCAAAAGGATCGCTTGTCGGCGCAAAATCAGCATTATAGACCCTGACATCCCAGGATGTTTTCGATTTAACAGCAGCAGCCAGATAAGCCAGGGACAAAGGGTATTTAACCAGTGCATACGTTTTCTTGAAAAGCCGGTAAAATGGCGGCTCTATCAGCAGGATTCTTTTCATGCGCAAACTCATTCGGATCACTCATGGTTATAATTATTGCCGAAAGTAGCTTAATCCAGCTATGAATATATACTGCGAACTGGCATAATCTGCGCTTTTCATAAACTCCATCTCCCAGCGGGGGAGGGTTGGGGTGGGGGATCAAAAACGTAAAATTATGCCAGTTCGCAGTATAGCCGGTTTTGCCTGTAATCGTCAAAACTCTGGTTGATATCGTACAAGGTGTCATGCGAAAATTTGATTCTCATAGCCTGTTCCGGACTCAGGTTCAGCCATATCTTCAGAAAAACCCTGTTGACCGCTGCATGGCCAACAACCAGAATCGGGTCATGCATCAAGATTGCGTTTATGTGGCGGATTGCCTCCTCTACTCGGGTTTCGGCGCCCTGATAACTTTCCCCAGTTGGTGGCGATTCCTCCCAGGTTGATCTGAGAAATCGCCGGTATGGAATGACTGCTTCGCGGGGTTTTCCTTCCCACTGTCCGCAGGAAAGCTCTGCAATACCATCCACGATTTGGACGGGCCACCCGGTTTGATCCGCAAAAATTTCGGCGCTTGCCAAGGCCCTGCCGATTGGGGAGGTGACGATCATTCCCTGATGGCTTTCCGGCAAAAGCGCAGCCAGCTTCCGGGTCATGGTCAGCCCTTCAACGGTGAGCGGATAATCCCGCTGCCCGAGGATGATCCCCAGACGGTTGGCTGTGGTTTCACCGTGTCTGGCAAGAATAATACGTGCCTGTTGTGCGGGCATCGGCCTCATCGTTGTTTCCATAATGTTTTTTTGTATCATTCTTAAATTTCATCGAACGCTCTTGTGCCCGCTAATCTAAAATATTAAAATCGAAAGGATTCCCCCCTTTGAAAAAGGGGGGCCAGGGGGGATTTCGGAGCCGATACTGCGAACGGGCATAATTTTACGTTTTTGATCCCCCACCCCAACCCTCCCCCGCTGGGAGAGGGAGTTTATGAAAAGCGCAGATTATGCCCGATCGCAGTATATCCACCTGAAAAATCCCCCTCAGTCCCCCTTTTTCAAAGGGGGAAGTATTATTTTAAGATATGGGGTGATCGAATTTAAGAAGGATACGTTTTTTTCTCTGTGGAATGAAATATATCACAATATCATCGTTTTTAAAAGCCGCTCGCTATTGGCTTTCTTGCCGGAATATCCCATAATTCCCTTGTAAATCCCGATATCTTCCAGTACTGTCAATCCCAATAGGATGTCAGCCAGCGATGCTTCCCAACTTCAAATTGGCCGATCGCTTTTCCGAGCAACCGTGATTCGACGTAAAAAATCATGAAAGACCCCGCACTGCCAGGCCAGTTCCTTCGGGACCAGATTGTTCTGAGAGAATGTCTGATTCACACTAAAAACCCGGAGTCTGACGGAATACGGCTGCCATCTGATTCATCATCCGGAATGCTGCGCATTCCATTTACATGCCTATCCCATGATTTATCACGCTTCGATCAGATATCGTTTACAGCCGTCAATATTTCAAATCGCCCGATATATGTGGAAATGAAATTGTTTCATGGCACGGGAAAAACGGAAGTCATCGATACGCCGGTATCGCTTTCTGGAGGGCGCGAAGTCCTGCGACCCGGCCAGCAAACAGAACTGAAATTCCCCTTTGAGGCGTTCGGAACTTATGGCCATCCAGACGGATGGAATAACATAAAAACCATTGAGATTTTCTTTAAACACGATAAAACCGATTACACGCGGAATCCCATTAACGTTGAGATTGGTTCCATATTTGGAGAAAGCCGAATCATCCCCAAAGGTCCGAGGCTGACTTCAATCGGACTCTCAGCAGTTTTAAAAAAAGATGCTCAATACCTGACAGAACAGCTTACTCCTTACAGTGCTAAACATCAACATGCCCTGCATATCCCCGCTCCACATTCTTACCCACAGGAATATGCGGATGACATCCTTCAGGGCAGGATCATGGGCAGACAACTTCCCAATCCAATTCCATGGAGCGAAAGCCCTCTTGGAATTATGGAGTGGACCCACTTCCTCAACCGTCATCATTTCTTGAGAAAAGTGACTCAGGCGTTGGCTGAAACCGGCGACATTCAATATGGCGCATATCTGGAGGAGACGGTCACTGGCTGGATTTCATCAAATCCGGTTCCCGTGAATTCAAACGGCGGCGCCGGGCCGTGGTGGGAAACCCTGAGCACCGCCTGGCGGTTATGGGAATGGCTCTGGATCAAGGGAATCGCCTGGCCCTGTGCATCCTTCCATAATCCCGCCAAGGAAATGATGCTCCGCTCCTTATGGGAACATGCCCATCATCTCATGGATCATCACGGTCATCCGAACAATTGGATGATTGTGGAATCTGCTGCCTTGACCCTTGCCGGAATGTGCTTGCCCGAATTTCAGGAAGCGGAATCCTGGATTGAAGAAGGAATCCTGCGCCTGAAGAACGAGTTCAACAGACAATTCATGAATGACGGAGCCCATTATGAATTTTCTCCGCTTTACCAGGCCATCTGTCTTCAAGCCCTTCTGGATGTAAAAAGAGTGGCTTCTTTGCAGGACATCGCCTTGCCAGATGAGTTCGGTACGCCACTGGAAAAAGCCGTTGAATACTTTTCCGCGCTTTGCCGTCCGGACTTTACCTGGCCGGCTTTCAATGATTCCGGAAGCGCAGCAAACGCCCTATCTAATATTGGTGTCGATCTGATGAGGCTGACAGGCGAGTTGTTCCATCGCAAAGACTTTGACTGGATTGGATCAAAGGGTGCGTATGGCGATTCTCCGGCCGCAACCATAAAGGGCTTTCCCGATGCAGGCATCGGCATCATGAGATCCGGATATGATCCAAAAGCCCATTTTCTGGCATTCAGGGCGGGCCAGGCAGGAATGACCCACGTCCATGAAGATGCACTTTCCCTTGAAGTCGTTGCACACGGCATTCCCTGTCTGATCGATCCGGGCATCACGAGCTATGCGCCGGGACCCATGACCGACTATTACCGCAGCGCTGCTGCCCACAACATGCTCCTTCTGGATGGAAAGGGACCACTGAGGTCTGGGCTAAGCTCTCAGGAAAGGACGCAATCCGCCCGGGATAAATTCGTCTGCTTCAATCATGGTGATATCAATGGCATGACCGGAATCTGCCGTAATTACCGGGATGAATCCGGAGCAATTTTCCAGATCAGCCGAACGGTCTTGTTTATTTCCAACCAATACTGGGTGGTACGGGACACGGCGATTGGGGCAGGCGTACATACCCTTACCGCATGCTGGCAGTTTTTCCCGGGCAATGTCGAAATGGATGCACGAACATTGATCATCCGATCATTAAATCGCCAGGGAAAAGGAATAACCCTTATCCCTTATGCCGGATTTCATTCTCCTGAAATTCTGTCATTTAAAGGCAATCTGAATCCACTCTGCGGCTGGGTTTCCATCAATGGGGAAGACATTCCGGCATGGCATTTCCGGTTTTCAGTCCGAGACTTGCTCCCAATCACCCTGGACTGGATACTCTGTCCTGTTTCGATACAATGCCATGCATTTTGGAAGAGCCAGGATTTTGCCTCAAGAATGGCCGATCTTTTCAGAAATCTGCACAATACAAACGAAAAAAATTTTTCATTATAAAATCGATTGTTTCCTTATTGACATGAAAAGGTTCCCTGTCCTGAGTAAACATCGTTTTGCCCAGAATCATTCTGTAGGTAACTGCCATCTCAAAGGCTGGAAAATAGAAGACATCGGGATGGCAGGCAACGAACTCATCAATTGCCGCCCGGAGCGTGGCTTTGGAATTCCAACTTGCGCTTATGACATCTACATCTTTACGGAAAGTCGCCCAGAGATGTACCGGAGAGACCGTCAGAATCAGCTTGCACTTTGGATTGTGGGCAGACAGAATCGCATGAATCTGCTCAAGATTTTCAAGATTCTCCCCATATCGGCTGACTCTGAACCGGTAACGGCTCATGTCCCCGCCTTCGTTCACATAAGGACCTGAAGGAAGGCATAAGACAGATCCGTCAGCCGTGTCTTCCCATATCTCCGTAAGGCCAAGGGTAAGGATAAGAACCTCGGCTTTTTCGAGAACCATGCGGGAAGCAGCGCAATGTTTTACAAAATCATCCTCGGCCGCTTCAATGCTATCATACAGGATAATCCGTCTGTATGGGTCCTGTATGATTCCGGAAATCGGAGCCCTCCACCAGCGCAAATCCGGTTTCCATTGCTTGAACGTATACTCAAATATCTGGCGGATGGAAAAAGTGTTGTAAACGCGCTCCCAGGCGGCGCTGGCTTGTTTTGAGGCCGGATGCAGGGCTTCCTCCTGAATATAAGCATATTCCTTTTGGATGAGCGCTTCTTTTATTTCTCTGGCAAAACAGGAACCCATCGAAGCGATTGGTGTTTTGCGGGAAATCATCAGGCCATGCGTTTGCGGGAAAAGATAAATCGTTTCGGATGCTGGCGGATTGTTGTATGATCCGGGCCAGACCTGCCAGATTTCGAAAAGATGGCTGGGATGAACATCTGAGCGATACATGTATTTTTCTATAGTGGAGCATTCACTTTACGTCAAGATCTATTCGTGAACTCCTGACACCGGAACCGCGCATAAAACAAATTGACAATATTTTTCGTTAGGGATAATTGACCCTATAATGGCGCTTTTTCTGAACCACTCTTAATGCACGACAAAACATGAACGCATTACAGCCGTTGACCGTTCACCTTTCACGGTCAACGGTCAACGGCTTTTCAGCGGCCTTCTATTATGAACAATAAAAAAGTATGCATGGTTACACTTGAGTATCCGCCAGACCAGTGGGGCGGTCTTGCACGGACAGTTGAAAACGTGGCCCATCATGTACGGGATATGGGATTGGAAGTTCATGTGGCATATATGACTGTTCTGGAGGACGTTACGATTCTTCTGGATGAGAATCGGAAAGATGAAAACAGGGCTGGCATCCATGTTCACCGCTTGCAGGTTGGAAGGGAGAGCATATCAGACAGACCGCTTACGATATGGGATTCTCCCCACACACGAACTTTTAAAATGATGTATCAGTCCCTTGAACTGCTTCACAACGCGGAACAGTTCGACCTCTTTCACAGTTTTTTCTTGTATCCCACAGGGTACATTACAGGTTTGCTGGCTCATAGAAAATGGGTTCCTTCCATTGTGACCCTTGTGGGCAACGATGTTAAAAAATATATTTTCTGCCCGGAAATGGTTGCTTTCTGCAGAAGTGGATTGGAAAATGCTGACCGGGTGGCGGCGCTCAGCCATGACCTTCTGATGACAGCAAACGCCCTTTCTCCAGTTGCGAACAAGGGTAGGGTCATCTTCAATTCTGTTCAAATACCCCCTGTTTCCTGGTTGCCTCAACCGATTCATAACAGGCCATTTAAAATTGGTTGTGCCGGTATTTTTAAATACGCAAAAGGCCTGCCCTATCTTTTCAAGGCGGTAAAAGAACTTCGGCAACGGCATGATATCATCCTTCAGCTTACCGGGACACTTCGGGATTCGGAAAAAAAATCATACCTGGCTATGGTTGAAAAAACGGGAATCGGCGACATAATCGACTTCCAGCCCGCACTTTCTCATGACAGAATCCCTGAGTGGCTCTGCTCGCTCGATGCCTTTGTTCTTTCTTCCGTATCCGAAGGATGCCCCAATATTCTTATGGAAGCAATGGCCTGTGGTCTTCCTTGTGTTGCAACCCGAGTCGGAGCTGTGGAAGACCTCATGGAAGACAAGGTATCCGGCCTTATCGTCCCCTGGGGAAACGCCGCTGCCATAACCGAGGCGATTGACCGGATCATTCAATTACCGGACAGGGGCCTGTTGCTGGGCCTGGCGGCGCGAAACCGGATGAAAGGGTTTTCTCCGGAAATAGAACAGCGGGAATGGAAAACCCTTTATAGGGAAATCATTTAACAATGACTCTGGATACACGGATTCAGCCCAGAAAAAAATATCCCGATGACCACTGGATACGCTCCAAGAATAACGAGAAAGCTTTACAGTCTTATCTGGAGCAGCAGAGCAAGGCTTACAGCAAAATAAAAAATGCTTTTATCATCGAGCTTCTTGGCGATATCCACTGTATGCGTTTTCTGGATTATGGGTGCGGGCCGGGCATGTTTCTGGGGTATGCTGCAAAAGCGGGCGCATCGCTGGTTGTGGGTACTGATATCGAAGAAACGGTACTGTCAACGGCTCGTTATTTTACAGAAAAGCAGGGGATAGCTGATGTATGCGCGTTTCTGGTCAGCAATCAATTCCCTGCTTTTTCCTCAGAGGCTCGTTTTGATGCTATTTTACTAAAAGACGTGATAGAGCATGTCGAGGATGATCAGTCGTTGCTGAATGCTGCTGCAAAAGCCATTGCGCCGGATGGAATTATTGTAGTCAGCACCCAGAACGCTCTTTCTCTGAATTATCTGATTGAGGGAACTTATCAGCGTATCATACACGGCGCCAAAGACTGGTACGGATGGGATCCAACACATCTGCGTTTTTATACCCCGCATAAGCTGACAAAAAAACTGCAACTGGCCGGACTGAAATGTATTGGTTGGAGATCCATCTATATTATTCCGCACAAAATTCCTGCACCGCTTTCATCTGGCAAACGATATTACCGGATAGGATTACTTGCACGAATCGATAGTTTGCTGGGTTGTTTTTTCCCCTGGAACCGTGTCGGATGGAATATCATTGTCAAAGCGATCAGGCGTTGAAAACCAGTTGACAAGCAGGCCTTTATTCTATCCCCCTAAGTGTTACCTTGTTACCTGATTTTTTTTGGATTTTCATTGACCCATTGTTGTTTGGCGGAAACTTGATGATTCATTTGACCTCCAGGAGCTTTGCTGGTAGGATGCCAGTGGAATATGAGTTACAAAGAAGAGACCATGAAATGTAAAAAACAGAAAATTGAAAGCTCAAAGATTATAGGTGATGGCTGAATGTTTTTTTCAACATTCAGCCATCTTAATCTCTACCTTAACCTTTACGAGTAGGAGGAGGATACCGTGAACAATACGGTTACCCTGGTGATTGCCACGAAAAATACCGGCAAACAAATTGAAATTGATGCGTTGTTAAAAAGCTATCCGGTGAACCTGAAAAGCCTTTCAGATTTTGGCCCCATTCCGCCAGTCGAGGAGGATGGCGCCAGCTTTGATGAGAATGCCTATAAAAAAGCTGCTTTTACCGCAAGGGTGCTGGGTATGCCTGCCCTTGCTGACGATTCAGGACTTGTTGTTCCTGCCCTTGGAGGCGTACCCGGAATCCATTCCGCCAGGTATGGAGGCGATGGCCTGACAGATGCTCAGCGTTGCGATCTGCTGCTTCAGAATCTTAAAGGGAAGGCTGACCGTAAGGCATTCTTTTCCTGCGTAATAAGCATTGCCACACCCACAGGTGCGGCGCTGACTTATGAAGCCCGATGTGAAGGGCTGATTGCCGAATCTGCTTCTGGTGCAAACGGGTTTGGATACGATCCGATTTTTTATTATCCTCCTCTGAACAAGACATTCGCAGAAATGACCCATCAGGAAAAGAGCCAGGTCAGCCATCGTGGCAAGGCCCTGAAAGAAATACAGAACGAATTTGACAAGGTGCTGCTTTGGCTTCAGCAGCAACTGCCTGTACTGGAAAAATTTCCCTGTCACGGAGGCGTAGCATGTTAGAGGATTTGATTCGAAAAAACCGGTCCTGTCGAAGATTCATTCAAAGCCGTCCACTGAATATGAATACGCTGAACGATCTGGTGAATCTGGCCCGTCTGTCGGCATCTGCAGCCAATTTGCAGCCATTGAAATACGTTATTTGCTGCAATCCGGCCAAGAATGCCGAGATATTTTCCTGTCTGGCATGGGCTGCTTATCTCAAGGACTGGCAGGGCCCCCCGGAAGGCGAACGGCCATCCGGTTATATTGTGGTTCTTGGGGATACCGCTATTACTCAGGATTTTGGATGCGATCATGGCATTGCCAGCCAGAGCATTCTGCTGGGCGCCAGAGAAAATGGACTTGCCGGATGTATGCTGGGGGCCGTAAACCGGGAAAAACTTCGTGATATTCTTAACCTTTCTGAGCAGTTTAAGATACTTCTGGTTCTTGCTCTGGGGGTGTCGCGCGAAGAAATCGTTGTTGAGCCTCTCGGGGCTGACGGCGGTATCCGATACTGGCGAGACAGCCGCGGAGTTCATCACGTTCCCAAGCGAAGCCTTAAAGACATCGTCATTGAAGCATATATGTAAAGATAATTTCCTTATTTCCTTCATCTTTCAACTAAACAGCAAGGAGTTATAAATCATGGTCATTAAAAACCAGGGAGTTGATATTGCCTTGGAGATAGGCGGGATATCAACATTGGAGATGGCGCGGTCTCTTTTTGAAAAAAAGATGGATGCCGCCAACCTCTCAAAAATCCTGAAGATTCAAAATGCCGCTGCACTGATGAAAATCGCCAATGCCATTTCCTTATGCGAACCAGATACGGTCTTTGTCAATACTGGTTCGGAGTCTGACAGGCAGTTCGTCCGTAGCCTGGCGCTTAAAAAGGGTGAAGAAACTTCTCTGGCCATGGAAAACCATACCCTGCATTTTGATCTTAAAGAAGAGCAGGGAAGGATTTTGGACAGAACATTCTATATCGCCAACGAAGGCGATCTGGTCAGCTCTCTGGCCAATAAAATGCTCCGCCAGGATGCGCTTCGGGACATCCGGGAAAAAATGGTCGGCATAATGCGCGGCAAGATCATGATGGTGGGATTTTACATTCGGGGGCCAGCCGGATCACCTGTATCCAATCCAGCGTTGGAAATCACCAGCTCTGCCTATGTTACCCACAGTGCAGAAATACTCTACCGAAATGCATATAACTGTTTTGACGAAGAAGTAGATCGTCTGGGCCATTTTTATACGAATATTCACAGCGAAGGCTTGAACCGCTCCGAAGATCTGCCCAATGCAAGGGTATTTATGGATCGCAGTTATCAGGCAACTTATTGCTTCAACTGCACTTACGCGGGAAACACTCTGCTGATGAAAAAGGGCAATCACAGGTTTTCGGTCGATAAGGCGGTCTATGAAAACCGGGGGAACGAACTTTCTGAACACATGTTTATCACCGGGATTGAAGGTCCTGGCGGCCGCATTACCTGGTGTGCGGGAGCGGCTCCCAGCGGGTGTGGAAAAACCACGACGGCCATGGCCGGCACCTGTTTTGTCGGTGACGATCTGGCCCAGATGTGGATTGATGATCATGGCGCGATCCGTTCCGTCAACCCGGAATGCGGCATATTCGGAATCCTTGAGGATGTGAACTGGGAAGGAGACCCCAAGCTCATGAAACTTCTTCGAAACCCTGGAACCGAGATCATCTGGTCGAATGTCCTGGTGGACGAAGCTTGTGTTCCGCACTGGGCTGGAAATGGTGAAGAGACGCCTCCCAAAGGGATCAATTTCCAGGGACCATGGGAGTCGGGAATGGTGGATGAAAAAGGAAAATCTGTTCCTGTTTCCCACCCCAATTCGAGGTGTACTCTTTCTTCAAAAGCCTTGGATAATTACTCGGAACAGGCCGAAAATCCTGAAGGCGTCGAAACCCGCATCATCACCTACAGCGGCAGAGACAGCAACACCATGCCGCCTGTCTGGGCCGCCAGATCTTCCGATGAGGGGGTGGTAATAGGCGCTTGCATTGTATCAGCGGCTACGGCGACCGAGGTCGGTGCAACTGGCGTTAAACGTGCGCCTTGGGCCAATGCACCGTTTATTCCCGGCGCGCTGGGCGACTACATGGACGCGCAGTTTCAGTTTTTTGGAAATCCCAGAATCGCAGCGGATAAAGAGCCAGTTATGGCAGGGCTGAATTACTTTCTTACCCATGAAGCCAGGGGTGGTGAGGGGAAAAAACTGCTCGGTGAAAAGCGGGATGTCAAGGTCTGGCTGGCCTGGCTGGAACGCAGAGCAAGCAGGGAAGTGGATGCCATTGAAACCCCGATTGGGTTCATTCCCAGGTATGGCGATCTTAAGGACTTGTTTAAGTCGGTCATCAGTAAAGACTATCCCGAAGACCTTTATCTCAAGCAGTTTTCCCTGTATGTGGATAACATTGTTTCAAGAATTGATATTCAGCTCAGCGCATATTCCAAGGAACCGAATCTTCCCCAGAAGCTCTTTGATATCCTGAATAGTCAACGAAATGCTCTGCTGAAACTGAGGGACACTTTCGGTCCGGTGGTTTTACCGGCGCAACTGGATGGATACGCTGCACACTGAGCCTACTCCCTTAAAACTGATGGCCTTGGTAAAGGTTATTTTCAGCGGCCGCATGGCAGTGACCTTTCTGATGGGGTTTTCATGCGGCCTACCCCTTCTTTTGACTATATCCGTGCTTCAGGCATGGATGAAGGAAGAAGGGGTTGACCTGTCCGTTATCGGCCTGATGTCCTTAGTGGGAATTCCTTATACGATCAAGTTTCTGTGGGCTCCGCTTCTGGACCGCATGACTCTTCCTTTTCTGGGAAGACGGCGCGGGTGGCTTTTCCTTGCCCAGTTGAGTCTGATGGCCGCCATAGCCGGGCTGGGCCTATCCAGCCCAAAGTCGCATCCACTCTTGCTGACTGGTGCAGCATTTCTGGTGACATTTTTCAGCGCCAGCCAGGATATCGTTGTCGATGCCTACCGCAGGGAAACTTTAAGTGATGCCGAGTTGGGTCTGGGCTCATCCCTTTATGTGAACGGTTATCGGGTGGGAATGCTGCTGGCTTCCGGAGGCGGACTGATCCTGGCGGATCATCTGCCATTTTTCATGGTTTATCTCATCATGGCGGCCTGCATGATCCCAGGCATGGTAACCACATTGTATTCAAAGGAACCAGACCAGCCGTTCGGCGTACCAGGAACTCTTGCAGAAGCAGTGTTTGCGCCGCTCCGGGAATATTTCACCCGCAACGGAGCCTGGTGGATTCTGGCCTTTATCCTTTGCTACAAGCTTGGAGACAGCATGGCAAGCGCCATGACCACACCGTTTTATCTTGATATTGGGTTTTCCAAGACCGAAATCGGCGCTGTGGTCAAACTCTTCGGTTTTTGGGCGACAATCGCCGGTAGCTTAGTTGGCGGAATCTGGATGATTCGTATCGGCATTGGCGGCAGCCTGTGGATATTCGGAATCCTTCAGGCGGTTTCCACTGCTG
>Ga0194038_1000661_pt1 | contig 15023 bp, 14 predicted proteins | sample JunL226m_MetaG_FD_148630 | JGI IMG/M metagenome (GOLD analysis project Ga0194038, IMG submission 148630) | Anoxic zone freshwater microbial communities from boreal shield lake in IISD Experimental Lakes Area, Ontario, Canada - Jun2016-L227-6m | ecosystem: Environmental > Aquatic > Freshwater >... | reverse complement strand
TCCTGCAGCAGCTGGGGGTATTGAAGCTGGTGATGTGATTCTGAGTTTTAATGGACGTGAACTCAGTAAGTCCACAGATTTGCCACGGGTTGTTGGCGAAACTAAACCAGGAACTACGGCTACTGTTCAAGTTTGGCGCAAGGGTGCTACTCGGGATTTAAGTGTCACTGTTGCGGATACCGATTCTGCACAAGCAGCTACCAAAAAACCAGATGCACCTGCAGCCAATAACAATAGCGTGAATGCATTTGGAGTGGCGGTAACTGATCTATCTGATGCTAAAAAGAAAGAATTGAATATCAAGGGTGGCGTTGAGGTTACCGGCTTAGGAGATGGTCCTTTAGCGAAAGCTGGGGTGCGCCCTGGAGATGTGATTATCCGTATTGCGGATGCGGATATTACCGGGGTAAAACAATTTGAAACCCTAGTAAAAGGCCTTGATGCTAATAAGGCTGTTCCCGTCTTTATTCGCCGTGCTGACAGCACCTTAGTCATCCCTGTAAGACCAAAATAAGCCCTTTTTAGGCTAAAAAATGGGGTTTGGCGCTCTTTGGGCGCCACCCATTACAATCACTTTAAGACGACTTTTTGCAGCGCATCATTGTGGTGCGTTCTGACAAGGCGTTTTTTGAATGAGCTTTTAAGACGCTATGGATTTAATCCGCAATTTTTCTATCATCGCCCACATTGATCACGGCAAATCTACGCTTGCGGACCGCATTATTCAACTTTGTGGCGGTCTTTCTGATCGTGAAATGGAAGCCCAAGTCCTTGATTCGATGGATATCGAACGTGAGCGTGGTATTACCATTAAGGCGCAAACTGCTGCCCTGAGTTACAAAGCCAAAGACGGCAAAATTTATAACCTCAATCTGATTGACACCCCTGGGCACGTCGACTTCTCTTATGAAGTGAGTCGCTCTTTATCTGCCTGTGAAGGTGCTTTATTAGTGGTGGATGCTAGTCAGGGTGTTGAGGCGCAGACAGTAGCAAACTGCTACACCGCAATTGAGCTTGGTGTAGAAGTGGTTCCTGTACTCAATAAGATTGATTTGCCACAAGCTGATCCTGAGCGCGCTATTCAAGAAATTGAAGACGTTATTGGTATAGATGCGACAGATGCTGTGACGTGTTCTGCTAAAACGGGTTTGGGCGTACACGAAGTCATTGAAGAAATGATCCGACGTGTGCCACCACCAATAGGCGATGCGAGCGCGCCCTTGCAGTGTCTCATCATTGATTCTTGGTTTGATAATTATGTTGGTGTGGTGATGTTAGTTCGTGTTGTGAACGGCACATTAAAGCCTAAAGACAAGATTACTTTGATGGCTAACGGTTCAACTCACTTAGTTGAGCACGTCGGTGTCTTTAGTCCAAAGTCAGTTGATCGCCCGGAGTTAAGTGCTGGTCAGGTGGGTTTTATCATCGCAGGCATCAAGGAATTAAAAGCGGCAAAAGTAGGTGATACCGTTACACACGCAGTCGGACAACAAGGGCGTACACCTGCATCCGAGCCCTTACCTGGATTTAAAGAAGTGAAGTCTCAAGTGTTCGCTGGTTTGTATCCAGTAGAAGCGAGTGAATACGATCAGCTGCGTGAATCTCTTGAGAAGTTAAAACTCAATGATGCCTCTCTCTTGTATGAGCCTGAGGTTTCGCAGGCACTTGGTTTTGGCTTCCGTTGCGGATTCTTAGGTTTGCTGCATATGGAAATTGTGCAAGAGCGTTTAGAGCGCCAGTACGGCATGAACTTGATTACTACGGCACCAACTGTGGTGTATCAAGTGCAGCAATCCGATGGCACCATCTTGATGGTCGATAACCCATCAAAGCTACCTGAGACCAGCAAGGTTGAGACCATTATGGAACCGATTGTGACGGTGAACCTCTACATGCCTCAAGAGTACGTGGGATCCATCATTACGCTATGTGTTGGTAAGCGGGGCATTCAGACGGGTATGAATTATTTAGGTCGCCAAGTGCAGCTGACTTATGAATTACCGATGGCAGAGATTGTGATGGACTTCTTTGATCGCCTGAAATCTATCTCTCGTGGCTACGCATCAATGGATTACGAGTTCAAAGAATATCGCCCAGCTGATGTGGTCAAAGTGGACATTTTGATTAACGGCGATAGGGTGGATGCTCTGTCCGTTATTGTGCATAGAAGCAATAGTCAACATCGTGGTCGTGAGGTAGTCTCCAAAATGCGTGGCATTATTCCGCGTCAAATGTTTGATGTGGCGATTCAGGCGGCGATTGGTAGCAATATTGTTGCCCGTGAAAACGTCAAAGCTTTGCGTAAAAATGTCTTAGCTAAATGCTATGGTGGTGATATCTCTCGTAAACGCAAGTTGCTAGAGAAACAAAAAGAGGGTAAGAAGCGCATGAAACAAGTGGGTAACGTAGAGATTCCACAAGAAGCCTTCTTAGCTATTTTGCAGGTAGAAGACTAATGAACTTTGCTCTTATTCTTTTGATCCTGGTAATTGTCACCGGTGTTGCGTACGTCGCTGACAAGTTTTACTTTGCGCCACAAAGACGCTTGGCGGGCATTGATCGTATGCCATTGTGGTTGGAATACACCGCAGGTTTCTTTCCAGTCATTTGCGCAGTATTTGTTTTGCGTTCTTTCATTGTTGAGCCCTTTAAGATTCCGTCGGGCTCCATGATTCCAACGCTACAAATTGGCGATTTCATCTTGGTCAATAAATTTACCTACGGAATTCGTCTACCAGTGATCAACCAAAAAGTCGTTGATCTTGGCACTCCAAAGCGAGGTGATGTCGTGGTCTTCCGTTATCCACGCGATGAGTCTGTTGATTACATTAAGCGCGTGGTCGCTTTACCAGGCGACGTAATTACTTATCAAGACAAGCGCCTGATGGTGAATGGTCAGCCATTGCAATACAGCGGTGGCGAGCCTTATCTTGATCCAGAGAACATGCGTTATGCAAAACGTTATACAGAGACTTTCCCAGTAGATTTAGGGGGCAATCGTCACGAGATTTTGAATGATCCAGATCGCCCTGCAACAGTCTTTCCGACGGAGCGCTTTCCGGGCTCAGATTTTTGTCAATATCAGCAAGCGGGTTTAACTTGTACAGTGCCTCCCGGCCATTACTTTGCGATGGGTGACAATCGTGATAACAGTGCAGATTCTCGTTACTGGGGATTTGTACCTGATAAGAATATTGTGGGTAAAGCCTTCTTTGTCTGGTTGAACTTGGGCAACCTAGGCCGCATCGGTGGCTTTGATTAAAAGATCATGAACGCACGCGCCGTCATCGATACTGCAGCTCTACAAGAACGTCTTGACTACACATTCAAGAAGCCTGAGCTCTTAAATCAAGCCTTGACTCACAGAAGTCATAGCAAGAAAAATAACGAACGCTTAGAGTTTTTAGGTGACTCGATTCTCAATTGCGTGGTTGCAGACCTCCTTTACGAGCGTTACTCCGACTTAGATGAGGGTGATCTTTCGCGTGTGCGAGCTAATTTAGTTAAGCAACAGGCCTTATATGAGATTGCTCAAACGCTTTCTTTATCAGACTACCTGCGCTTAGGCGAGGGTGAACTAAAGAGTGGCGGCTTTCGTCGTCCCTCAATATTGGCTGATACCTTAGAGGCTGTTACTGGCGCAATCTTTTTAGATGGTGGTTTTGATTCAGCAAAAGCATGCCTGAGAAAGCTATATTCGATCATTCTTGCGCAGGTAGATCCAAAGACATTAGGCAAGGATGACAAAACACTCCTGCAAGAATGTTTACAAAGTTATCAATTGCCTTTGCCAACCTATAACGTGACTGGAACTACTGGCGCTGCTCATAACCAGCAATTTGAAGTGGAATGTTTAATTCCTAGCCTGAAGGTATCAGTAAAAGGTGATGGTGCGTCACGTCGTGCAGCGGAACAGTCTGCCGCCAAGACTGCTTTGTTAGCAGTTCTCAAGGCCTTGCCACAAGAATCTCGTAAACCCAAGAAAACTCGGTCGGCTAAGAAAAAAGCAGCCAAAAAAGAAGTGGCCGAAGAGCAGTTAAATCTTAAGCTGAAGGGCTAATCGTGTTTAGATGCGGCACTATCGCCATTGTTGGGCGTCCCAATATGGGCAAATCAACACTCCTAAATGCATTGGTTGGTCAAAAGATCAGTATCACCTCTCGTAAGGCTCAAACAACACGCCATCGTATTTTGGGCATCCAAAATCGTGAAGAGGCGCAGTTCATTTTTATTGATACGCCTGGTTTTCAGACACGTCTCATGAATACACTCAACAAAGCATTGAACCGCACAGTCACAACTGCTTTGCAAGACGTTAATGTAGCGTGCTTTGTAGTTGAAGCTGGTTATTTTGGTGAAGATGATAAGAAGGTTTTGAAACTACTGCCTGAAGATCTGCCAGTGGTATTGGTCCTCAACAAGTTAGATCTTTTTAATAGCCGATTCCAGACGCCTTCCGAACGTGATCAGGCTTTACTAAACTTTATTAAAGATATGGCACGGCCATGGTGTGAATTAGGTGGCCATGAGGATCAGAAGTGTGAGTTTGCAGAAATCGTGCCGATGAGTGCCAAAAGCCCTGGGGATGTGCAAAGACTTTTAGATGTTTTAGAGGGGTATCTTCCTGAAGCCCCGGCTGTATACGATGGCGATACCATTACCGATCGTAGTGAACGTTTTCTTGCCGCTGAAATTCTGCGTGAGAAGGTCTTTCGCTTTACTGGTGAAGAGTTGCCTTACACCAGTACAGTAGTGATTGATCAATTTAAGATGGATGGCAAGATGCGCCGCATTGCGGCAACTATTCTGGTTGATCGTGATAGCCATAAAGCTATGATTATTGGCGCAAAGGGTGATCGATTGAAGAAGATTTCAACGGATGCTCGTATTGATATGGAAAAGCTCTTTGATGGCAAAGTCTTTTTAGAGACTTGGGTCAAAGTAAAACGGGGTTGGGCTGATGATCGCGCTGAATTACGGGCGCAGGGTTTGGAATAAATTCTCATGGCCTCGATTCGAGTTGCTGACGAGCCTGCTTTTGTATTGCACAGCATCCCCTATAAAGAGACTAGCTTAATTCTGGATGTGTTTACACGGCAATATGGTCGCATGGCCTTAATTGCTAAAGGTGCTAAACGCCCCCACTCTACATTGCGCCCCGTTCTACAGCGCTTTCAACCCCTTTTAGTTTCTTGGAGTGGTAAATCAGAACTACGTACATTAACTAAATCAGAGTGGGTGGGCGGTATGCCATCCTTGGTTGGTGATGCACTGCTGTGTGGCTTTTATCTCAACGAGTTGCTGGTAAAGTTTTTGGCGCGTGAAGATGATTATGAAAAACTCTATGATCGTTACACGGAAACGATTAATGCCTTATCTAATCTCGAATTTGAATCAAAGGGCCTAGAAGAGATCTTGCGCCCGTTTGAGCTATCTCTTTTGCAGGAAACAGGTTATGCGGCGGCTTTAGATCGTTGCGTTGAAACCAATGAGTTACCAGATTCTAAGACCCAGTATGTATATCAGCCTGAGCGTGGAGTCCGCCCAGTTCAGGGGGATGATCCAGGTCATTGGCCGGTCTTAACTGGTAAATCTCTGCTGGCCATTGCGGGAGGTGATTTTTCTGACCCAGAAACCTTATCTGAGAGTAAGCAGTTGATGCGTTTTCTGCTGGGCCTACATCTACAAGATCAAGTCTTGACTACCAGACAAATTCTGATTGACCTTAAAAAAATCTAGTAATCTACTGTCATGACAGCCCTAGCATCCCAACATGCCCTAGAACTTGGTATCAATATCGATCACGTTGCTACACTGCGTAATGCTCGCGGAACAGTCTATCCGGACCCTCTTAAAGCGGCACACCTGGCGGAAGAAGCTGGTGCAGATTTAATTACCTTACATTTACGCGAAGATCGTCGCCATATTAAAGATGCTGATTTACTTGCATTGAGGCCGCTCATTAAGACGCGCATGAATCTGGAGTGTGCCGTTACTCCCGAAATGATTAACATTGCTTGCAAGGTGAAACCACACGATGTGTGCTTGGTACCTGAAAAGCGAGAAGAGGTCACTACTGAAGGTGGCCTAGATGTTTTGGGTCATTTTGAATCGGTAAAGGCCGCAACCAAGCAATTGCAAGGTGCAGGTATTCGGGTATCACTATTTATTGACCCAGATGCAAAGCAAATACAAGCCGCAAAAGATGTTGGTGCTACCGTTGTGGAGTTGCATACGGGACGTTATGCAGACTTATCTGGTACAGATCAGGTAGCGGAATTAGAGCGCATTCGTAAAGCGGCTCAATTTGGGAAAAGTATTGGACTCAGAATAAACGCTGGCCATGGTCTGCATGAGGGTAATGTCATGCCTATTGCAGCTATTACAGAATTATCTGAGCTCAATATTGGTCATGCGATTGTTGCTGAGGCAATATTTAAAGGTTGGCAAACAGCCATTACTGATATGAAATCCTTGATGGCTCAAGGCAGGGCGAAATAAACCAAATGATTATCGGTATTGGTACAGATATTCTTCAGATTGAGCGCTTACAAGCAGCTTATGACCGTACGAATGGTCGTTTGGCTGAGAGAATTTTGGGTCCCGATGAGATGGTGATATTTAAGCAGCGCCTTGCCAGAAATCACAAGCGAGGAATTGCTTTCTTGGCGACTCGCTTTGCTGCTAAGGAGGCATTCTCGAAGGCGATTGGCTTAGGAATGAGAATGCCCATGACTTGGCGTTCATTGCAAACCTTAAATGAGCCCAGTGGTAAGCCTGTGACTTCGTATTTAGGGGCCTTAGCAAAGTTTATGACTGAAAAGAACTGGGAAGCACAAGTGACCGTGAGTGATGAGCAAGATATGGCAATTGCGCATGTGATCGTCAGTCAGAAGTGAAAAATATACATAGAGGAAGAGATGAGTAAATCCACCATGAACCCAGGTCCAGTCACATTAGATGTTGTGGGTCTTGAGCTCAATGCTGAAGATCACCGCCGTATCCTGGATCCCCTTACGGGTGGCGTGATTTTATTTGGTAGAAACTTTGCTAATCGTAAGCAACTTTCTAAACTCACTACTGATATTAAAAAGCTAAGACCTGATGTATTAATCTCGATTGATCATGAGGGCGGTAGAGTGCAGCGCTGTAAGGCCGATGGCTTCACTCATCTTCCGGCAATGCGTAAATTGGGTGAGCTTTGGGGAGTAAAAAGTAAATCTACCCACGCTGCCGAGTCAGCAGCGCTTGCTATGGCAGCGGCTACTGCTTGCGGATATATATTAGCATCTGAGCTTCGCGCTTGCGGAGTGGATTTTAGCTTCACACCAGTGCTCGATTTGGATTTTGGCCGCAGTGGTGTTATTGGCGATCGCTCATTTAGTCGTGATCCGCAAATTGTGTTTGCTCTAGCCAAGAGTTTGAATGAAGGCTTACGCTTAGCTGATATGGCTAATTGCGGTAAACATTTTCCCGGGCATGGTTGGGCTGAGGCAGATTCTCATGTAGCTATTCCAGTAGATGAGCGCTCCTTAAAAGAAATTCTGAATGATGATGCCAAGCCTTATGAATGGTTAGATTTAAGTTTGGCAGCAGTTATGCCCGCCCACGTCATTTATCCCAAAGTGGATAAGAATCCTGCGGGATTTTCTAAAATTTGGCTGCATTCAATCCTGCGTCAGGAATTGGGGTTTGAAGGGGTCATCTTCAGCGATGATCTTTCAATGGAGGGTGCCAGTGTTGCAGGCTCGGTCGTGAAGGGCGCTGAATTAGCGCTCAATGCTGGCTGTGATGCAGTTCTGATCTGTAATCGCCCTGACTTGGCGGATCACTTACTTTCAAAACTGAAGGTCACCAAAGCCAAGCAGTCTGAATCAGCTATACGCCTTAATCGCTTGATGCCGAAATCGCCAGCCTTATCATGGGATGAATTGCAAGAGGATGCTCAGTATCAACATGCTCAAGGCTTACTCAAGCAGTTCAATTTGTTGTAAATTGGATGTGCATTCTGGCTAAGCACACTGAGCCTAGTAAATATACAAAAGTAGCGCTTTAGTGGTACATAACTCTGGTTGTAACTGATGATGTATAGGATCTAAATAGCAAATGATTACTTTAGGACCAAGTTGATGAATACATTTCAGTACATCTCGATTATTGTTAAAGATGAATACAAGGCTATTCGCGAGGAATTTATAGAATCCAAACTACTAGTGATAGCTTTTTTCGTTGCGCTATTCCTTGTAATATTTTATCTAGACCCATTTCCAAGTAGGCATATCTATTTTGCTACTTCATATCCAAACTCAGATTGGCATAACTTTGTTAAAAAAACTACAGCGGCGTTAAATGAAAAAGGGTTGGAAGTAACTCTTATTGATACTGATGGCGCCATAGATAATGTCATCAGGCTGAATAATCCAAAAGATAACGCAAATGTGGCGTTTACATACGGTGCAGCTTTAAATCAAGATCAGGTTAATGGAATTTATTCTCTTGGTAGTATTTTTTATGAACCCATCTGGATTTTTTATAGAAAAAATAAAATTCATGATCTAAAGAGCATGAAGGATCTAGCCAACTATAAGGTTGGGGTAGGCCCAGCCAAGAGCGGCTCTTTCATGATTGCTAAAAAATTATTACGGGATCTCGATGTAGATATCACGAAGAATTCAAATTTTGTATCAGGTTCTTTTATTGGTATATATGAGCAATTTTTAACAGGAGACTTGGATGCCATCATGATAGTCTCTACATATCTCGATCCGATAGTTCAGAATTTAATGAGAGAGCCTAAAGTTGCCCTCTATAGCTTCCCAAATGCAAATGCTTATGAAAGGAAATATAACTATCTAGAGGCGGTGAATATTCCCGCGGGATCAATTGATTTGCTAAATCAAATACCACCAAAAGATATTGACTTAATATCTACAACAGCTAGCTTAGTAGTCCGAAAAGATTTACACCCAGATCTTCAGTTAGCCTTATTAATGACGATAAAGGAAGTGACTCGCAGTTCAGCCAATCTATTTTTTGCAAAGCGCAATGAATTTCCGGCGTATGTTGATCCTTCAATACCTATTAGCCCCATTGCGCAGAGATTTTATGATTATGGGCCGCCGCATACTGCCCAATATCTCCCTTATTGGCTTGCTGGCTTCTTTGATAGGTCATGGTTATTCATATTGGCTTTATTCACCATTATTTACCCATTAACAAGGCTGAATATTCATCTTAGAAAGTTTCGTTTTACCCTTAAAGAGCATCCACATTATGCGCAATTGCTAGAGATGGAAAAGCGTTTGTGTAATGAAAAATTGAATCAAAGTGAAAAACAGCAATTTCTCGATGACCTAGATAAAATGAATAAGCATGCAATTGAGGGGGGAGTTCCGGTGGGTGAGGAAGCTGATTATTTCAATTTCCTCAATGCTGTCAATTTAATGCGAATAAAAATTACGTCAAATTAAACTCAGAAATAGTATCCGTAGATGGATTTCATTTAAAACTACGCTATTGTTTTTGACAAACTCTTTGCCATTCTGAAATAACATATTTCTTCACAACTTCGCCTTGCTCTCTGGCGCAAACAATCTCATCAAGGTTCGCCTCTTTAAAGACTTTTTGTAGCCGCAGAACATCACCCTTAGGGGTAAAGTTAGGAATCCAGGCGCCCCAGAAAAACCCTATCTTTTCTAGCTGGGCATATGCATTTGCTGCCGCATCTTGACCAATGGGTAAATCTAAATACACAGCAGCTAGCCCTGACAAGCTTGGTTCTTGCAGAGCCCCATTAATAGCTTCTACTAAATCACTGCCAATATGATCAATCGATATGCTTCCTATTTGATCGGCAGGGGTTAGTGAGATAGTGAATGTAGTGCTTCCTTCTCCCGTGACATTTGATTCGGCTATTACCCTATTGAGATTGAGCTCCTGGGCTAATTCTTGAATATGTGCAATATGTTGAGTTGGTAAAAAGATAGCATGAGGCAGATCTTTAAGGGCTAGATAGAAGGTTAGCAACGACATACGGGTGTCAGAGAAGTTCTGAAGACCCTGCATTGAAAAGGAAGCAGGAGTATTGCTAATAAAAAGACCGGTTTCCTTTGCATTAAATGCAATCATTTCATGCTGGCTATAGGGGTGATTGGTTACACACTCAGTCCAAAATCCAGGCAAATCTAAAGCTTGTGCAATCTCAATTCTTTTCTTAGCCATTAATTCAGCAATATGGTGCCCCCGAAAATCTGGGTCAACGATCATTTTTCCCGCTTCTGGAGAGGTATTTTCTGTACTATCAAAACTGAGAGCGCAATGACCAATCACTCTGCCATCATCTAGCCTGGCAACTATGGAATACATTTGCTTTTGATTGATAGCATCTTGAAGTTGCTCGACGCTATACATCATGGGACTGTCATAGCTCTCACCATAGCAACGCCGCACACAATCAATTAAGTGGGGTATGTCATAGAGCTCAAGAGGAGCAATCTTATAGCTTAAATTAGTATCCATATTGAGTTCATTATGGTGCTGAATTTGAAAATAAAAAAGCCCGGCATACCGGGCTTTTGTTTGAGCAGTGGCTACTCAGTTTTACTTAGTTAGCACGGCTACGGTATTCACCAGTACGAGTATCAATTTCGATCTTGTCGCCTGTGTTACAAAACAAGGGAACTTGCAATTCATAGCCAGTAGCCAGTTTTGCGTTCTTCAACACTTTACCAGAGCTGGTATCACCTTTTACTGCTGGTTCTGTATAAATGATTTCACGAACGAGTGAATTAGGCATTGCTACAGAAAGCGCTTTACCTTCGTAGAACACTACTTCACAAGGCATGCTTTCTTCGAGGTAATTTAATGCATCACCCATGAACTCAGCCTCAACTTCATACTGGTTGTAATCACCATCCATAAAGACGTACATTGGATCTGCAAAATAGGAGTAGGTGCAATCTTTTTTCTCGAGGATCACAACATCAAACTTATCATCCGCCTTGTAAACACCTTCGTTGGGTGCGCTAGTTAATAAATTTTTAAATTTCATTTTCACAACAGAGGAGTTACGGCCTGAGCGGCTATATTCGGCTTTTAAAACGACCATGGCATCACTGCCGATCATTACTACGTTGCCAACGCGGAGTTCTTGTGCTGTTTTCATCTTGCTATTCCTGGGTGCAGAGCAAATTTTCTGCGGTTTTTATCAAAAACAAGATTGTAACCGCCCACAAGCCTTTACTGCAGAGCTTAGGCTATAAAGCGCAATAGGCGTGCAGCTAGACCTCCATCCCCTTGTTTTTTGAGGATGTGGGTGCGCCAGGCTTTGGCATGGTCATTCCAAGGATCTAGGGATTTAAACCATTCGCTGGGCATTGCCCAGGTCATTGCTGCAATCGTGGCTAATCTAAGTTCTTGACTAGTGTTCTCTAAATATAAATCTAAAAAGGCTGCTAATTTGACTTCATGGGCTCGATCTTCTTGGGGGTAGATGTGCCAAATAAATGGTTTTCCAGCTAACTGAGCGCGAATGAATGAATCTTCGCCACGCACAATATTGAAATCGCATTGTGAGAGTACCCAATCGTACTCATCTTGCGATACAAATGGCATTGGGAGCAATTGGATGTTCGCAGGTAAATCAATTGCTTTTCCCCCGCAAATATTTAAAAGCTCAACATGCCCATGAGCAAGCAATATATCAATATGCTCTCCAGCGCTTGCAAGATCCTCGAGCCATTTTTGTAATGGAGCTCCGGGGTAGCAGAAAATACTGATGCGCTTTGCTTTAGGTCGAAGCTTCAACCAAACGGATTTCAGGCTTTTTGGAATCAGATGGGCCACTATTTCACCTTCTGGAGGAATTGGGTCAAGCAGTAAACCACCAGCATCATCTTGAAATCCAGGAAAGAAAAAATACTTAGGAATGCCATGTGATTGCGGCGATGCTTTCCCATGAAATTCTGTGACCCAGGGTTCAGCACTCAAATACTCTAAATTAATGATGATGGGTTTGATGGGGGCGATAAAGAGCCCAGCAAGATAACGCTCAGGCAATTCGCAGCCAAAAGCTTCAATCACTACATCTGGTGTTTGAACAGGGTGCCTAGCATTGTTATAGCTAGCCTCCCATGGTTGCAAATCAATTTTGTGAGTCAGGGCTTCAGCGCTGCCAGAAGCGAGTAAATTAAGGGTTGGCAAGTCATCGCAGAAAATGCGTACCTGCTGGCCATGAAGACTTGATAAGCTTCGGGCTAGACGCCAGCAAATACCAGCATCACCATAGTTATCTACGATTTGGCAGAAAATATCCCAACGCATGAGCAATTCTTCTTTTGAAACCCTTCAGCAGGACGTTAAACGGTTACCCGGATTACCGGGGGTATATCGCTTCTTTGATGAAGCGGGGCAGATTCTGTATGTAGGCAAAGCTCGTAACCTCAAAAAACGGGTCTCTAGTTATTTTCAAAATAAACAACTGTCACCACGCATAGCGCTCATGGTGGGCAAAATCACCCGCTATGAAACTACAGTAACACGGTCTGAAACCGAAGCCCTCATTCTAGAGAACAATCTCATTAAAGAGTTGGCCCCCCCATTTAATATTCTATTTAGGGATGATAAGTCTTACCCCTATGTGATGTTAACGGGGCATCAGTTTCCGAGGTTGGCGTCTTATCGCGGCAAAGTAGATAAGCGCAATCATTACTTTGGACCTTTTCCGAATTCTTGGGCAGTGCGCAATAGCGTACAGATTCTGCAAAAAGTATTTCGTCTGAGAACTTGTGAAGACTCTGTATTTAAGAATCGCAGTCGCCCTTGTTTGTTGCATCAAATTCATCGCTGCAGCGCTCCATGTGTTGGTAGGCTGAGCGTAGAGCAGTATGGCCAAGACGTAGCTCAGGCAACACGATTTTTAGAGGGCGATCATAGCCGCGTTTTATCTGAGCTTGAAAAAGAAATGCATCTTCATAGCGAAGCAATGGAATTTGAAATGGCTGCAGTATTGAGGGATCGCATTACAGATCTCTCGAGCGTTTTGCAGCAACAATCGATGGATACTGTTGCCGAAGGTGAGGGTGATGTCGACATTATTGCTGTTGCGCAAATGGAAGGAATGGTTTGTGTGAACTTAGCAATGGTGCGCGGTGGGCGGCATTTGGGTGATAGAGCTTACTTCCCCAAGGGCTTGCGCACTATCTCTGGTGAGCTACCGTCAGCCCCAGAAATTCTAGAAGCCTTTATAGCGCAGCATTACTTGGAAGAAAGTATTAATGATGCGGCTTCTGGAACGACCAATTTAATTCCAGCAGTATTAGTCTTAAATCATGCTTTGCAGTCTCATGGCGATGATGTTTCTACTCTGAGTGATGTGCCTCCTGAAGACTTACATGAGCTGTTAAATAAACAAGCCGGCAGAAAAATTACCTTCTTGCATCAACCGCAGGGACAAAGGCGGCATTGGCTTGCAATGGCAGAGGGCAACGCGAAGATTGCTTTGACTAAACGCCTAGTTGAGACTGGTGGGCAGTTAGCGAGAGCGCGGGCCTTGGCGGATATTCTGGCATTGGACTTAGAAAGTCTTGAGCAATTACGTATTGAGTGCTTTGATATTAGCCATACGTCGGGTGAAGCAACTCAAGCTTCTTGTGTGGTTTATGCAAAGAACGCTATGCAGTCTAGCGAGTATCGACGTTTTAATATCAAGGACATCACTCCAGGCGATGACTATGCTGCTATGCGCCAGGTATTACATAGACGCTATGCAAACTTTCAAGAGCTACCTATAGAAAAAATTCCGCAAGTGATCTTGATTGATGGTGGCAAAGGCCAGGTTGAGATGGCCAGACAAGTCCTTTCAGAATTCGGTATGGACGTGGGCTTAATTGTGGGGGTGGCAAAAGGCGAGGGGCGTAAAGTCGGATTAGAAACACTTATTTTTGCTGATGGACGCCCAGCCCTGGAACTTGGTATTGATAGCGCTGCTTTATTGTTAGTGGCGCAGATCCGTGATGAGGCACACCGTTTTGCAATCACAGGAATGCGCGCGAAGCGAGCCAAAGCAAGAACCGTTTCTCGTTTAGAGGAGATTGAAGGCATTGGAGCCAAACGACGTCAAAAGTTATTAGCCCGATTTGGCGGTATTAAAGGGGTGGCCAATGCGAGTATTGAAGAGATAGCGAGCGTAGAGGGGGTGTCGCTTACCTTAGCTGAGCAGATTTATCGCCAACTTCACTAAGGAATGTCTTCACTTGGTTTATTCTTATCAGATGCCATTTAATTTACCCATTGCGCTAACTTGGTTGCGTGTTGCAGCAATTCCATTGCTGGTGGCAATCTTTTATGTTCCCAATAGTTGGTTTACGCCTTTTGAAAAGAATCTTATTGCAACCATTATTTTTGTTTTTGCTGCGCTTACAGATTGGTTAGATGGTTTTCTGGCAAGACGTATGCAGCAAGAATCTGCTTTTGGTCAATTTTTAGATCCGGTAGCAGATAAACTCATTGTGGCAGCAGCATTGTTGGTCTTGTTAAATATGGACCGTGTGCAAGTTTGGGTGGCTCTCATCATTATTGGACGAGAAATTACGATCTCTGCATTAAGAGAGTGGATGGCCTTGTTAGGTGCTGGCAAAAGTGTTGCCGTGCACATGGTTGGTAAATTGAAAACCACTGCTCAGCTTGTGGCAATTCCATTTCTATTGCTTAATGACACTTTATTTGGGTGGCTAGATTGCGCCAGAATTGGTACTTGGCTCATTTGGATTGCCAGCTTTCTCACCCTTTGGTCAATGTTTTATTACTTGAAAAAAGCCTTGCCACAATTGGCTGGCAAAATCGATTAAGTCCCTTGAAATAAGCTTTAACAGGCTATTGTGTTGCCTTGTTTTTTGCCTTTCTGTGGGGAATAATGCTTTCTCTTCGATTGTTTGTTAAACTGTCGCCCTGTTATGCGGGAATAGCTCAGCTGGTAGAGCGATACCTTGCCAAGGTATAGGTCGGGAGTTCGAACCTCCTTTCCC
>Ga0194038_1000658_pt1 | contig 15054 bp, 13 predicted proteins | sample JunL226m_MetaG_FD_148630 | JGI IMG/M metagenome (GOLD analysis project Ga0194038, IMG submission 148630) | Anoxic zone freshwater microbial communities from boreal shield lake in IISD Experimental Lakes Area, Ontario, Canada - Jun2016-L227-6m | ecosystem: Environmental > Aquatic > Freshwater >... | reverse complement strand
ATTCCAAACCATTAGGCCAACATAAAGCACCCAACGCCAAGAAAAATCCAACATTTCCCTTGCACTTTCCTCAAATAAGCCTATAGTCTCACCTAGATCTACTGAGTTAGCGGTACATTTTGTTAGGCGAGCACTTACCCTCTTTCAAACACCCTTAACCCATCACTCATGAGTCACCAGCAATGATTAATTTGCTATGGAGAACAATACTAAGCACTCAAAACACCCTTATAAGCGCTAACCGCACCCAACCCAGCACTCTGCGGATATTTTAAAACACCCATCTACCCCGAACACGCCGCAATAAGGCTTAAGCACCACCCAGTAACCCAGTTATCGCACTCAACCGATTTATTAAAGCACTGGCCAAGCACCCAGACTTAATTTTTAAGACTCACTAGCGCTTAAAAAGTAAGTTCCAGTACTGCAACGGCTTTAAGACGCAGTGAGCCTTGCTTTCTTAGCGCACAGCAAGCCTTTTAGTCACCAGCACACAACACGCCAGCACTACGCTAAGTCATATCAGCGCGGCGCTTAAGCGCTTTACCGTTCATCAGGTATTATTTGCATCTTTACAAGCATGTCCAGCACTACATAAGCCTCACAAAACAGGCTAAAAGGACTAAACAGCCCATAATCATTTCGGCTAGATGCAACTTTATCACAGCAGGACGCTAACACGACTTTGCAGACAACACCTTAAGCGCTGCTGCAGCCTTTACATTGAATATTACCTAGGAATCACAAGATCATGAGCACTTTAACCTACATGCCGAACACAGATAGCGGAAAAGCGGACTTGCTTCAGCACTTGCTAACCGCTTTACCGGCTTATACCAGCACCTTATCTATTTCAGAAGAAGACCTCGCCAACCTAAGTATTGACACAACTAACTTTCGGTATTCGCTTCAAAGCGCCGGTGATATGCAAGCGTGCTCTCAAAGTTGGACGGCCTTTAAAAATCAGCTTCGGGACGGGCCCTATAGTGTTTTAAATTTGCCTATGACGCCGATCGTACTTCAACCGGTGCCGGTGGTGATCAATGCCGGAATCATTCCACGCTTATCCGCCTTAGTCGCTCAGATTAAAGCCCATAAAAACTACACCGATTCCATTGGAAAAGATTTATGGTTAGTCGGTGCCACTCAGATTATTGACCCTAGTACTTGGAAACCTATTTTAAATATCCAAAACCAAGCCGGGCACCCTATTATTGTGTGGACTAAAGGCCATGCCGGTGCCATTGAAATTTGGGTAGATCGTGGCGACGGCAATAATTTTTCGCTACTCACCATCAACACCGAACCCAACACCACCGATAAATGGCCTTTACCCTCAGCGGGCAGTAGTCAAATGTGGAAATATAAAGCCATCTATTGGTTACATGATGAACAAGTTGGGCAATGGAGTGACGTGATTAGTGTGTCTGTGGGGGGTTAAGGTTGCAGGCAACCTCCCCTTAAACCCACAACCGGATCTTAACGCCAACCGAGTAACCATTGATTGGCGTCTTTCAATAGTCGCCAATCAAGTTCTATTTCACGATGATTAATCACCGCCTCAAGTACACAATGAGTGATTATTTCTGCTTCGTCCCTCAGTACGCGGACCACTAAAAAATGTTTTTCTTTATGGGTAGGCGTTACCGCCGTCCATTTGCTTAACATTAATTTTTCTGGATTAATTTGATGCTGTCGTTGTTGAGTCATGAGGTTACTACCTTCCATTTGCTTGCCATTGTTTAAATCGTTAAGGTCATTAACTGACTGACTGCTTGAGTGATTGCCGCTGTTTTTAAGGATCTATATCGGTGCGAATAATAAGAACCACACGCTACAGGTATACTCTCCCTTGAAAATAAATCAAGGATGTTATAATATAACATCACACTAACCCAACCCAACTACCCATGACAACGCTGACCGCCGCCCTTCCCAATATTTTTTCTACGTTGGAACATGATCATAAAAAATGCGTCAGTAAGGCCTTAGATACCGCACAACATTTATGTGTAGTGCGAGGGGTACAGCTCACACCGATTCGACTGCAAGTGCTGGAGTTGATTTGGGATAGCCATAAAGCGGTTAAAGCTTATGACTTGTTGGATCGTTTTAAACTTCAACAACAAGCCGCAAAACCGGCAACCATTTATCGTGCCCTGGATTTTTTAATCGAACAAGGGCTAATTCATCGTGTGGAAAGCTTAAATGCGTTTGTCGGCTGTAATTGTTCTGAACATCAACATGAACTGTTACTCTTAATTTGTAAACACTGTCATGAAGTTGATGAACGCCCTGCCCCCAAAGTCATGGCGGTGTTATCAGAAGAGTTTTCTCAAGCCGGTTTTATCGCTTATAGCAAAGCAATCGAAGCGCAGGGAATTTGTCTTAAATGCCAACAATCTCAAGATGAACAAAACTCATTAACGGGCCGCACTGACTTATCAGTAAACCTAAAACCCTATAGTGTTTTTGATCTGTCACAAGATTGACTTCAAAACGCTATATTATGAATGATGGCTTACATGCCATTCTTGCAAGTCAACAACGAATAAAGCCTTACGCTCATAATTTATAGCGCCATGAAAAAACTACCCTCTATTGTTACCGTCCTATTTGCTGTAATAACAGCACCTGCAAGCTATGCCGTTGATGATAATATTGTAGAATTAGACGAATTAGTGGTAACTGCACCCTTACAAGATAACGTTTCTGAATCGGCCGTACCCGTTACCGTGTTAACTGATAAAGAGTTGCGTTTAAAGGTGGGGCACACGCTTGGTGAAACACTAAAGAATGAATTAGGCATTACGAGCCAATCATTTGGCCCCGGGGTAGGCACACCGGTTATTCGTGGCCAAAGTGGCCCGCGCGTGCGAGTATTAAATAATGGGCTTGGCAGTAACGACGTCTCCGCCATTAGCCCTGACCACGCCACGAGTGTTGAACCTTTATTAGCCGAGCGAATTGAAGTGTTGCGAGGCCCCGCTTCTTTGCTCTATAGCAGTGGTGCCATAGGTGGCGTAGTTAATGTACTCGACAATCGAATTCCTGAGAAATTACCAGATAGATTGGTGGGAGGCGCGGTTGAACAACGCTTCGATTCGGTGTCTGCTGAGTCTTCTACTGTGTTAAAAGTAGAAGGCGGCAAAAAGAACCTAGCGTATCATTTTGACGGCTTTAATCGTGACCGCAACAATCTTGATATTGGCGGTTCTGCGATAGATGTTAATGCAGCTAAAGCCACCGATCCAACGCTCTCTGTGATTCAAAACAGCCAAGGCTATATTAATAATACCTCTGCTAAGGCTATCAGTGGTTCTGCCGGCGTGTCTCTGATTGGAGATCCAGGTTTTGGCGGCATCTCTTTTAACCGCTTAGAAAATAACTACGGGATTGCACCCGATGGTTCGGGGGGGGATATTACTCGAATTGAGCTTAAACAAAACAGATACGACTTTAAAAGTGAACTTAAAAAACCCTTTAGTTATGCAGAATCCTTGCGGATGAAACTGGGTTACACGGATTACCAACACACTGAAATTCCGAATGGTGTAGCGGCTTCATTTTTTACGAATAAAACCTATGAGAGTCGTTTAGAACTGGCTCATAACCCACTGGGACTGTTTCGCGGCATGGTGGGTTTTCAAGCGCTGGCGGGAGATTTTGCGGCAATTAATAAAGCCACCCATAACGTTATTGTTCCGCAAACGCAAAGTAATAGTTACGGTGTGTTTGCGGTCGAATCTTTTAATATCGGCGCACTTCCTTCTCAATTGGGTCTCCGCGTTGAGAATACCGCGCTATCGCCAACCGGCTTATCGAATCTAAGCTATACGCCCGTCAGTGCCTCGGCTTCTAGTCTGTGGAAAATAAATGATAGTCACGCTGTTAACCTTGCCCTAACTCGCTCACAACGAGCGCCACAAGTACAAGAATTAACCGTGAACGGTTACCATGACGCCACCCGAAGTTATGAAAAAGGTGATATCAATTTACATGAAGAAACCTCATATAACTTAGATTTAGGCTATAAATTTAAAGCAGATTGGGTAAGAGCTCAGGTTGATTTGTTTCACAATTGGGCAAATTCTTACATTTACCAACAACGGAATGGCGAGTTTATTAATGGTGCAGTGGTGCTTAAGAGCAGTCAAGCCGATGCTACTTTTATGGGTTATGAAAGTAAACTGACCTTCCCTTTAGTCCAAAACCACTTTGGCTTGATTGAGTTAATGTTGTTTAGTGATTTTACGCGCGGGCAATTTATCAGTGGGGGGGATGTACCGCGCATGCCTCCGTTACGTTTCGGTTTTGAGTTAGATCATAGCAAGGGTGAATGGGACACTAATCTTCGCCTAACACGGGGAGAAACTCAAACTCATGCCGGTGATTTTGATACGCCCACGGCAGGATATTTATTGCTAAGCTTAGGAACCCAATATCAACTCTTAAATCTGCACGAAGCGGATGTGATGCTGTTTGCCAAAGCGAATAATTTATTAAATGAGAATATCCGCAATTCAACCTCTTACCTTAGAAACTTCGCGCCCGAACCCGGACGTGGCGCAGAAATTGGCATTAGAGTGACTTATTAAGGGCTTAAAAAGCGCTCTTTACCCTTAAATCGCTTGCCCTTGAATAGTCGCAACAAAATGCCGACTGCCACCTCGATTACGATGCTCACAGAGGTAAATCCCTTGCCAGATACCGAGGTTAAGAGTGCCCTTGGTGATTGGAATAGTCACACTGCTCCCTAAGAGACAACTCTTGATATGAGCCGGCATATCATCATCTCCTTCATAATCATGTCGATAGTAAGTGGCTTTTTCGGCTTCATAGCGTTGGAATTTTTCAAACTCCTCCATTGATAGTACCACTGCAGAAGGTACGCCTCGACGAGTTATAACCTGAGCCTTACCCTGTTTTGCTGCATCGACCACGGCACTAAATTTATTTTTAGCGTCTGGTAACGACCATTGCTTGGTTTGCATAAATATCTCTTGAGCTAGCTAGATTATAACAGGATTTAGTTTAACCCATCGCTTGCCATAGATTTTCATTAAATACTTACTTATCCAGAACCCTTCAGGGCTATGAAAATCATGGTGACATGGTAGTTCATTAAACCACCACGTCTCCTCATCTTAAAATACCCCTCACACCCATCTAACTATTTAGACTTGGATGCCTTTGCTTGTTTTGCTGACTTACCATTTTTAATCGGTAAGGTTTGGGCTAAGAAACCGTCTGCGTTTACGGGGACTGAATCAATGGCTAAGATAGCCCCGAGTTCACTCATCGCTTTTTGATACACTTTACGTTTAAAATAAACCACGTCATTCAAGGGTTCCCAATAATCAACCCACCGCCAACTATCAAACTCGGGCTTGGGGCACTGATCAAAGCGAACATTTGACTCTTGCGTGATCAAACGTAACATATACCAAATTTGTTTTTGGCCTATGCACAACGGCATAGAACTTTTACGAATATAACGCTCTGGTAATTGATACCGTAACCAGTAACGTGTTCTTCCAAGCAACTCTACATGTTGCTGTTGTAATCCTGTCTCCTCCCACAATTCTCGATACATCGCTGCTTCAGGGTCTTCGTCGTCATTAATTCCGCCTTGCGGAAACTGCCATGCATTCACGCCCATTCGTTTTGCCCAAAACACACGACCCTCATCATTGCAAAGGATGATTCCGACATTCGGTCGGTATCCTTTAGAGTCTATCATGTTAAAACCTGTCTCTATGTGTCTGCCTTTTATTTTGCTTTATCCCGCGGGTAAAATTACAAAAATGGCTAGGTTGTTTATAATACCTCCATTGTTCCATAAAAAAACCCTAGATGCCATAGAGCATAGCCCTTTTAATTACTTCTGATAGGTTTAAAGTGAGTTTAGCGATTTTTGATTTAGATAATACCCTAATAGCGGACGACAGCGATTACTTGTGGGGACAGTTTCTTGTTGACCAAGGTATTGTCGATAAAACCTATTACGAAACGGCAAATCTTAAGTTTTATCAAGAGTATAAACAAGGTACTCTGGATATTGTTGAGTTTTTACATTTTTCCTTAAAGCCTTTGGCAGACAATGATCCGGCTCAATTAGAGGCATGGCGCGCCCAATTTATCCGCGACATTATTACACCTATATTATTACAACCAGCCCATGAACTCATTGCTCGACATAAAGCACAAGGTGATACGTTATTAGTTATCACCGCGACCAATCGGTTTGTCACAGAACCCATCGTTAATTTATATGGCATCGAAAACTTATTAGCTACGCCACCCGAATGTGTGGATGGTAAGTATACCGGGCACTTTATCGGCATCCCTTGCTTTCAAAACGGTAAAGTCGAATTATTAAAAGAATGGTTGCTTAATTCTTCTGAGACCTTAGCAGGCAGTTGGTTTTACAGTGACTCACACAATGATTTACCGTTACTACAATTAGTCGATCACCCGGTTGCGGTTGATCCTGATGAAAAACTAAGCGCTTTTGCTCAAGAAAATAACTGGCCTATTATTAGTCTAAGACAAGACACGATGCCTGATGAGCATTTTCATAAATAAAATTGATCACCCTCCCACTATTAAGGTTAATTCTGTCACAGAAAGCACCCACTCATAATGATACAATGATCGTTATCTAACACAGGTAACGATCTGATATAGACCGTCAACGACTTCATTCATTTTTCTTATATCGGAGCATTCATGGGACCGCATTACTTAAACCGCTTTTTTACGCCTAAATCCGTTGCGATTGTCGGTGCTTCAGAACGTGAAGAAAGCGTAGGCTACCGCCTTTTACTAAACATGCAGGAAGCAGGATTCTCAGGTGGCTTATATCCTGTCAACAATAAGCGCGAACAATTGTTAGGCTTAAAAGCCTATCCGGATTTAAACGCAGTCCCTGAAGATTTGGATCTAGTCGTTATCGCAACCCCAGCTCTCACTGTGCCTAGCATTATGCGGCAATGTGGTGAAAAAGGCGTAAGCTCCGTTATTATTATTACTGCGGGCTTTGGTGAGTTAGGGGTAGAAGGCACTCGCCTGCAACAAGAAGTTTTGGATATTGCGCACCGCTACAATATTCGCCTAATTGGGCCTAACTGCCTTGGCGTGATTCGTCCCAGTGGTCAATTAAATGCCACGTTTGGCGATGGTAAAGTCAAAGATGGTAGTTTGGCATTATTATCCCAATCAGGTGCCGTGTGTACCGCTATTTTAGATTGGGCTAAAGTTCAAGATATTGGGTTTTCAACGGTCGTGTCAATGGGCGGAGCAGCGGATATTGATTTTGGTGAAGTCCTTGATTACTTAGCCACTGATAGCAAAACGACTGGCATATTAATGTATGTTGAAGGGATTCGGGATGCCCGACGCTTTTTAAGCGGACTTAAAGCGGCGGCAAGATTAAAACCGGTGATCTTAATTAAATCAGGTCGCCATGAAGCGGGTTGCAAAGCGGCTATGTCGCACACCGGTGCGATGGTGGGTGGAGATAATGTCTTTGATGCGGCCATTGCCAGAGCGGGCGTGGTCAGAGCCTATACAATTACGGAACTGTTTTCTGCAGCACGAGTATTAGCCAATAACTATGTGGTTAAAAAAGATCGTTTAGCGATTATCACCAATGCCGGTGGCCCTGGGGTGATGAGTACAGATCGTGCCGAAGATGTGGGTATTCAAATGGCAGAACTTAGCCCGACTAGCCTAAGTGCGTTAAATGAAGTCTTACCGGTGCATTGGTCTCATGCGAATCCAATTGATATTCTAGGCGATGCCACGGCGGAGCGCTATCAAAAATCCCTAGAAGTCTGTATTAATGACAGCAATATTGATGGTATTTTAGTTATCTTGACGCCGCAAGCAATGACTGAACCGACTGAAATCGCCCAATGTGTGATTGATGGCGCTAAGAACAGTAAAAAGCCGGTACTCGCTTCATGGACAGGTGGCGCAAAGGTACAAGAAGGGCGTAATCTATTTGCTAACAGTAATGTTGCCCATTTTAGTACCCCTGAAACCGCCGTTGATGCCTTTGCCTTCTTAGCTAATTATGCTGAGAATCAAATTCTACTGAAACAAATTCCAACGACCACTGAAGAATTAGCATTGCCTGATGTGTCTGGGGCTCGTTTAATTATTGAACGTATTCTGTCTGAAGGTCGTCAAGTACTGACTGCGCAAGAATCTAAAGCGATACTGGCAGCCTTTAATATTCCAGTGACGCAAACCGTTTCGGTATCGAATGCTAAAGACGCCATGATTGCCGCCGAAACGCTGCGCTTTCCTGTGGTGTTAAAAGTCAATATGGCTGAGTTTAGTCATAAGTCAGATATTGGGGGGGTCCGCTTAAATATTAATAGCGTTCAAGACATCTCTCACCATTATGCGGAAATGGAAGCGGCCATCAAAAAAGCCTATCCAGACGTTAAACAAGTGGACATGACTGTTGAACCTATGTTTAAAAGTGCAAATGGTCGAGAATTAATGATTGGTGTCGTCAGAGATCCAGTCTTTGGCCCAGCCATTAGTTTTGGTTTAGGTGGGACAATGGTCGAAATCTTAAAAGATAATGCGGTCGCCATACCACCGCTCAATGCGTATATGGTTGAGCAAATGATTGCTAAAACTAAAGCGGCAAAATATCTAAAAGCTTTTAGACAACTGCCCCCGGCTAATACACAAGCCTTAATTGATACCTTGCTGAAGGTCTCAGTTATGGTGAGTGAGTTACCAGAAATTTTAGAACTGGATATCAATCCACTGATTGTCGATGAAAAAGGGGTGATGGCGGTTGATGCGCGTATTAAGGTTCAGTTATCTCACCAACTAATCCGCTATTCGCACATGGCGATACACCCGTATCCTCATGAGTTGATTCAGCACTATCAATTAACGAATGGCGTTAATATCACCATTCGCCCTATTCGTCCTGAAGATGCGACGCTGGAGAAAAACTTTCATAGTCGTTTATCAGATCGCACTAAATACTTTCGGTTTATGCAGGCTCTACATGAATTAACCCCGGAAATGATCGTGCGTTTTACTCAAATTGATTACGACCGAGAAATGGCTTTTGTTGCAGTCACTAACGATAATAATACCTCTAGTGAACTAGCGGTGGGGCGCTATGTGATGAACCCTGATGGCAATTCAGTGGAATTTGCTTTAGTAGTGGCGGATGATAGCCATTGCCTAGGCATAGGTAGTCGGTTAATGACCACCTTAATGCAAGCGGCCAAAACAAAGGGTATTTCCTTTTTTGAAGGCGAGGTACTTGCCATTAATAACCCAATGTTATCACTGGTGAAAAAACTCGGCTTTAGTATCGAGCCCATTGCCAATGATCAAGAAGTCGTTCGTGTAGTTAAAGACTTAAGACATTAAGCGTTTAATAATTCGGGATATTCATTAAAACACGCTTAGGTGGGTATGGACGTCATGACTCTATGACGTCCATCCTTTGAACCGATTATTTTTTAGACTGCGACGATGGGGATAGCGGTTGTTGATGTTTTACGACTTGAGGTGCTAATTTCCAAATATCTCGGTTATACTCATTAATAGTTCTATCGGTTGAAAACTGACCACTATTAGCACAATTGATAATGCTCATTTTAGTCCAGTGATCTTGATCCCGATAGGCGTCTTCAACACGTTGCTGGGCATCAATATAACTTCTAAAATCGGCAATCGTCATCCACGGATCATGAGGACTTTTAATAGAGTTAATGATGTCATCAAATAGCCCGGGCTCACATTGATTAAAATGTCCTGATTCTAATAATCGCATCACGTCACTTAAATCTTCATCCTGAGAAATAATACCGACCGGGTCATAATGTTGGCTTCGAGATTGAATTTGTTCTTCAGTTAAGCCGAATAAAAAGAAGTTTTTATCGCCGACTTCTTCACGAATTTCAATATTAGCTCCGTCTAAGGTACCAATGGTAATAGCCCCATTCATCATCAATTTCATGTTGCCGGTTCCTGAGGCCTCTTTCCCCGCTGTTGAGATTTGCTCAGATAAATCTGCTCCGGGGCAAATTTTTTCCATCGCAGATACCCGATAATCAGGTAAGAATAATAAACATAATTGATTGGCGGCATCAGGATCCGCATTAATCACTTCAGAGACATTATTAATAAATTTGATGGTTTTCTTAGCCATTCGATACCCTGGCGCGGCTTTACCACCAATTAACACACACCGAGGTACCCGATGCATTTTGCCATGTTTTTTTATCTGGTTGTATAAATAAATAACATGCAATACATTTAAAACCTGACGTTTGTATTCGTGGATTCGTTTGACTTGCACATCAAAAATAGCGTCTACATTTAAATGCAGTGCCTTTGGATGTTTACGTTTTTTATAATCAATAAGGCGTTGCTTTGCAGTTTGTTTAATCTCACGCCAACGCTGCCTAAATTGAGCATTCTCCGCATAAGGCTCTAGTCTTTTTAATTGTGTTAAATCAGTAATCCAGGCATCACCAATCGTTTCAGTAATTAATTGCGCTAATTCTGGGTTACAAGACGCTAACCAACGTCGAGGGGTCACGCCATTGGTTTTATTATTAAACTTATAGGGCCATAGTTCATAAAACTCTCTAAATAGGCCTTGTTGCAATAATTGCGAATGTAATTGAGCCACACCGTTAACAGAAAAACTACCGACAATTGCCAAATAAGCCATTCTAACCTGCTTCTCTCTACCCTCTTCTATGATAGACATACGTCGTAAACGAGCAATATCGCCAGGCCAATGCGCGGAAACTTCTGCTAAAAAGTGCGCATTAATTTCAAAAATAATCTCCATCAACCGAGGCAATAACTGCTGCATTAATTTAACAGGCCATTTCTCTAAGGCTTCAGGTAACAAAGTATGGTTCGTATACGCCATGGTATTTCGAGTAATCGTCCACGCCTCATTCCATGATAAATGATGATGATCGACTAATAGTCGCATCAATTCGGCGATTGCGATACTCGGATGGGTATCATTTAACTGAAAACAGTTCTTAGCAGCAAAATCACTAAAATGATTCCCATGCACACTCACCCATCGGGTTATCACATCTTGTAAACTTGCTGAGGCTAAGAAATACTGTTGTCTAAGGCGTAATTCTTTACCGTTTTCATTGGCGTCATTGGGATACAACACCATGGTAATGTTTTCTGCAGTGATTTTTGAGGCTACTGCTTCCGCATAATCACCCGCATTAAATTCTTCTAAATTAAATTCTTCAGTAGCGACTGCTTTCCACAAGCGTAGAGAATTAACCGTGCCATTTTGATACCCCGGTATAGGCGTATCATAAGGCACCGCCAACACATTACAAGATGAGTGCCACACAAAATGCTGACGACCTTCGTTATCGGTATGCACTTCGGTATGCCCACCAAACTTAATACAATGCGAATACTCTATACGTTTAACTTCCCAAACATTACCATGTCGTAACCAATGATCAGGTTTTTCAACTTGCTCACCATTCACAATAGTCTGAGTAAACATGCCGTACTCATAACGTAAACCATAACCGAGCACGGGTAATTGCAAAGTGGCGCAACTATCAATAAAACAAGCCGCTAAACGCCCCAAACCCCCATTGCCTAAACCGGCATCTTGTTCACTGGCTATAAGCTCTTCTATTTCAATGCCCAGATCATACATGGCCTGTGTCACCGTATCGGTCACGCCTAAATTAAGCATAGCGTTGCTTAACGTACGACCCATTAAAAATTCCATAGACAAATAATATAATCGTCTACAGTCATTCTCCCTATACAGTTGCCGAGTATCATTCCATCGCTCCATCAAACGATCACGTATCGCTTCTGATAACGCCTCATTCGCGTAATAAGGGGAACAACAATCCTCATCTCGACCTAATAAATGCACGTAATACTGTTTGAAATCCTCAATAAAATCTTTTTTATCCATGCCTTGTTCGGGCAATTGATTGATTAATAACTTAGGTTTACTGGTAAAGAATTTATTATGCGGCATAATGGGATATGTCCTGAAGATTATTAAGAAGTAATTATTCTGGCTTATTCAATAACTCTAATACTTTCTTAGCCGCTTTTTGTTTTATTTGAGTTTTAACTGAGTCAGGCGTGTTATCAACCGTTGTCTTTAAGTTTTTTAAGGCTTGCTTACCCGCCGCAACTGTTTCAGGACTTTTTTTAACTTTTTCAACTAAGGCCTTAACATCGTCTACATGTTTACCCGCATCGGGCACTGCTGAAGTAATCGCCTCTTTTGCTGCATGTTCCGCTAAGGCATCTAACACACCTCCGGCTAAGACATTATTAGAAAGTAAAGTGACTACGCTTAAGAGTAATAATTGATGACGCATAACATATCCTTGGATTAAATTAATTGAAGTTTAAACTGACTTAAATGATCGACTTAGCTTGAAGATCGGCATGATAAGAAGACCTAACCATTGGCGCACTAGCAACTTGTTTAAAACCTAATTGCAGAGCGAAAGCCCCATACTCCTCAAATTGTGCAGGGGTAATATAGTTTTGAACGGGTAAATGCGCTTGAGTCGGCTGTAAATACTGGCCCAATGTTAACATTGAACAACCGTGTTCAATTAAATCTCTCATCACTTGATGAACTTCTTCAGGTTCCTCACCTACGCCCAGCATTAAGCCTGATTTAGTGGGTACTTGAGGTTGTACTTTTGCATATTTAGCCAATAACTCTAAAGAACCTACATAATCTGCACCTGGACGCACTTGTTTATATAGCCGAGGTACGGTTTCTAGATTATGATTAAACACATCACACGGCTCTTCTGCCAAGATAGCAATGGCTTTATCAATTCGACCCCGAAAATCAGGCACTAAGATTTCAATCTTTGTAGTGGGTGTTTGCTGACGAATGTGTTGAATACAATCCGCAAAATGTGCGGCGCCGCCATCTCTTAAGTCATCACGATCTACTGAAGTAATTACGACATATTTTAACGCCATCGCCTGTATAGCATCAGCCAAATTCTTTGGCTCATTTTTATCTAAAGGTAAAGGTTTACCATGGGCCACATCACAAAAGGGGCAGCGACGGGTACATAAATCACCCATAATCATAAACGTGGCCGTGCCATGCTGAAAACATTCTGATAAATTAGGGCACGCGGCTTCTTCACAGACAGTGTGCAATTTATGCTCACGTAACAATTGTTTTATTTTAGTAATTTCATTACTAGCAGATAATTTAACGCGTATCCAATCGGGTTTACGTAAAACAGTCTCCACAGGTTCAACTTTTATAGGGATACGGGCTAATTTTTTAGCACTGCGTTCATGTGATTCAGGAGTTGATCTTGAAGGGGCTTGATTATTCATTTAGAGAGTGCCTGTGTAAGAGTCTGTGTCACGACATTAGCTAGTTCATTAAAACTAACATTAACACCCAGATCAGACAATTGTGTGATTTTAAGGCCTGAATAGCCACAAGGATTAATGTGCTCAAAGGGACTTAAGTCCATCTGATTATTTAAACTTAAGCCATGGTAACTACAGTTTTTTTTAATTCGTAAGCCAATAGAGGCAATTTTTTGACCCTGAACATACACTCCGGGCGCATCGTGCTTTGCTTCAGATTGAATTCCATAATCTGCCAGCGTCTTAATAACCGTTTGCTCTAATAAGGTCACCAACGCCCTCACAGAGAACTCTAAGCGTTTAATATCTAAGAGTGTATACACGACCAACTGACCGGGGCCATGATAAGTCACTTGCCCGCCCCGATCTGTATTAATAACAGGTATATCACTCATGCTCAATAAGTGTTCTCGCTTACCATTTAATCCCAAGGTATAAACAGGATAATGCTCAACAACCCATAATTCATCAGCCGTTTGTGCAGTACGCTCTTCCGTAAAACGCTGCATATCTAACCAAGTCGATTGATAATCTTTAATTCCTAGGTAACGAACGGTTAACACAGAATCCAAAACGACTACAAAGCATAGAGAACATGAGGATGATCAGTTAAGTCTTGATAAATAGCATCCAACTGTTGCTTACTGGACGCTTCTATAATGACTGTTATGGCCAAAAAGTTACCATCTTTACTGGGACGCGCTTTCACTGCACCTTCGCTAATATCGGGCACGTGCCGCCGAATAATTTCTACGACTAATAAATCAATCTGCACATCAGTTTTTCCCATTGCCTTAATGGGAAACTCACAGGGAAATTCGAATAGTGTTTCTTCTGTCATAGCAATGATTTTTTATAGGTCTGAAAAATATCGTTCATCTGGTGCCATACTAACCCGGGCGTACCATCTCCGATCTGTACTGAATCTAGTTCAACAATGGGAATAATTTCTCGAGTTGAACTGGTTACCCATAACTCAGTCGCTCTTTTGGCGTCAGCAAAAGCAATCTTATCTTCACTGGTTGGAATATTATTTTTCTTAGCTAAGTCTAAAATCACATCACGTGTGATTCCGGGCAAGATCTCATTGCTTTTAGGTGGGGTGCATAAAACACCGTCAATCACAGCAAAGACGTTACTAGCCGCACCTTCAACCAAATAACCCTCATTGATTAACAATGCCTCAGCACAACCTTGCTCAACAGCAGATTGTCTATGCAAAATATTACCTAATAAGGTAATTGCTTTAATATTACACAACTTCCAGCGGGTATCATCCATAGTAATGGCTTTAACGCCTTGATTTAATCCGGTAAAAGGGACAATCGTAGAACACATCACAAAGACTGTGGCTGGCACATGCTCTGGAAAAGCATGATCTCTTTTAAAAGCCACACCACGTGTCACTTGCAAATAAATATATTGATCAAGTTGTGCATCTAAAAACGGCGCTAAGATAGTGGCCCATTCTTCACGCGTATGCGGATTAGGTAACCGAATACCGTCTAAGCTATTTTCTAATCGCTGTAAGTGATCTTCAAAATGAAAGAGATGCCCGGAATAAGAAGGTATCACTTCATAAATGCCATCCCCAAATAAAAAGCCACGGTCTAGAACGGATAC
>Ga0194038_1000656_pt1 | contig 15093 bp, 11 predicted proteins | sample JunL226m_MetaG_FD_148630 | JGI IMG/M metagenome (GOLD analysis project Ga0194038, IMG submission 148630) | Anoxic zone freshwater microbial communities from boreal shield lake in IISD Experimental Lakes Area, Ontario, Canada - Jun2016-L227-6m | ecosystem: Environmental > Aquatic > Freshwater >... | reverse complement strand
GGGCGTATTTGAAAATATTCTGAAGATTATCCCGATTTCCGGCAGCAGCCTCTTCACTGATAAATGGGAAAATGGCTCTTGAAACGGCCATGATGACCACCTGGATGGGAAGGTCGTTGATACGAAAGGCATACCGCAGGGTTGAAACTGATCCCGCAGACAACTGGGTAGCCATTACTTGGTCCACCAACATATTTGAGTTTGCTATAAGTTGACTCCCCAGCATGGGTATGGATAGCAGCCAGAAAGCTTTTATTATTTGACGGTCAAGCGGTAAGGGAGTGCCAAATTGAAATCTTTCTCGCCAAAGTGCAATGCCCATGTAAACGGTTTTCATCAGGGTACCGATAAGAAATCCCCACACCAGAACATAGATATCCTGGCCCGTATCGTAGATCAGAAAAAATATAAGCGTGATATTCACAAATATCGGCGCAACATACAGATGAAAAAAAAGCTTTCTGGCGAGCAGGATTCCCCTGAAAAGAATTCCCGCGCCATCAATGAAAATCAACAGGATTAGAAGCCGTTCCACGATTACAGCGAGTTGTTTTTCCTCGTTCTGAAATCCATAGCCGATCAATTGAATGATTTCCGGGGCAATGACAAAGCAAATAAGGGCCATTGCCGCAAAAAGCAGGGTGGTTAAATAAATCAGCCAGGTAGCATGAGAATCTGCTTCAATAGAAGAACGATTACGCCATTCCAGATATAGGGGAACAAAAGCCGAAACCAATGTGGCGGAAAACAGCAACACGACGGTTCCTGGAAATGAATAGGCTACATTGAAAACATCCAGAGATGTTGAAACACCGAATCGATGTGCGGTCAGCATTTCCTTGCCAATGGCCAGGGCTTTGTCAACCAGTGACCAGATCATGATGATGGCGCTGGCCCTACCGATCTGGCTGGCCATGCTTGGCTGGTCATTTTTCAAGGTTAACTTCCATTTCGGATCTTCGGTTCATCGCTTGTCCCTCTGCGGTCTTGTTGTCGGCAATTGGCCGATGCTCACTGTATCCCACAACCTGAATGCGGGATGAAGCAATACCCTTTTGGATCAAATAGTCACGAACCGCATTGGCCCGTTTTTCTGAAAGTTTCTGGTTGTACGCATCAGATCCCATATAATCGGTATGGCCCTCAACAATAATAGGCGATGATGAGTGTTCGTTCAAATAGGCAATATTCTGATCCAGCAAGGGAACATAAATTTTTTTGATGTTTTGCTTGTTAAAATCGAAATGAATCATTGCAAGCCTTAATTTCCCTACCCCAGGGGCCGATTTTCCCTTTGCCGTCCGGGATGCGCTGAGCCCCGCTCTTTCATCCCGGGACAGATAGAGAACAGTAGCGTAGAGTTGCTGATTATGATCCAGCCAGAAGGCAATGCCTTCCTCATCCAACACGTATTTGTACTTTAAGATATTTCCAGCATTATAGAATACATATAGCTTTTTATTTCCCGGATATTGAAACGGAAATTCCTCTCTTTTTCTGCCTATTGGGTCGGTCTCGTTTTCAGTTTCAGTCGTAGCTTTGCTCTGAATGATCGGAGATGGCTGATAATTGAGTTTTTCAACAGAGATGTGAGATCCAAATTCTTTCTCAATATCGGGAAGCTTAATTCCTTTGGGTTGCTGTCTGTTACTGACAGATCCCTCAAAGTCTCTGGAAAGATATATCTGCTCAACATGATCGTTCTGATTTAAAAATACACTTAACCCCAAATATTCATATTGCAGGCACATCCCCTCGCTTTTAATGAGATCAGGAGTTCCTATCGTTTCTATGACTTCTTTGTGAGGCATACCCAAACTGATTAAGTGTAGAGTATCCTCGAACTGTACGCTCAAGGTGGTAACTGGGTATCCGTTGGAGGGAAACGCCAGGAAGGCCATTCCACAAAAAAACGCTATAATATTCGAAGAGGATTTCATCAGTTATCTCCATTTTGGATTATTGAGTCGCATCGCTCAAGCAGATGCTTTAAGACGGTCATACGCTGATCTTTTAGTTTCTGGCAAGCCAGCCGGGCCTGTCTTCCGATTTCTTCGGCTGCCTCAAAATGATCCCAAAGATACATGATGTGATCTGCCAATTCCATGCTATCACGCGCCTCATAAAACAAAGCAGTTTGGCGGTGAACCGCGTATTCACGTGTGGCCATATTGCGTGTGACCACGATTGGTCTCCCCAGTGACATTACTTCAAGCAAACTGAGCTGTCCGGCGGAAATCCGATAATCAATTAAGGGAAGAATCACCATCCGGCTGGAAATCACCCATTGGGTCAGTTCTTTTTCAGTAATTCGATTCGGGATGAGGAAAACATTCTCAGGCAAAGGGGTACTGGGTTGATATCGTTGAGAAAGAATTACCGTTTTGACATTTAGAGCGGCAACAGCCCGTATCAATGTATCAAAATCCCTGTCGCTGTTGCCATAAGAAAAGATATAATCATTTTGTGGAAGTACAGGTAATTCAAAACAGACAGTTGGTGGTATAAGCGGCAAAAACGCGATCCTGTCACGCGGAATGCCAAACATACGGCTGTAAATCAACGATTCCTCAGTTGACGTGCAGCAGAAAAAATCAATCCCTGGAAGAGCCAGCTTCATAAACTCAATTTGAACTCGGTACGGCCATCGGTTTTGAGTCAAGTCAATATGAAAATCCTGAATGATGTGAAGCGGCGGCTTCCGCGCATGGAAGAGCCGTTTGAATATTCCGTAAAAAATGCCGATTCGCATCTGCCAGGATATTATGACATCCGTCGTATTTCTCCGGAACAATGCCATCAGCGGCACATAACACTCGGACAGGTAATTGGATAAGTAGATAAGCCGACTGTCCACAGTGTCTTTAAATGATAAAGGCTGAAGAACTGTTGTATGTTCAATCTGGCTTTTGAGAAAGCGCAGGAAAGACCATCTTCCTTCTTCCTTCCAGTTGATCAGGATCAAGAGCTTTAGTTGAGATATCATTTTGTTTGGGCTCACCCCTATAAGTTTCGGTCACTGCAAAGGTATAAATAGCAAATCTAAACAGGTAGTGGTTGGCGCTCTTCTCGCCCTAATAGCAAAAATAACAGCACAATCACTAAAACAATTTCTCGGTGATGGTGCAATATGCGATAATCTGATAAAAATAACAAATTTCTCGGAAAGATTATAATAACTATTGTTAGTAAAAGAAATATCATTTTTTTGGGATCATTTTTAGAAATTTTTCTTAAATAATATGGTAAAATAGAAGCTATAATAATTATATCGTATTGGTGAGCTGCCCATCCAAAAAGAAATCCAATAATAGATAATATTCCCAACAAATTAAAAATATTAATTTCAAAAACGAATTGATGTATAACCACAAGTAATAATATTGAACAGATAATAATTATTGGAGTATTAATTTGAAGCCCAAAATCATATAATGAGCTTTGAATGCCAAAAAGATTCCAGGCGCCTTCGCTATTCCCTGTTCGTAAATAAGTATTCATGGCGAGCATCCAATCGTGTATTGTGTTTATCATACCACGAATATGTATTGGAACTATAGACAGAATAACTACTGAAATAATTGAAGCTGCAAGAGTTTTCCACTTTTTCTCAAGTAATAACCATAATAAAAAAGTGAATGCCAGTTGCGGTTTCATTAAAGCAAATGCCATAAAAATCCCACTTGTTATCTCTTTGGATCTAATGTAGAAATAATACGATGCTAAAAGGGCTGTAGAAAATATGATGCTTGTTTGGCCAACCCATAAAACATTTGCGACAAAACTATTTCCAACTATAATGGAAATAAATAGAGACGACTTAAAGTCTAAAAGAAAAAAATATATTCTATCATTCGAGAAATTATATATATTCAGACAAAGATAAACAAACCCCATGATACAGAAAATATTTGTGATTATAAATAATAACTTCGAAGTTTCAAAAGTTGTTGCAGACAAGAGCATAAATAAGAAAGCGGAATGGGGAGGATACGCGAAATTATAGGATTCCGGATTCCATAATCCGGCAACTTGATTACAGGCAGTCATAGCATCATATGCGTTTAATCCATTCAGCCATGATTTTCCAGCTAAATATAAAACATTAAAATCATATAACGGAAAATGCTGGGGGCCGTGTGGCCGGCCATATCCTAATATTCCAAACATAATGGCTAATGTTATTGCAGTAATGATCATGAAACAATTGAAAACCAGGATAATAAATCTTTGATTGCTCATTTCGTCCCTTGTCGTTTTTGAACCATACGAGACTGTCAGGCAGTGCCTGTTTTAAAAGCCATCAACTTTGATAACCATTTGGATACCTGCAGTGCCAGTTCCAGGCAGACACAATAATGTCATCCAGCGATTGATAAGCTGGCTTCCACTTGAGTTCACTGATAGCCTTGGCAGAGGAAGCTACTAAACGTGCTGGATCGCCATTCCTGCGGGGAAGAAATCTCCGTTGCAGTTTTTTTCCTGTAATTTTTTCGACTTCATTCACAACATCCAGTACTGAGTAGCCAGTCCCACTGCCCATATTATAGATCCTGAAACCTGAAATATTGGGAACGTCCAGCGCACGGATATGCGCATCAGCTAAATCGATAACATGAACAAAGTCCCTTAAGCAAGTACCATCCGGTGTATCGTAATCAGTTCCATAGATATCTGCTTCAGAAGTTCCGTTCAGTGCAGAGATGAGAAGACGTGGAATTAAATGGGTCTCTGGAACATGAGCCTCTCCGTAATGTGTTGATGCACCCGCAGCACTGAAATAACGAAAAACCGTTGCTTCAAAACCATAAGCTTGCGAATACCAATAGAGCATTCTTTCGAAACTGAGCTTTGTCTCACCATATGAATTCATGGGATTTGTCGTTGTGCTTTCATCAATGGGCATACAGTCTGGCTGTCCATACACAGCGGCAGTAGAAGACATAATAATTTGCCTCACTCCGTGGGTCGCCATGGTGCCAATAAGTTTAATTCCACCCGAAAGGTTTATTTTGTAAAATGGGGCAGGGTCAGTAATAGATTCAGGTATCAGGGCCTTGGCAGCCATGTGAATAACGCCATTGATATTGAAATGACTGAACACGTGCTCCAAGCATGATATATCTCGAATATCTCCAAACACAAATTCCGCCTCTGAATGAACTGCCTGGCGATATCCGGTAGAGAGGTTATCTAATACCACAACCCGCTGGTCAGCGTTAATCAGGCGCTCCACAACAACACTCCCAATATAACCCGCACCCCCTGTAACTAAAATAGCCATATATTTATATTCCTCCTCTCATACCGAAATCCACAAAATTCGAATATATCAATTCAATGATCTTGAGATTTTTCTTTTATGTAATCTTGTTTTCAATAATATCGATAATTTTTTTCGAATATATATTCATGGTATGGTTTTTCAGCACAGTCTGCCTGGCTCGCCGTCCCATTTCGTCGGCTTTTTCAGGATCAGAAAAGATGATGTTTATTGCATCAACAATAGCATCAGGGTCCTGCCAGGGAACCAGCAAGCCGTTTTGACCATCTGTGATATACTCCTGAGTGGTAATGGTTTTCGTGGTAATTACCGGTTTTCCATAAAACATAGCGCTAACAAGCGTGGTTTCTCCTGCGGGGGAAGACGTCCTTTCCAAAGGAAAAACTACTGCGGCGGACTGTTTCATCAGCTCTTCTGCTTCATCCCCAAATGCATTTCGATAAACAGTAACATTATCTGGAATAGCCAGACCTTTTAAGAACGTATCAGTTGTTGCTAACACAAATTGTTTTGAGCTTTTTTTTGCGGCTTCCATCAGGGTAGGGAAATCCCTGTAACTTAAGCCTACAGAATAGAGATAGCTATTTGGTTTAAAGCCACTGTAATCAGGATTTTTCTTAAAAGTGATGGGCTGTCTCAAAAGAATAACCTGAGTTTTTGACAATTTAAACCGACCCTGAATTAAATGCATGTAAGCATTGGACAGAAAACTGATATGATTAACTTTTTTAAAGGATAAAGAAAGAAAGTACCTTCGAAGTGTTTCCAGTAGGGGATTTTTCCGTTCAACAATAGTTGTATTCAGCAGAAAAACTTTTGGTGAATTTGAACATGTAATAAATTTGATAAAACCTAAGAACATCCCCATAATTTGCGGCCAGGCAATCACATAGTCATAGTCATGTCTCCTGCTAAAAGCTTTTATACTGACCCACAAACATCTTGGCCAATGAAAAAATACTTTGTTTACAGGTGTCCACGACGATTGTTTATAGTCGGTGCCCATAATATCACTGTTCAGGCCGGCTTTTCGAAAACAATCCAGCAGCAAAGAACCATTATCGGGATTCCAGTCCACAAGCAGCAATACTCTGAGAGATTTATTAACCATTATACCTCGGTATTGATCACTTAAATTACGTGTTTACCTGACTCTTCAAGTCACCGTTTTTAAACGATATAAGAGCGACAATTCATCCGGGTTTGGAAAGCAGCATTAACTGCTCAAATGCCCTTGCCATCTGGTGAACGCTGAGAGTTTCATCCACCAGCTTCCGGGCCTGATGGCCCATGTATTTTTGCTGCTCAGGTTTTTTCAGCACAAGAATAATTTTTTCCGCCAAACTTTCCGGATCATCTACGGTAACCAGAAACCCCGTCTCGTTCGGAACCACGATCTCATTCATGAAGCCCACATCCGTGCAGACAATAGGAATACCCGCAGACATGGCTTCAATGACGGCAACAGACAACGTTTCCTGTTGAGGATAGGAGGAGAGACAGTTAATGTCAACCGCTGCAAAAATATCTCCCAACTGGCGCTGAAAACCCAGAAAATGCACCTGATTTTCAAGATTCAAATCCACGGCAAGGCTTTTTAGAAATGGCATAAGGGGACCGTCCCCAATCACCAGAAAGTGAGTTTCGGGTATGGCATCCACAACCATCCGGGCAGCCCGCAGAAATATATGATGGGCCTTGTCCGGACGTAGCGCAGCCACAATGCTGACCACTGGACTTTGCGCAGGTATTCTTAGACGACTCCTGGCTTCTTCCTGGCCAAGATGAGATTGAAACCGCTCCGGATCCACGCCATTATAAATAGCTCGTATCTTGGAATAGGGAATTTTTTCTTCAACAGCGATATAGTCGCCATGACCCTTTGCTGCAGCTACAACGTAGTCAACACCAAGATGAAGTATGCGTCGCCCCAGCATAGTCAAGGGATGAAAGGGATATTTCTTGAAAGTCTCGTTCTCCCAGTTGATACAGGTTCGAACGCCTGCCAGCTTGCCGGCCAGCACCCCGAAAAACAGGGTGTTGAGATGATTGATCAAAAAAACGACATCAGTTTGAAAATCCTTTAAAAGCCTTGTCAGTTTGAAAATCCCGGACAAGTCAAATTTCGACCGAATGATTCCGGTGCTGACCGGAAAGCCCAGTTGAAGGACTTCTTTTCCCAGAATGCCCGGCTCTCTTAAAAAAAAGACACAAAGTTCAAAGCGCTGTCTGTCGATATGACGCAACAGTTCCAGCAGCAACTGCTCAGCGCCGCCTATGGTCAGGTGAGATACCACTACAGCAACACGGGTTTTTCCAGGATTGATCATTGCGCTATCTCCATTTGTAATCAGCGATGACGGTTTCAAAAAGATTCACAAGGCTGTCCATTTGATATTTAATAAGAAGCCTATCTTTTACATAAGACTGACCGGCTATTCCCATCTGAACCAGTTTTTCCTTGTCCGACAGCATTTTGTCCATTTTTTGCGCCATATCGTCACAGGAATCGGGTTTAAACAGTTGTCCGGTTATTCCTTCCTGAACCTGTTCGGGAATGCCGCCGATACGTGAGGCCAAAACCGGAGTACCATTGAGGAAGCTCTCATAGATACTGAGCGGCGCGTTATCGTACCACCTGCTGGGAACGACACTGAATAAGGCTTCTGCAATCCACTTTGTCAGGGTTTGACCAGTTTGAAATTCCAGAAAATGGATGCGGTTTTGTGCATGAGGCTGGATGAGCGCTTTCAGCCGATCCTCTTCTCCATCATAACTTCTACCTATGATATAAAGGTCTGTTGGCGGATTCAGTTTCTGAAATGCGTTAATCAGTGTGTCCAGCCCTTTTTCATACGATATTCTGCCAAAATAGACCATATAATTTTTTTTGCACCAGGCTTTATCCGGCTCGGTTGCTCTTTCAACCGGATACTGCAGGATATGAATCCTATCACTCGGTCTACTCTCTCTTTCCCGTCTGCCCTCTCCGTCACGGTCTCCAGGTTTTCTCCGATCTTTTTGTCTTCTTTCAACCGGATATTGCAGTATGTGCGTCTTGTTTTCAGAAAACCCGCCTTCGATGAGTTTGTCTTTCATAAACTGGCATGGAACAACAATGGCGTCCACCAGTTTATACAGTCCGAGCAAGCGATGGAGGTACATGGCTGCGACCCGAACAGCAGAGGCTGCCAGATGTTTTTTCACACACCGGTATTTAAGACCGTTATAATACTGTCCCTGAACACAGAGAGTGCATGGCCTTCCGTTTCGCAGCAGGGAATAGCTGGGACAAAGCAGATTGTAGTCGCCGATCTGCATGACCACAGGAATGTTGTGGCGTTTGAAGGTATGGAAGATGCTTGGTGACATGTAGTTATAGATATTCAGGACATAGGCGATATCTGCTCCGCCAACCGCTTTCAGCAGCCGGCTTAATTTTATTCTGGCTTCAAAGGAGTAGGTGCTTCTGTCCAGAAATCGCAGGATATTAGCCGGAGAGAACCGAATGTTGCTTAAATGCGCCTGATCAGGGTCTCCTGGAGGCCCCAGGAAATAGTCCTGATAGGCTGAAGGCCAGGTGCCGGCGTAGCGGACACTAAAAGGAATGGTTGTATGTCCCCGAGCTGACAGGTAGTTCATGATATTATAAAGATATGTCTCGGTTCCGCCATTTAGGAAAAAATATTTGTTACAGAAAATCATCTGCATTTAAGGTTTTTCTCCCAGTTCGATTCGAAAGATTCCGGTTCCATTAAACCCGATATATCCTGCAACAGACTGCCCCGCTGTCAGGGTGATTGTATTGATGTTAACCTTTGGAACATCCATTTGAGCCTGCTGAAATGTTTTTGCGTTGTCTGTGCTGATAAAGAGTCCTTCGGTCGCGCGAACATCATACCGAATCGTTCCTGCCAAAACAAGCTCCGGTCGTTGAGGATGAAATGCGACGCAATGTACCGCCATTTGAGGAGATGGAGCAACTGGAAGGCGTGTTTCCTGCCAGCTTTTTCCTTCATCATTGGTGATCAAAATCGTATTTCCAGCACAGCCCGCGACAATTCGGGATGGAACAGACGGGTCTATAGCCATTCCAAAGGTAAACTGCTCTCCGGTCGTCATACGCTGCCAGGTGCTTGCGCCATTGGAGGATTTGTAAACGCCGCCGGCCTGTGTACTCGCAAAAAGAATGCTTGGGTGCTTGGGATGGACGCGAAGCGCCCCTGGTCCCTTGATAAAAGGAGTACTTAGCCCTTGATTCATTTGGGTCCAGTCTTTACCTGCATTGATGGTTTTATAAACCCCATAGCCATTGGTTCCCACATACACCGTATTATCGGAAAGGGGGTCCAACTCCACATTGGTCGCCAGTCCATCAACATATCCCAACTTGGGCAGGGTTTCAACAGGAACGGAAAAGCCAATGTCCGTCCAGGTTATTCCGGCATCACGGGACTCATAGACATAAACCTTTCCCTTTTTCCCCCATGGATTCATGAGCAAAACCATCCGGGTTGGATCACTTTGAGAGATTTCGATTTCCTGTGCATGGCCATCAGCCACGCCATTCATTGATCTGCGCCAGTGTTTTCCCGAATCTTCGGAAATCATCAGACCATTATCCGCAGCGCATAAATACATAGTCTCAGGTTTTTGAGGATGAATTTTAAGGTCGTTAATCACTGTGTTTTGAAGCCCATGATATTTTTGCGTCCAGTGTTCTCCGGTATCAGATGACTTCCAGACATTCCACCAGTCAATCAAGATCATCGAGCCGGCAGTTCCCGGAACAAACACGATGCGTTCTGCTCCGGATAGAGTGTTGGTCCAGTTTGAAGTGGCTTCCGGATTCATCTTAAACGACTGAATGGATTTCCATGTTTTGCCGCCGTCCAATGTTTTATAGAGCTTATGGGGCCAGTTTTCCGGATGCGAACTGATAAAAAGCAAATCAGGATTTCCCGGATGAACAGCAATGGATTTATAGCCTTTAATCTGTGTTGAAAGCGGGCGATTTTCCCAAACCCTGGATATCTGGTTCCAGCGGAACAAGCCGGAGCGTTTTTCAGCAATATAAAGGGTATTACCGGAAGCAGCAATATCTGTTATTTCAAAATATCCATGGGTGAGTCCTTCATTCTGCAGCTTCCAGTTTTGTTCCTCAAAACGATATACACCGCCTGCAGTTCCTGCATACAGATAACCATCATAAACCGCCATGCCATTGATTTTAGACGGTTCCAGTCCCGGCACGCGCTGAGGCAAAGACTTGATGTCGCTTAAGGGAATCTGGAAAACACCATTTTCATCCGTCCCGATCCACAGGGATTTCCGGGTAAAAAGCAAGAGTTGGCTTCCGAAAAAACGGGACGGGTACTTAATCTCCTCGGACAGCCGAACCCAGGAATCTCCCTGATTGATGCTATGATAAAGGCCGGCATCGGTTAGAACAAAAACCTGACTGGAATCTTCAGGGGATACGGCAATATCGGCAACACAAAAACCTCCCAGACCTGTTCCGATAAGTTCAAAATGATTTCCACCGTCCCGGCTTCGAAAAACCCCGGCCACATCAGAGCCAATGTAAATTGTCATTGGGTTTAACTGGTCTATGGCAATGGCAGTGAATCGTCCGCCACCGCCGTAACCCGATGGCGTCCACGACATGCGGATATTCTCAGCGATAGCGATAGCTGAAATCACGGATAAAAGCAGGGTTGAGGCAATTATATGAGGTAAACAGCGCATTATTTTTTCACTTCCTGCTTTGGCCTCAAATGATACGATCTTTTGCCATACAAACTGGCGTTGTACTGGACAAACGCATGTTCAACCTGATCATAACCTTTCATCCATACCGTTCCCGAAACCGAATTTGAATAGATCCTAAGCTTCAACTTGCCAGCTCTGGCAGTGACCAGGGTCGGAAGGGCCACTTTTTCGGCCGCTTTTTCCTTTTCTATGTCTCTTTCCTCTAAAACACCTCTGACTTTCAAAAGCGCAGGACTCATAAAAATAAAGTGCATCGGCACGGGTTTGACAAACGTCCGTTTGATATCGCAGGTGATTTCGTTTGATATTGCTGTCATTTCTGAGTAATCAGCATTCCAGAAAAAGCTGTTCCGTGAATTTTTCTTGGGGAAACCCTCAATGATTATCTGGTAGGGGTTGCTGCCGCCGGGCGCAGGGGGCATCAAGGTTAACAATGCCTGAGCTCCGGAAAAAGTCTCATTCATCACAGCACCTGACAACTGCACCAGATACTGCTTGGAAAATTCTATGGTGTCCAGAAGCGTATCATCTGCAACTGAATCTGCGGAGAAAAAGCCAGTAGCCAGGATCATCAGTATTCCAATGGCAAACTCACGCGATAATATCTTCATGGCCATTATGAACTTTTCTTCTCTGATTGGGACTGATGCCAGTTCCAGGCTGTTGCAATTGTTGCATTGATTTCACAGAAATCTGGTTTCCAGCCCAGCATGGAATAGGCGTACTCAGGCTTTGCAACCAATATCGGCGGATCGCCTGGACGCCTTCCTACAGTCCGATAGGTCACAGACTTTCCTGTGACCTGCTGGACCGCCCGAATGACTTCCATTATCGAATATCCGCGTCCCGTCCCCAGATTGATGCACAAGTTCTGACGGGATTCAGCCAGGTATTTCAGAGCCATAACGTGAGCCCTGGCCAAATCGGTTACATGGATATAATCCCGGATAGCGGTGCCATCCGGGGTATCGTAATCAGTTCCATAGACATCTGTGTGACTTCGTTGTTCCAGAACAGTTTGAAGCAGAACGGGAATCAGGTGTGGCTCCGGGTCGTGTTCTTCACCGATTTGCCCATCTGGATCAGCGCCTGCGGCATTGAAATATCGCAGAATGGCGTACGAGAGGCCGTAAGCACTGCCATAATCCTGGATAATCTGCTCCATCATGAGCTTGCTGCGGCCATAAGGATTGATGGGAAACTGCGGGTGATTTTCGGGTATGGGGATTTGCCTGGGAATGCCATAGGTTGCGCAACTGCTTGAAAAAATAATATTCCGGCAGCCATGCCTGCGCATGGCGTCCAGGATGGCAATGGAACCGATAACATTGTTCTGATAATATTTAGCCGGATGATCCACGGATTCTCCGACGTAAGCGAATGCCGCAAAATGAATTACGGCTTTGGGCCGATACTTGGAAAAAACCTGATCCAGAACCAAAGAATCGGTAATATCTCCGGTAATAAGCGGCCCCCATTTGACCGCCCAAGTATGACCATATATCAGGCTGTCGAGAGTAACAGGCAAATAACCCAGCGCGGACAGGGCTTTGCAGGTATGGCTCCCAATATAGCCAGCGCCTCCGGTAACCAAAACTGTATCTGTCATTAGCTCTCCCTAACTGGAAACTTGACAAGCAGCTCCACCCAAATCCGTTATAATCAGAATTATTGATTAAGCGGATGTGCGGGAGACGCAGCCTTTGGGGCTTTATTTTTTGACGGTTTTGCATTTGCAGCTCCGGTATCACGATCCATATCCATCTTGCCTTTCATCGTGGGACATTCCATCATTGCTTTGCCATGCCCCATTCCCCTCATTTGCATCATTTCGGACAATTTCTTTTTCTGCTCTGGCGTCAACTTGGCTTTAACATCCTCAATTCCAAGAATATGCATCATGGCAGCATCCGTTTTCAAGGATGCGATCTGCTTGAGTCTGGTCTCGGCAGCCTTGACATCCACCGAATCTTTCTCAATGACTTCCCTCAACTCAATTTCGGCCACCTGGATGTCTGTTCGTTTCTGAATCATATCTTTCTGAAGTTTCAGTAAAATAGCCTTTACTTCCGTTGATTGATTGTCGTCCAGCCCCAGAGCGCTGATAACGTACATGGCGTGGGCGCCATCCCACATTCCCATGCTGGCTGCTGGACCACCTCCGCCACACATTTCCATACATCCGCCCATACCCATACCACCGCTTTTGGGAGCAGCGCCGGCACTGGCCACTAGCAATCCTGCAATAAAACATGCTGCAATTATTGTAAATTCGATTTTTTTCATTGTGATACTCCTGTTTTGTAGATTAACGACATTATTCAGTCCCACACCACTGTTATCCTTATCAGATTTTTTTCAAAAACACAACATATCGAAAACGGAATGACTTTCAACCAGATTGCCAGCTTGGTTAGGGGGCGGAGATTATTTCATCTTTCACTATTACCTGATTTCTTTTTTTTTCTTGTGTTCCATAACTTATTGTTCGTTCAACATCTTAGATGTTTGGCTAATTCAGCTATATAGCTGTAAATATTCATGATGTTCTCAAGGATACCGGCCTTATGGTAGCCCCGCGACCCATACTTAGGGAGATCGGCATGATATACGGTCCCCAACAGCAAGGGGTCCTGCCAGTGATTCGGACTATTGTTGGAAACTTCAGGAGCGAATTCTGGAATTGGATCGAGTAGAGCTGATTGCCCGTCGAGTGAATCGCTTTACACGAGAAGAGGCCGCCTATTGGCTATCGCGCAGAACGACATAGGGGATGCGGCCAATCGGTGGGCGCTGGCAGGCATGAAAGTGGTGTTGAGAGGACAGCCTGGAGATAAGGCTGTTGGCCAGATGCTGGAAGGGTTGAGGGGTTAGGGCGAATTGAAGTTCTGAAATCATGCTTTTACCTTCAACCACTGAAGCTTAAAAAATTGCTTGACAAAAAAGGCGGGTTGCACAATATTGATATCAACAGCACCGCAACTCCTCTCCATTGGAAGCGCAACTTGGTGGGTTTTTTTATGTCCGAAAGCACAAACCATTTCCTGAAACCGTCTCTCAGCCTTGATGAGCAAATCGCTTTATTGGAAAACCGCGGGCTGATCATTGAAAATTCCCAAAGACTGCATCGGTATCTTCGCTTTATCGGATATTACCGCTTGAGCGGTTATTTCCAACGCTCTTGTGTCGGCTATTTTCAGGTTGAAGGCGATCCCCTCCACAGATTTCAGCTCAACACGACATTTGATCAGACATTGCGCTGTTACGTTTTTGGTCGAAAACTCCGATTGATGATCATGGATACTGTGAAGACTGGAAGACCAATGAAGGTTGGAACAAGTTGACCAAGCACTTTGGTGAGGATGGATCGCGCAGGCTCATGCCAACACCATCTTTGAAATATAAAAATGAAGCTTTAGCGAATTAAAAACTTGATAATCGATTGATATTCACCAGTTTACGTATGCCTGGGATGCTTGAAAAAAAGCTCAACCGAATGAATGAATGCAGGTGAACGGTCTAAGTTTTATACTAATTTACTGGTTGCGCTACAGATATATTAAAAACACCAAAATATACTTCTGAATTGAAAAAACTCAGAATACTTTTGTCATCAGCGACGAAGAACCTGGAAATTTATTATCCTGGTTGAAAAATGCTGGATATGGCAACTACAATCTTTATCAAACCCTGCTTCAAATGCAGGCTGACGCAAATCCGTCAGTTGCAGGAATTATAACGCCTGCTTTTTTGAACACTCTTGCTAATTGCCCGACTGGCAGCCAGATTTTTACTACAATGCTAAATGATTTCCATTCCGATAGTTCTCTTGCTGTAAGCACAGATGGTACAGTTCAAACTGTTCAAGTTTACGCAAAAGACTATTTCAGCAAGACTGGAGCATCCACATTGTTAACCAGTCTATCAGGTGCTGCGGCTGAGGATACTAATTTTGTTCATTCAGGTTTTCAGCCATCAATAGCTGAATTCAATGCGCCTTTGATGAGTTGGACAGTAGGAAACACAAAATACAATGT
>Ga0194038_1000653_pt1 | contig 15108 bp, 14 predicted proteins | sample JunL226m_MetaG_FD_148630 | JGI IMG/M metagenome (GOLD analysis project Ga0194038, IMG submission 148630) | Anoxic zone freshwater microbial communities from boreal shield lake in IISD Experimental Lakes Area, Ontario, Canada - Jun2016-L227-6m | ecosystem: Environmental > Aquatic > Freshwater >... | reverse complement strand
GAATCTCGGCGACGTCGTGCGGGTGGGCGCAGTCGAGCGTGAAGCTGACGAGGCCGCCGCGCTGCTCGGCCAGCGATGGTCCTTGGATCGTGATGCCGGGGACCGCCTTCAGCGAGGCGAGCGCGTAGGCGGTTATCGCCTCTTCGTGGGCGCGGACGCGTTCGATTCCAAGCTCTGTGATGAACTCGACGGCGGCTCCGAGCGCGACAACCTCAGCGATCGGCGGCGTGCCAGCCTCAAACTTGAACGGCAGCTCGTTGAAGGTCGTCTCGTCGAAGCTGACCGTCTTGATCATGTCGCCGCCGGTTAGGAACGGCGGCATCGCCTCGAGTAGCTCACGGCGCCCGTGAAGCAAGCCGATCCCAGTCGGGCCGTAGGCCTTGTGGCCGGTCCAGACGTAGAAGTCGGCACCGATCGCATTGACGTTGACGGGCATGTGCGGTGCCGCTTGGCTGCCATCGATCAGGCTCGCAGCGCCAGCGGCGCGGGCGCGGGCGACGATCTCCTCGACCGGGTTGATCGTGCCGAGCACGTTTGAGCAGTGCGTGACGGCGACCATCTTGACGCGGCCATCGGCAAGGAACTCGTCGAGCTGATCGAGGCTGATCATCCCCTCGTCATCGACCTCAAGCCAGCGCAGCTCGGCGCCGACTTGGCTGCAGAGCTGCTGCCAAGGAACGATGTTGGAGTGGTGCTCGGCCTCGGTCAGGACGATCGCGTCGCCTGCGCCAACGTTGCCTGGCCCCCACGAGTAGCGCACGAGGTTGATCGCCTCGGTTGCGTTCTTCGTGATGATCGTCTCGGCTGGCTCTGCGCCGACGAAGGCTGCGATCTGCGCGCGCCCGGCACTGAAGCGGGTGTCGGCATCGATCGCCAGCGGGTAGACGCCGCGGTGCACGTTGGCGTTGTGGTGGGCGAGGAAATCTTCAAGCGCATCGAGAACGACGCGCGGCTTCTGCGAGGTGGCGGCGCTGTCGAGATAGACCAGCCCCTCCTGCCCCAGGATTGGAAAATCGACTGCCAGCGCGGTTTGCGAGGCCGTCGCCATCAGGCCGACGCTGGCTCCACGAGTTCGCTGTCGCCGGTGATCCAGCCGTAGCCTTCGCTCTCGAGCTGATCGACGAGTTCAGGGCCGCCCTCTTTGACGATCTTGCCGTCGGAGATGATCGACACCCGGCCCGGCTTCACGAGGTGAAGGATTCGCTGGTAGTGGGTGATGATCAGAACACCCATCCCGCTCTGCGCGCTGACCGTGTTGACGCCCTCGGCGACAATGTTGAGCGCGTCGATGTCGAGCCCTGAGTCGGTCTCGTCGAGGATTGCCACGTTCGGCTTCTGAAGCGCCATCTGGAGGATCTCGAGCCGCTTCTTCTCGCCGCCGGAGAAACCGTCGTTTAGGTAGCGCTTCGAGAACTCGCGCTTAACCTCGGTCATCTCCATCGCCTCTTCGACGACCTGGCGGAATTCCTTGAGCGAAATCTCATCCTCGCCGCGTGCCTGGCGATGGGCGTTGATCACCATTCGCAGGTACTTGGTGACGGTCACGCCGGGAATCGCGACCGGATACTGGAAGGCCATGAAGAGGCCGAGCCGTGAGCGCTCATCGGGCGAGGCCTCGGTGATGTCCTCGCCGCGGAAGACGATCTTGCCCTCCGTGACATCGAGCGCCGGGTTGCCCATGATTACGTTCGCGAGCGTGCTCTTGCCGGAGCCGTTCGGGCCCATAAGGGCGTGGACTTCGCCGGCTTCAACGGTCAGGTCGACTCCCTTAAGAATCTCCTTCTCGCCGGCGCTTACGTGCAGGTTGCTGATCTCTAGTTCGGGCATGGTCTCCGGTCGTGCGTAGTGGTTTGAATTAAGCGGCGCTGTGCAGTGGCAGAGCACTGCCGAGCGGTACAGGTGTTTGGGCTACGTCCTGCTTGGCCGAAAAGGCCACAAGTTCGGCCAACGTCGTGCGGCGCAGCGCTTCAGTAACGCCGCCTTGAACGCGTAGCCAAAGGAACTTCGTTGCGCAGGCTTCACCGTCATCTACGTGCGAGCAGAGCACGCGGCCGTCGTCGGTTTCGTCAACGAAGCAGGACATCGGCGCTACCGAACCTTCAAGCGCCAGCACTACCTCGTCCATCGTCACGTTCTCTGGGTCGCGGGCGAGGCGATAGCCGCCGTGGGCTCCGCGCGTGCTCTCAACTAGCTCGGCGCGCTTAAGCAGTGCGACGATCCGTTCGAGGTAAGCCAGCGGCAGACCCTCACTCTCAGCGATCGCTTTTAGCGATACCGGCGACTCGTTCGGTTGACGGCCGAGTTCAACCAGCAGCCGCACGCCATATTCGGCTTTCGTAGTGAAGATCATGGCTTAATCCTACCAATGCGGTAGGAGAAGCCAACGGCGCTCTAGCCCAGCTCAGGTGAGAGGCAGGACGGCGCTGCCAATGAGCAATGGCTTGACGATCTTCGGCGCTTTGGGAAAGCGTCCGATCTCAGCAGATTCAATCGTCAGCGGCGAGGCGTTGATCGTCGCCAAAGTGTCTCGGTTGCAGTTGCAGCCGCCCGACATTCGCCGCCAAACCGGCGCCCAGCGGTCTTGCATCTTGGCGTGATCATGATCAACGCTGCGAACGTGTTCGAGGAAGAGATAGTGGCCCCCTGGGCGCAGCACGCGGGCGATCTCGGCAAGTGCCGCAGGCGGGCTGCTTGCTTCGCACAGCACAAGCGTGCCAGCCACGCAATCGAAGCTGGCGTCTTCGAACGGCAGCTGCTCAGCGCTAGCGGCGACGACTTCGACGGCAACCGGAGCTTCGAAGCTGCGCGCATCGAGCTGGCGGCTCATCGCTTGATTGGGCTCGGTGCAGACCAGACGCGTTATTCCATCGCGCGGGTAGACCGCGAGATTAAGGCCCGTTCCGGCGCCGATTTCGAGCACTTCGCCGCGCGCGGAGGCGAGCGCTTCACGGCGCCGCTCGGCTAGCCCGGCTTGCTGACTGGCACCCATCAGGAAGCGGTCGTAGATCAGCGCAGTAAAACGGTTCATTGAGGCCACCCTAGCGGCAGGTCGCGTCAGCGGAGCGGTGCGCTATTCTCGCCCGTATGGTGCTTGCAATCAGCAACGCGTTGGCAGTTGACATTGGCTTGATCGGCGTCTTCTTCGTCCTCTTCCCGGCAATCGTGACCGGGCTGCTGATATTCGCTGGCGCTGGGGTTTACGTCGAGAAGCAACAGAACGACCTCTACCTCGAAGAGCACCGCATCCCTGGCAGCGAGCTGTAGCTCGCGTGGCCAAGCCGGTAGCCCTGATCACCGGCGGTGCGCGCGGGATCGGACTCGCGACGGCGCGAAGGCTGGCCAGCGACCATCGGATCGCGCTGCTGGACCTCGATGCGGACGCACTCCAGCAGGCCGCGGCGTACTGCGGTAGCGACGCGATTACTGCGGTCTGCGACATCACAGATCAAGCTCAGATTGATGCTGCCGTCGCGCACGTGGTTGCCGAGGCTGGTGGGATTGACGTCGTCTTCTCCAACGCCGGGATCGGTGGCGGCGGTTCGTTAAGGCTGCTTGACCCCGATGTGCTCGAAGCGATCATCAACGTCAACCTGATTGGTAATTGGCGGCTGATTCACTCGTGCCTGCCCTACCTGATTGAGCGGCGCGGCTACGTGATCGCAAACGCCTCTGCTTCAGCGCTACTGCCAGCTATCGGCATCGGCGCCTATGCATCCAGCAAGGCCGGGCTAGAGCAGCTCATGAACGTTCTGCGCAGCGAAGTTGCCCACCTTGGCGTATCGGTCGGCGTCTCCTACTTCTGGTTCGTTAAGACCGACATGGTCGACGGCGCCGAGCGCGAGATGGGGCGAGTAGGTGGTCTGCGCAGCGAGATGCCGGGGCTCCTCAAGGGCATTGTCAGCGTTGAGAGCGTTGGCGAGAAACTGGCGGCGGGGATTCGGGGCCGCGCACGGCGCGTCGTCGCGCCGCGCTGGGTTACCCCGCTCTTCTTCCTACGCGGAATGCTCGGCGGCATCGTCGAGCGGGGCACGGCGGAGATGGCCGCCGAGCTAGACGAAGCGACCGCCGAACGGGTTAGCGAAACCAGTGAGTTCGCCGCCGCCTTCCGCACGACTCAGGCGGGCCACCACGCCGCAGCCGACAGCATCGGCCACGGCCTTAACGATTAAGACCTAAACCGGGCGCTTCTGCGACGCGCGGTAACGGCGCGCCAAGGAGTTGGTCGAGCTGTCGTGCTGGAGGTCTGGCTTGTCGGCGTCCATCAGCTGATCGGCGAGCGTGCCGGCAAGCACCTTGCCGAGCTCAACGCCCCACTGATCAAACGAATCGATCCCCCAGAGCACTCCCTCCGTGAAGGCACGGTGCTCGTAGAGCGCAACCAACGTGCCGAGCGCGCGAGGCGTCAGCTGCCCATCGATCAACAGCGTGGTTGATGGCCGGTCGCCAAGGCAGATGCGAGCTGAGATCTGCTCTTCAGGGCTGCCTGCCGCGCGCAGCGTCTCAGCATCGCGGCCGAAGGCCAGCGCCTCAGCCTGAGCGAACATGTTCGCCATCAGCAGGTCGTGGTGGTTGCCGAGCGGGTAGATCGGGTCGCAAAAGCCGATGAACTCGGTGGGAACGATCTCCGTTCCCTGGTGAATCATCTGGTAGAAGGCGTGCTGGCCGTTGGTGCCGGGCTCGCCCCAGAAAACGGCGGCAGTATCCCAGCCGACCTGATCGCCATTGAGCATCACGTGCTTGCCGTTTGACTCCATCTCAAGCTGCTGCAGGTAGGCGGGGAAGCGCGCCATCTCAGCTACATACGGAAGGATCGCGACCGTCGGGAAGTCCATCAAGTTGCGGTTCCAAACGCCGACGAGGCCCATCAGTACCGGCATGTTCTCTTCCAGCGGAGCGCTGCGCAGATGCTCATCGACGGCGTTGAAGCCAGCCAGCATCTCGGCGAAGTTCTCGCGGCCAATCGCGCACATGATCGTCAGGCCGACCGAGCTGTCCATCGAGTAGCGGCCGCCAACCCAGTCCCAGAAGCCGAACATGTTGTCGGTGTTGATGCCGAACTTGGCGACGCCTTCAGCGTTAGTTGAGACGGCCACGAAGTGATGCTCAACCGAGTCCTCGCCGAGCGCGTCAACAATCCAGTCGCGCGCGGTACCAGCGTTGGTTAGCGTTTCGAGCGTGACGAAGGTCTTAGAGACGACGATGAAGAGCGTCTCCTCAGGGTCAAGATCAAGCGTCTTCTCAGCGAAGTCGCTGCCGTCAACGTTGGAGACGAAGCGGAAATTCATCCCGCGGTCGCTGTAGTGGGCGAGAGCGATCGTCGCCATCTCGGGGCCGAGGTGCGAGCCGCCGATACCGATGTTTACGACGTTACGAATCGGCTTGCCGGTAGCGCCCTTCCACTCGCCGGAGCGAATCTTGTCCGTAAAGTCGCCCATCCGGTCGAGCACTTCGTGGACCTGGTCGACGACGTTGACGCCGTCGACGATGATCTCGTCACCCTTCGGCGCACGCAGCGCCAAATGGAGGACGGAGCGGTCCTCAGAGACGTTGATCGCCTCGCCGGCAAACATCGCCTTGATCCGCTCTTCGATGCCGGCCTCACGGGCGCAGGCGATCAGCAGCTTGATCGTCTCAGGGCTCGCTAGCTGCTTCGAGTAGTCGTAGTGGTATCCGCCAAAGTCGACCGACATCTCGTCGGCGCGGCTGTCGTCGGCGTCGAACATCGAAGCCAGGCTCTGGCCTTTGAGCTCAGCGGCGTTGGCTTTAAGCGCTGCCCATGAGGGAAGCTCGTCGAGGCGTGTCTGCTTGATCTCCATTGCGACTACGCTCCGGCGAGGTCTGAACGCTTGGCGTTGATCGCTTCGATCAACGTCGTCCAAGAGTTGACGAACGAGCTTGCGCCATCGCTCTGCAGCTTCGCCGCGAGCGCGTCGAGGTCAACTCCGGCGGCCTCAAACTCGCTGAGAACCTCTTCGCAGTCGCCGCCGTCAGGATCCATCACCACGACCGGAGTTGGGCCGTGGTCGCCGTAGTCGAGCAGCGTCTGCTCAGGCATCGTGTTGACGGTGTAAGGAGCGGCGAGTCCAGCGATGTAGAGCACGTCGGAGGCATCCGGATCCTTCGTACCGGTACTGGCCCAGAGCAAACGCTGAGGCCGGGCGCCCTCGTTCATCAGGCGCTGAACGCGATCCGAGGCGAGCAGGTCGCGGTAGTCGCGGTAGGCGCGGCCACCGATTGCGAGCCCCAGCTTGTCCTTCAAGTTCGCTGGGACTTGATCGGCCACGGCAACGTCCCAGCGGCTCATGAAGAGCGAAGCGACCGACTGGATGTTTGGCGAAAGGCCGTCGGCAACGCGGCGCTCAAGGCCGGTGTAATAGGCATCGGCTGCGGCCAGCGCGTGGGCGCTGTTGAAGAGCAGCGTCACATTGACCGGGATCCCGGCGTGGATCGCCGCGCTGATCGCTGGCAGCCCCTCAGGAGTGCCCGGAATTTTGATGAAGACGTTGGAGCGGTCAACTTTTGCGTGCAGCTCTTTTGCCTGGGCGACCGTCGCGTCGGTGTCGTAGGCCAGCTCGGGCGATACCTCGAGCGAAACGAAACCGTCGAGGTTGTCGGTCCGGGCGTGAATGTCGCCGAACAGGTCTGCGGCACGCTGAAGGTCGGAGATCGCGGCCTCAAAGAAGACCTGCTCGTCGGTCATGTCGCTGCCGTGGAAGCTGTGGACCTGCTCGTCATACGTGTCGCCGCCGGTGATCGCCTTCTCGAAGATCGTCGGGTTTGAGGTCAGCCCAGTAACGCTCAGCTCGGCGATGTACTTCGCCAGCGTGCCCTCGTCGAGCAGCGTGCGTGTGATGTTGTCGAGCCAGAGGCTTTGGCCCGCTTCGTGTAGAGCCTGTGTCGCTTTCATTGCTTATTGCTCCTTAGCCGCTGTTATTTGGTCGGTTGGTCATGCATGTGCGGCGCGATCCAGCCAGATGCAGGCGCCAAGCGATCTGCTTCTTTCGGGCCCCATGAGCCGCGCTTATATGGGTAAACCGGCGTCGCGTTGCCAAGGATTGGATCAACGATCCGCCATGCCTCGTCGATTGTGCCCTGAGTCGCGAAGAGATCGTGATCGCCTTCGAGCGCCGCCGACAGAAGCCGCTGGTAAGGCGGGATCTGGTGGGCGTCTTGGCGCACAGCAGCGAGCTCGATGTCCTCAACCTCGAACGTGTCGACGGTCGGCTTGCGCGACTGAACTTCGATCGAAACGATCACCTGCGGGTTGATCTGGAAGCGAATCCTGTTGCCGCGCGGGTGATCCTTCGGGAAGAGCTTCTCCGGCGGCGTCTTTAGCTCAATAACGATCTCCGTTGCGGTCACCGGTAGGCACTTGCCGGCACGAATCAAAACCGGCACGTCGGCCCAGCGCCAAGTATCGATGTGCAGGCGCATCGCCGTGTAGGTCTCGGTCTTCGAGTTCGCGGCTACGCCCTTCGTCTTGCTGTAGCCGGTGTACTGGCCACGGACAATGTCCTTCGGCTTCAGCGTCCGCACTCCGCGCAGAAAACGAGCCTTCTCTTCACGCAGCGCCGCGTCGCCATGACCGCTGAACGGATCCATTGCGACCAATGTCAGAACCTGAAAGAGGTGGTTCTCGATCACGTCGCGGATCGTGCCGACAGCGTCGTAGAACGAGCCACGGTCGGCAACGTCAAAGTCCTCAGCCATCGTGATCTGAATCTGGCGAACGTGATCGCGATTCCAAACCGGCTCGAGGAATGAGTTGGCGAAGCGGAAGAAGAGAATGTTCTCGACTGGCGTCTTGCCGAGGAAGTGGTCGATCCGGAAGATTCGATCCTCCGGGAAGACCGAATGCAGCTCGGTGTTGAGCTTCTCGGCCGAAGCGAGGTCGTGGCCGAACGGCTTCTCGACGACGACGCGGCCCTGCTCGGCAAGTCCAACGTCTCCGAGATGGCCGACTACCGGGCCGAATAGCGATGGCGGGATCGCGAGGTAATGCACTGGACGCTTGCAACCCTTCAGCTCTTCCTGCAGCTCAACAAAGGTGTTGTGGTCGGCGTAATCGCCGCCGGCGTAACGGAGCAGCGAGCTCAGCTTCTTGAAGGCCGCTTTGTTGAGACCGTCAGCACTCGCTTCTAAGCTCGCCTTGGCTCGCTCGCGCAGCTGCAGGACGTGACCGCCTTCGCGGGCGACGCCGACAACCGGGACATCAAGCTCGCCGTCGATGATCATCCGCTGCAGCGCAGGGAAGATCTGCTTGAAAGCAAGGTCGCCGGTCGCCCCGAAGATGACCAGCGCGTCACCCTTCTTCGGCTTAGCCACTATTTGCTCCCGGCTGGCTTCTCATCATGGCCGCCGAACTCATTGCGCATCGCCGAAAGCAGACGATCTGCGTAATCGGCTTCGCCGCGGCTCGTGAAGCGTTCGTAGAGCGCCGTTGTCAAGACCGGAGCCGGCGTGCCGGTGTCGACCGCTGCCAGCGCGGTCCAGCGGCCTTCGCCGGAGTCGGAGACGCGCCCAGCAAAGCCGCTGAGGTCGTGATCGGCGGCGAGCGCGTCGGCAATCAGGTCGAGCAGCCAGCTGCGAATCACCGTGCCGCGGCGCCAAACTTCGGCGACGTCAGGCAGGTTGAGGTCGTACTGGTAGTTCTCGGGGTTGCGCAGCGGAGTCGTCTCAGCATCAACCTCTTGCGTGCCGCTACCAACGTTGGCGTGCTTGAGAATGTTGAGGCCCTCGGCGTAAGCGGCCATCAGGCCGTACTCGATTCCGTTGTGAACCATCTTGGTGAAGTGACCTGCGCCCGAAGGACCGCAGTGCAGCCAGCCTTCTTCGGCTGGGGTCGGGTCGCCGGTGCGGCCAGGTGTGCGCGGAGCGCTATCAACACCCGGCGCAAGCGACTGCAACACAGGTGAGATCATCGCGATCGCCTCATCGGTGCCGCCCGCCATAAGGCCGTAGCCCTCTGTCAGTCCCCAAACGCCGCCGCTAACGCCGCAGTCGACGTAGTGGAGACCCTTCTCTTTGAGCTCAGCGGCACGACGGCGGTCGTCGATGTAGTAGCTGTTTCCACCATCGATCACGAGGTCGCCCGATTCGAGCGCGTCGACGGCTTCCTTCAGCACCGGATCAACGATGCCGGCTGGGACCATCAGCCAGATAGCGCGCGGAGCGCTCAGCTTCGACGCCATGTCGGCGGCAGATTCGGCGCCGGTGGCACCCTTCGCGACGAGCGCGTCAACGGCGTCCTTGTTGGGATCGAAGACGACACAATCGTGACCGTCGAGCATCAGTCGCTCGACCATGTTGGCACCCATCCGGCCGAGGCCGATCATTCCGATCTGCATTAGCTATCTCCTTCGAGGTTGGCATCTAATCCTTCAAACTCCATCAACTCAACTTTTGCGCGGCGACGCAGGTGGCGCGGTTCATCGCTGACCTCGGCCTGCGCAAAGGTGCGGACTAGCTCGCGAGCAACCTCGCTGCCGATGACCCGGCCGCCGATGCAAAGAACGTTGACCGCATCGTGCTCAACGGCTTGGTGTGCCGTGTAGGTGTCGTGAATCGTCTGGGCGCGGATCCCAGGCAGCTTTGATGCAGCGACAGCGATGCCGGCTCCAGAGCCGCAGGCGAGAATGCCTCGTTCCGCTTCGCCAGCGTCAATTACCTTGCCCATCTTGAGCGCCATGTCGGGGTAGTCGTCGCATTGACCGAGGTCGACAACGGTGTGCCCAAGCTCAACCAGCGTCGAGGTGGCAACGTCGTGCAACGGGGCTCCCGCGTGATCAACACCCACAGCAAAGATCATCTATGCCGACACTATTAGTTTTGTCGCGAAGCTGCCGTCACCATTCGGTAAACGCTGTCGCGTATACCCTCCGTTTTCGACGATGACCGAATGGTGGAAAAAATCTCCGCGCCTCAGCGGGCGCGAGCTCACTTTTGTGGCGCTCGCATCGCTGCTGATCGCGGTGATCCAGTTCTGGCCCCTTGTACTGCACCTAGGAACCGACATTCCGCTCGACCTCGGCGACCCGCTGCCTCAGTCTTGGCAGGTTGCTTGGGACGGCTACGCGCTGCTGCACCAGCCGCTTTCGTTCTTTCAAAGCAACCAGTTCTGGCCGCAGCCAGACACGCTCGCCTACTCCGATGCGCTGATCGGATATACGCCGGCGGGCCTATTCGGCTCCGGGCCTCAGGCCGCGGTCGCCCGCTACGACCTGCTCTTCCTGTTCGCCTTCGCGCTCCCGTTCTTTGGCGCCTACCTGCTGGCCCGTGAGCTCGGTGCTCCGCGCTGGGCAGCGCTGGTTGCCGGAGCCGCGTACGCATACGCGCCTTGGCGAATGGAGCAGGGCGGTCATTTGCACGTGATCTCCAGCGGAGGGATCCCGATCACGATTGCACTCTTACTTCGCGGCTACCGACGCGAATCTGCTGGTCTGATCTTCGCCGGCTGGGCGGTTGCCACTTGGCAGCTTTCGCTGGGCTTCTCGCTCGGCCTGCAGCTCTTGTACCTGCTGATGTTGCTTGGGGCAGTTGTCGGGATCTTCTGGTGGCGAGCAGGGCGGCCGCTTCCGCCGCGGCGGGTTGTGATCGCAACGCTGACAGGCTGCGCATTGCTGGCGGTTGTGGGCTTTGTCCTCTCGCGCCCATACCTGCGTGTGCTGGCAGCTCATCCGGAAGCGCACCGCTCAGCACAGATCATCAACTACTACTCGCCGCCGCTGCGCGGCTTCATCGCCGCACCGGAGACGAACCTGATTTGGGGCTCAATCACTGAGCCGATTCGCGCTGGGATGGCTGCGGCACCAGAGAAGACGCTCTTCCCTGGGCTGGCAATTCTCTTGCTGGTAGCTATTGGTCTCGGCTGGCGCGGATATCCGCGCGGGCTACGGATCGGACTCTTAGTCGCTGCCGCCGGATCGGCGCTCTGCTCTCTTGGCTTCAGGCAGACCGGGATCGGGGTGTACCTCCCGTACCATTTCCTTTATCACTTCCTCCCCGGCTGGCAAGGGATTCGGGTTTCTGGCCGACTGCAGACGATCACAACGCTGCCCTTAGCGCTCCTCGCGGCCGGCGGTGCTGCGCGAGTCGCCGCCGCCGCGGCAACGCGCTGGCGGCGCGAGTCGCTGGCAGCCACAACCGCAGCGCTGCTAACGCTCGTTGTTCTGGTTGAAGGTTCGGGAATTGTTTACCCCCACCCCCGTGTGCCGGTAGCACCGGCGGGATTGGCCGGGCTTCAGCCCCCGTTGCTTCAGCTGCCGTCGAGCCCTTGGGACAACCGGCGCTACCTACTCTGGTCAACTGCCGGTTTCCCGCCGATGCTGAACGGACGCACCAGTTTCGAGCCGCTCTTCCTCCGGCACACGCTCCGCAAGCTCGATCATCTCCAAGCACCCGACTCGATCGCGACGCTGCGCAGAATCGGCGTCAGAACGGTTGTAATTGACACCGCCGAAAGTGGCTCTGAGATCTGGATCAGAGCCGCGCTGCGAATCAGTGCCAGCTCAGCTTTCAGCCGAGAGTGGCGCAGACCCTTGCTGATCCTGAAGCTGCGGCCCCTGGCTAGCAAGCCGCTCGGCGCGGCGCGCCAGAAATAGCGCGACCAGGGCAACTACCAGGGCAGCAAAGACAACCGAGATCGGAATCCCTGCGTGGTTGACGCGATCTGGCAGTCCTGCGAAGGAATGACGTTCGCCGAGCAGCCTCGACAGCGCTGTCGCAAGCACTAGCCAGACCGCAAGCGCACCGAGCGCTAGCCGGGTGTCAGCGCGAACGGCGAGCGGCCCTGTCGCTCTCGCGCCAAGCCAGATCGCCGCCGCAAAAGCCGCGAGAACGGGAATCATCGTCATCCAACCGTTACCAAAACCAAAGGCAGTGAAGACAGTGTGTTGGAAGGTGTTATCCAGCGCCCGCTGACGCCACTCGAAGAGGTTGCCCGCCCCGACCAGCGGATAGGTCAGAGAGGCCGTCGTCATTAACACAAAGCCACAGGCCGAGAGCACGAGCGTCGTCGCCGGGATCTTTCGCCATGCCTCGGTGAAGCCGAGCGCGAGAAAAGGCAGGGTCGCAATCAAGAACCGTGGGCCGGGACTGCCACCTCCGAATGGAAGCCAGTAGCCGCTGTCGTAAATGAAGAAAAGCGCGACGACAGCGAAAATTGTTCTTACCTCAGCCTTGTAGCCACGGTCTCTAAGCAGCCAGACGCCGTAAAGACCAACCAGCACAACCGGCGTGATCGTGAGGATTCCGCGCGGCGCAAAGAGCAGCTCAAGCGAAGCCAGTGGGTCAGGGACACCAATTCCGAAGAATCCACCCGAATTGAGGCCGAGCGTTGCGTGGCCACTGAACCCTTGATTGGCGACGGCGTTGCTATACGACATCGTCGTTGGAGAACCAAACGCCCACTGGTTGTAAGCGAGCACGGGGATAATTCCAACAAGTACGCCGATCGAATAGCTGCCCGCGCGCCGCAGCAGCTGCCAGACGCGGTTCTCGCCAGCGAGCAAGTCGCCCCTTAGAACCGCGTAGACCCCGACCACAGCCCCAGCCACGGCCATCGGATATTCGACCGTGACGGCCAACCCGGCGATCAGGCCGGCGAGCGCAACCATCCACAGCCGCGGCGGCCCGCGCCGCTCTCTCATCATCAACGCAAAGGCGCCAAAGGCAAGTAAGGCGGCGAGAATGTGACCGAAGAACTGCCCAGCGAAGACCATCACCATTGTCGACATACCAAGCGTCAGCGCTGCCGCGGTCCCGTAGCCGGGTCGTATTCGTTCACTTATCGAGCGGATCAGGAACAACAAACCGAGCGCTGGCAGCAGCGACCCAAAAAGCCCTAGCGCCCAGACGAGCGGGGCTTGAACCTCGAGCTGATACGGAACGGCTCGCGCGCGCTGCAGGTTGAACCCGTACGCCGAGATGTTGAGCGCTTTGTAAGTCCAGAGCTTTGCGCCGTGGTGGCGTGCGTGCGCTGCCGCCGAGCGGGAGATGCCCTCGGCCCCGGAAAGCTTCAGGAGCTCGTATACCGGCGTCATCACGATTGGCAAGCCGGGAGCCTTGACCGAGAAGAAGTGGCCATTGATCCACGACTTGTCGCGCGTCTCCCACTGATACTTATCGATCTGCGCCGTGCCGTCGCCGAGCGCTTTGACGAAGGCGAAGTAGGACGTCTGCGCCCAGCCCAGCGACTGCATCACCATCGCCCAGCCGAAAGCCAAGACGCAGATCGCAGCGACTCCGCGATTGCGACGCAGGCGCGATTGCTGTGCCTGTTGGGGTTCGCTCGCAGCACTCATCGCCTGCAGACAATAGGACTGTCGCCGCCGGAAACCCTTCTGGCGGCGATACGTCAGCGCGGCGATCTACCCGATCGGCCAAGATAAGTGGATGGCACTATTCAAAGAAGGCGAAGCAGTTTGGGTTCAGCAGGGCGATGGAAGCGCGCGCCCGGGGATCTTCGTTGGCGACGGCGAGAACGCAACCTGGTTCGGTGGCGCACCGCTGGCCTACGTTGTTTACCCCGACACGAAGGACGGCGAAGAGGTAAACCTCGCGCGCGTCACTGCGCGCGACGAGAAGACCGACCCAGCTTAAGCTGCGCCGCTCACCACTCGATCCCGATCAGGGCTGGCTCCGGCCGAAGCTGCACTCCGAAGATCGTCTCGACGCGGTCAGCGATCTCGCGCGCAAAGTCGATTAGCTCGGCAGCACTGGCGTCGCCAAGGTTGGTCAGCGCAAGCGTGTGCTTGGAAGAGATTCCAACCTGCCCGCGGCGCTCGCCGCGACTAAAACCGGCCTGCTCAATCAACCAGGCCGCAGAGCTCTTCAGCAGTCCTCCCTCGCCATCAAACCTTGGCGGTGGCGGGCCGTCGCCGCGGTGCTCGGCGACGCGGTCCTCGAGCTGTGCGAAGGCATCAGGGGTGAGCAGAGGATTGGTGAAGAACGAGCCAGCGCTCCAGGTGTCATGGTCATGCTCGTCGAGCACCATCCCCTTCGCGCGGCGAAGCTCAAGTACGGCAGCACGAGCATCTTCAACCGCGGCTCGCTCGCCAAGCTCAACACCCAACTTGTCGGCCAACTCGCGATAGGCGATCGGGGCGCTTAGCTGCGAGCGCTCGAGCAGAAAGCGAACTCCTAGAACAACCAGGTCGGCGTTACCTTTCAGCTCACTGCTGCGGTAGCCGAAGCCACACTGCGCTGCAGTCAACTCTTCGACCTTCTTCGAACTGCGCCTGTAGACGCGTACCGCTTCGATTGTCGTCGCGACCTCTTGGCCGTAGGCGCCAACGTTCTGGATCGGCGTCGCGCCAACTGAGCCCGGAATTCCGGCTAGGCACTCGACTCCGCTCAACCCTGCCTCGACGAGCGCATCAACGAGCAGGCCCCAGTCATCACCGGCGCTGGCATCGATCGCGAAGGTCTCGCCGTCGCGCTGCGTGTGCTCGGCGCCTTCATAAGCCAGCCTCAGCGCAGTCCCAGCAAATCCGGCATCCGCGATAACCACGTTGCTGCCGCCCCCGAGCACGAAGAAGGGCTCACCACTCTGATCAAGCTGCCGGAGCGCCTCAACGCACTCGGCCTCGCTATCGACAGTCCAGAGCTCGTTTGCCGCCCCGCCGATACGCAGGCTCGTAAGCGGGGCCAAAGGGGCGTTCTTGATGATCGGGTTCACGCCGGTCAGGTTAGTCGCGTGACGAGCGGTCAGGGCAAAGCGGGCAGCGTTGGCGACGTCATTCCCGCCTCTTCGCAGGCCTCAAGCAGCAGCGCAGCGAGCCTTGGCTGCTCGCGGGCAGCGCGGGGCGAGCGCGGACGACCGGTGCGCGTGTCGACCAAGTTGTAAGTCTCTTCTGGATCGCGGCGCAGGTCGTACAGCTCGTACTCCGGCCCCTTAACCCCATCCGGATCGAGATAGACGGCGTACTTCCAGCGCCGGTCGCGAACGCAGCGAAGGCGGTTCGGCTGCCCCGAGCCGTTCTGCATCGCAGTGCCTGACTGGTGATCGTCATAGGTAAAGAGAATGTGGTCGCGGATCTCGTCTGCGCCTGCAGCGCTGTCGACAATCGGACCAAAGTTGACGCCGCTCTTCTCAAGCCGCTTCGCGCC
>Ga0194038_1000650_pt1 | contig 15204 bp, 11 predicted proteins | sample JunL226m_MetaG_FD_148630 | JGI IMG/M metagenome (GOLD analysis project Ga0194038, IMG submission 148630) | Anoxic zone freshwater microbial communities from boreal shield lake in IISD Experimental Lakes Area, Ontario, Canada - Jun2016-L227-6m | ecosystem: Environmental > Aquatic > Freshwater >... | reverse complement strand
GTCCAGAGACTCCCCCCCTTTGAATAAGCGCCAACTTAAACTCCCCCCTTTGAAAAAGGGGGGTTGGGGGGGATTTTCAGTTTCAACCGCACAGTTACCGCCTGATGGATGGCTTCAACCACAGCATCTGTTTCCACCAAAACTTCTCTGCTGTTAAAACGAATTACATATATTCCCAGGTCGGCAAGGAATGCATCCCGATTTTCATCTTTCTGTAAATACTCTTCTTTGAGATGTTGCGACCCATCCACTTCAACGATCAATTTCACCTTCGGAGCATAGAAATCAACAATATAGTTGCCAAGGGGTTTCTGACGGTAAAACTGTATGCCCAGTAACTGTTTACGCCTCAGTCGCGTCCAGAGATGTTCCTCGCTATCTGTTGTATGACATCGTAAAAGGCGTGATTTGTCTTTGAGATATCTTCGATAGTTTAGCATCTCCTGCTCCTTTTGAAATCCCCCCTAACCCCCCTTTTTCAAAGGGGGGAATTTATGTTAGCGCTTATGCCCCAGTCTAAAGCTCTGCATATCGATGTTAACGGTAATTTCATTTTATTCTCCCGTAATCGCCTTCACTTCCGCCAGCAGGTTCCCGAATTTGCTGTAATTGACTTTTACTCCGTCGTCCAGGTCCAGAGATATGCGCATGTCGGCGTAGTGGCGGAGTTCATCATCGAATTTGGCGAGTTCGGTCTGTTTCTTTTTGAGCATTTCGATTTCTTTCTGGAATTTGCGCTGACCCGAGGCAGAGGTTGCGGCTTTTTGTTCGTTATCCAGAAATTCGATGCGTGACCGGATATTGCCCTGCAAAGGAGTGACATAGAGGCTGCGCATCCGGGACAGGGTGGATTCATTGTACCGGTGGAGATAGACCAGGCATTCAAAAGCCTTTTGTTTGCCGCTGGAAAACAGCCAGTAGATGGGGCGCTTTTTATAGGTTTTGAGATGATCTTTGAAGAATCCGACGCTCAGATATTTGCGGATGGTGTCGATGGGGTCTTCGTTGCGTTTGGGGTTTAGGCTGTCAGCTACGAATTTGAGGTTTTCAACAAGGGTTTCCAGCGACCAGGCTACTTTCATGAATTCCACAAACCGTTTGGCTGCGTCATCGGCGAACCATGGCATGTCTATAATGGGGATGATGCCATCGTCGTCGGCTGGAAACGTTTTATATTTTGACGGTTCAAAACCGATATTCCCGCTGTGGGCGTAAATCAAACCAGGTTCGTCCAGGCTGTAACGACCCATCATGCAGCCGATGGCATAAGAGATGAGTTCCTCTATGGCATCGGTCAGGAGCTGAATTTCCAGTTCTTCGTCGGTTTTGCTGCCATTATAGCGGTAATGGGGGTTGCAGGTCAGGGTGATTTCGGACAGGGGCACATCCGGTGCCAGTTCATACTGCAAGCCATAGGCATCGATAAAAATGCGATTGTTCTCCTCCTCCAGTCGCTGCATTTCCAAGGTCATGGCCCGCCAGTGGTTCCGAACCTTTTCATAGGTGGCCTTCAGGGCTGGCTGGTGATGGTCGGGAAGAAGGAGCGGGAGAGTGGCAAAATCCCAGGAAGTTTCGTAGAAGTTCCAGTCAGTTTTGGCTAAAAAAATTAGTATTTTAATGCTATGTTCTATAAAAGTATATAGATCAGGAATTATTACTGGAATATTCGAAACCGTGCCTGCCCCAAAATTAAGAGTGGGGTTTATAATTGATAAAATATTATTTATTATTGGTGTATTAAGCAGCCCCAGAATCAAATCCTTCTGTTTTATTGGGATCATTGTTGATCCTGCAGAGTCGAATAATGCACCATAATCAGTTAAGCGAAAACTCGAAATGCTTGATGTAAGTGCACTCCAAGTGATTCCGTCCTTAAAATATTTATCTTCACTTCGGATTTCTTTTGTGTAGCTACCCCCTTTATATCTCTCTACAACTGCATTCTTCAGTTCTTTGCCATCTTCCGCCCAATTGATTGCATAATCTTTATTTCCATACCATTTTCTAAACTCGCCACCTTTATTCAAAGGAAACCATTTTTTACCCGAAAGATTAGCACCATACCTATCCTTAAAGCCAATTCCAAAACTATAAATAGCAATCTCAAACCAAAGTCTTAGGAATCGGCTGTTATCAGTAGTAGCTAATCCTTTTTTAGGGTCTGCAATATTTCTTAAAGGGACGCCATTAGCAAAAGCCACCCTTACACTCTCACTTACCCAGTACGCAATCGGGCTGCCGGGGATTTTTTTGAAGTCAGCGGCTGATGCATGGAAGAACCAACCGCAGTCGGGATTTTGTATGGCCTCAAGGGTTTTAGCTGCCTTCTCCGCCTCTGAGTTGCTGTCAACCAAGCGGAGATAGCCACCTTTATATTGGCCATGATGGGTATTCGTAAGAACAAATGCCGTTGTTGAAACCACTTCGCCACCGATGCTGTCAAATCCTCGTGCGCCAAGATGGGCCATTGATAAAATGGTATGGTGATCCAGCAATTTAGCACGAAGTTTTTCAAAGGAAGACAGAAACATCCAACTTTGCATGGTAATCATCGCAACAGCACCCTGTTTTACAGCCAGATTAAGGTTACGCTCAATAAACATGGCAAACAGATCAGATTTGCTGTCCGGGAAATTGTCTTTTGCAAAAGCCTTCACTGCCGGGTTCATCCCTTTCCCACCCATATAAGGCGGATTGGTCACCACGCAGTCATATTTCCGGGCCAGGAGTGCAGCCTGATTCACCATCGCCCGGATATTCTGCACATCGCTTCCGGCTATCCATTTCCCGATTTTTTCCTCAACCGTTTGGGCAATTTCCTGCATTCTTCCGGCCAAAGGCTCCGGCACGGTAATGAGCGACCCAAAGGTTTTGGCATTTTCAAACAATTCGGCAACTGCCCGCAAATCGCCTTGAATACCTTGAAATTCATCGCCTTTGAAAAACATTTCAATATTGCGCAAATCCGATGGCCGGCTGTCCTGAATGGCATAAACATTCAATCTCAAATCCGTATAGTCTAATATTTTGCGGTCATCGGCCCGCGCCTTCATCATCAACGCAAACCCTGCAAGCTGGGCGGCTCGGTCGCAGATGTCCAGACCATAAAGGTTTTTCTCTAAAATCAGCCTGGGAATGTCACGGGTTCGGTAGCCCCGCTCCAGGTAAATCTCTTTGAAAACATTATATGCTTCCACCAGGATATGGCCAGATCCCTGGGCCGGGTCAAAAAAAGTTATGGTTTCCGGATGGAGTTCTTTGGGTGTAACAGCATCCAATTGTTTCTGAACATCAGGTTCCTGAAGGGCTGGCGCGATATAATATTCCATTTTTGCGCGCAAGGGAGAATCCGGATAGGTGGCCAACCACATCCGGCCCAAGGTATTCTGGACCATGTATTTGACGATCCAGTTGGGGGTGAAAAGCTGGGTGGCGGCCGGAATGTCTTCGCTTTTGACAACCTTGCCGATGACTTCGTCTTTTTTTTCTGAAATATAAAACTGATAGAGCCAGCCGATAATCTCCACTTCCCGCCAGTCGTCTTCAGGAATATCAGAGACCATTTTGCGGATAAGGGAATCGGAATGAAGCAGGTTTTCCGGCAGGAGCAATTCAGTCTCACTGTCGATTTTATCAAATAAAAACGGCATCGCGCTGTGCAGAGCATTGCACTGAGAGATGATCAGGAGGCGATAGAGTTCATTGTCTTTATGCCCAGCCAGCCGGAGTTCAATCACCTTATTTTTATTTAGTCCCTGTAAATCAATATCCACAGCTTGCTCAAAGATTTCCGGCATACTCGACTCGGACGGATGACTCAGCACTCGAAAGCCGTGGTCCAGATAACCATGAATCTCCATATACCGCAATGCTGCAAACCGGTTAAACCAGGAATAGGCATCGGCCTGCAAGGTCATTTCAAAGCCGTTTCGCTTGATCCGCTCCACCAGACGCTGTCTGAGTTCACCCTCTTTTTGGGGAATGGGCCGGTCGCCGATAATAGCCACATCGCCCTTTAATGTCATTTCTTCAATATGATTATCGCCGAATATGCCGTAAAAATTAGCCCGTTCGGTCACAGCTTTCAAGAAATCCAGACGGGCCTGGATGGCATAAGATTTGATTTTATTGGTGTTCATTTGAGTCCTGTCATTTTTTATTTTTACACCGCAAAGACGCAAAAAGACAAAGGGTTTTTCCCCCCGCTGCGGAAGGGTATGGCTTTTTGCGCGCAGCGCCATTATTGTATCTTTGCGTCCTTTGCGTCTTTGCGGTGAATTTTTTTTCGGTGAATTATCCCCCCTCGCTCAAGCGGATTTCATCCAGTATCCGGGGCAATTCCTCCGCCAGATACAGGGGAAGCGACAGAAGGCGGTAAGTCACCGGGACGCTGCCGTCCGCCACCTTTACGGAATGGGTGATCTCCTGCATACTTGGAAGATTGAGGTCGAACCGCACGCACAGGTTCGCTTTTTTGTTCAGCGCAAACTGTTGCAGGGATTTGAGAGCTCCGCTTTTACCGGCCTTGACCTCAATTGGGATGACCTGATTTCCGCTGGCCTTTACAAAATCCACTTCCGCATTGGCGGATTTCACCTCCCGGAGCCAGTACACCAGCCGGGGCGGTTCCAGTGGATTGAATAAATGCTGGCCTACAAACTGTTCCGCCAGCTTGCCTTCATTGACAAGGGCCTGTCCATCCAGCCGCTGCAAGGCGATCCAGTCCAGTCCGGTGAGCCAGGCGGCCATGCCCACGTCCATGAACAGCAGCTTATAGACATTCTCATGGATATCCGCCATGAGCGGCACACCGGAACAATTGCTGTGAAATACCTGATGACAAACCCGGGCCTTGACCAGCAGGTCGATGACGGCCTTTACTTCACGGGATTTCTCTTCTCTGGAGATATTGCTGTATTTAACTTTCTGACCGATAATCCGGGGAATTTGCCGGAACACGCTTTGCATGAGGGTCAGGTCTTTTTGTTTGGCGTATTTGGAAAAATCATCCTGATAGGTCTCTGAAATGGACCGATGGACAGCAGTGACTTCCGGCAGAGCGTTTTCCGCCACAAAGGCGTTCACGGCTTCCGGCATTCCGCCCACGAACAAATATTCCCGCTGGCGTTTGATGAGTTTCTGATGGGCAGCCAGGGGAATGGGCTGATGGAGATGAAACCCGGAAAGATAAGGGAACAGATTGGGCTCCACTGCGTTCAGAAATTCCCCGAACGTCATGGGTCCCAAGTGATAGTAGTCGATGCGGCCCACGGGCATTGAAAAATGATGGTCCGCCAGGGCGAATTCCAGCAGGGAGCCAGCGGCAATAACCGGGATATCCGGGATGGTCTCATAAAAATACCGGAGCGCGGCGATGGCGTGGGGAGTTGCCTGAATTTCATCCAGGAACAAGACTGCGTCCGGGGAATGAATGCGCCTGCCAGCCACGGCGTCCAGCTCCCGTAAAATGACTTCCATGTCCAGGGATTTGAAAACCGCATCCAGATAAAGATGCCGCTCCAGGTTGATTTCATTTAAAACCAGCCCGTTGTTCTGCACGAACCGGCGCACCAGGGTGGATTTGCCCACCTGCCGGGCGCCCCGAATCACCAGAGGTTTTCTGCTGCCTTTCCGGTGCCAAACATATAAATAATTTTCAGCAGTTCGGGTGAGCATGGTTAAAACATACCATTATTTTGACCAATGAATCAACGAAAAATAGATTTGTTTATTATTTTCTCATCGCAAAGCTGCAAAGAGCGCAAAGGTTTTTTTCCGCTTCGCGGATATCAGGAAGTTTTTTGCGTGTAGCGTCTAAATATTTTTTCTTTGCGTCCTTCGCGTCTTTGCGGTGAACATTTTTTAGGTTTTTTGTATCTTTCTTAGATCCGATCACCCCATATATGAAAATGGGCATCCTTCATGTTCCGGTTTACACTTTCAAATGATTCACAGTTCTTATTGAATCCCAACTGGATTTCGTCCCATAGCCCAGGGTTGCGACAACATCGCTACCCTGGGAATGATTTTCTGATCATACAAAAGTGTAAACTACTTTTGGGGTAATATGAAGGATGCCTGAAAATGATACTTCCCCCTTTGGAAAAGGGGGACCGAGGGGGATTTTTCAGGTGGATAGCCTCCCAAATCCCCCCTGGCCCCCCTTTTTCAAAGGGGGGAATCCTTTCGATTTTAGTTGTGATTAGCGGGCACAAGAGCGTTCGATGAAATTTAAGAAAGATACGTTTTTTTGTTATTCATCGTATTCTGCCCGTAATCCCACATAACGCCGATCTCTGGCAGCGACAGCACTTGGATATTTTTCGCCAGGGCATAGGATGATTTGCCTGGATAGACAACCCACAAGCCGGTCAATTGTAAATCATCCATGGCCGTTTGCATGGACCGGGTCAATCGGGGGGCGTCTTCATATTTGAATTCCACACCCCAGTTCTTCCCTCCCCATTGCCAGAAGAGGTCCAGTTCCGCGCCGCCGTGGGTATGCCAGAAGAACATTTCGGTATCTTCCTTTCCAATCGCGCGGCACACGCAGTCCAGAGCAAAACCCTCCCAGGATGCACCCAACTTGGGGGATGCGTGGATATGTTCCGGTTTTTCGATGGATAGCAGAGCATGAAAAAGTCCGGAGTCTCTCAGATAGAGCTTGGGCTGTTTCACAACCCGCTTTCCAACATTGGCGTACCATGGCTGTAAAATACGGATCATAAAGGTACCTTCCAGGATATCACAGTATTTCCGGATGGTCATATCCGAGATCCCGAAAGACCGTCCCAGTTCCGCGTAATTCAGAATCTGTCCATGATAATGGCACAACATGAGCCAGAAGCGCCGAAGCGTTCTGGCGGGAATGGTGATTCCCAACTGGGGGATGTCCCGTTCCAGAAAGGTGGTTATGTATTGATTGCGCCACAGGTAGCTTTCTTCATCCGAATCCGATAGAAAGGAACTGGGTAATCCGCCGCGTAGCCACAGGGTTTTCATGTTCTCCGGACCAATGTCATGCAGTCGGAACCCGCTCAGATAATAATAAGCGATCCGGCCGGCCAGGGATTCCGAGCTTTGCCGGATCAAATCCCGTGATGCGCTTCCCAAAATCACAAATCTCCGGTTCTGGCCCTGATCCACCAGATAGCGCAGCAGCGGAAACAGTTCAGGCATGCGCTGGATTTCGTCGATGACAATAAGCCCCGTCAGGTCTTCAAGCGCAAGCTGAGGCTGATCCAGTCGAGCGGCATCCCTGGGATTTTCAAGATCGAAATAGTGGTCGGCGTTCATTGCCCTCGCCAGAGTTGTTTTTCCACACTGCCTGGGGCCAAGCATCGCCGCCACGGGAAATATCCCGATCCATTTGGATAGCGTTTCCCGATCGTATTTTCTGTCAATGATGTTCATGAGGAGAGAGCTTATATGATAAACCTTGAAATATCAAACTCCATGTATGAAATTTCAAAAAATACTTTTTGCGTATCTTTCTTAAATTCGATCACCCCATATATGAAAATGATACTTCCCCCTTTGGAAAAGGTGGATCAAGGGGGATTTTTCAGGTGGATAGCCTCCTAAATCCCCCCTAACCCACCTTTTTCAAAGGGGGAATCCTTTCGATTTTAGTTGTGATTAGCGGGCACAAGAGCGTTCGATGAAATTTAAGAATGATACCTTTTTGCGGTAATTTTTTTTACGAAATCTTGACGCGAAAATTTTCCCTCAAGGCATCTAAAAGCACCGTTCGTAATTTATTGACATAATCATCCGCATCGGTTTCGGACTCAAGATATACTTTCTGAACAAGCGATGCCGCCTTTATGGTTTTTGTCTGTTTAACCGTCTCTTTTTCAGGTGGCAAAAACATATCTTCAATTTTTTCAATGGCTTCTTCATAAACATCAATGGATTCAGATGTTTTATAGGAAATTTCCGGGATGCTGGATTCCGTCTCAATCTTCTTTTTGATCTGCTGGATCGGAGTAAGGATGCTGTTTTGGAAATTCGTATCGGCATTGTGATCGTTGAGTTTAGCCTTAATTTGGCTGATTTTTATTTCCAGTTCTTTTTTGGCTTCGTCCCGGCTTTTCTTGAGCAGCTTGTTATTGACAATTTCCACCACAGATATCAAACCGTCCACTTCCTTGAGCAGATCGTATGGACTGGGCGCTTGAGTGATTTCGATCATCCGTTTCAAGGCGCGTTCGGCATCCGGATGCTTATTTAAGGCGGATTTGTTGGGCATTACGGTTTTCATGGAGGCCCTGAGTTTATCCCAGGTGTTCCGTTGATGGGCATAAAAATCATTTAAAGTATGAAGGTCATCTGCGGCATCCTTCAGGTCATCTTTTTTAGCGATAAAGGCTTTGATGATTTCAAACACATCATGAATTTTTATGATATTAGCGGTGATATCCAGACAAGAATCAATTTCTTTCTTTCCGGGATAATTGCCGGTGTCCGCCAGGGGCTTGTATTTCTCAAGAGTTTGAACCCATTTGGACAATCCTTCGAGGATAAACTGGCTTAGTTTGTCCTGACCGTCCGGGGGGATGGATACAAACAACTCTTTGGCAAGGGCTTTTGCGTTATCCAGCGCTTTCTTGTCAATTAGGGGCGTATCAATAATTTTGACGGTTTTCCATTGGTGGGTTTTGGTCAACGGCAAAAAGGCTTCTTTGGGTATGACTTTTGAGCCATCCACCACCAGGCTGATGATTCCGGCCGTGAAGATTTTTGCAATCAGGATCACCACCTGAAACTCACCCCACCCATAGGGCCGTTTTGAAAATTGCCGCACCACTTCCTCTAATATCACCGGATGGTTAATGGCGGTTTTCATTTTAATATGGATCATCACTTCCTTGATGTCCGCAGGTTCTTTCTCTTTGAGCGCCATGGACAGTTGATGCTGGGCCACATCATCGGACTGGAGTATCTGTTTGATTTCGTTGATGGGGTCGCCTGAAACCAATGTCAGGTAATTAAACTTGCTGAATATGTTTTTTACCAGATAATCAAGCCCGTCCGTGATGGCTTTTGTTGTGGTCAACCCCTGAATCTCAAGGCGTGTGCCAAGGGCATGAAATTGTGCTTTTGCCAAAAGATCATCCGCCATGGTGATAAGTCTGGTTTTGCGCTCCTGGTTCTCCTCTGTTCTGGCTCTAAGGATTTGTTTTAAATTGGCGGATGCGGCGGCATCGCTTTTTTTCTCAACATATTCTTTGACCTGAAGGTATAGCCTAAGTTCTGATGTCAGGATTGGATCATCATCAATTTTAACAATCAGATTTCCGGTCTGGCTGATGCTGTATAGATTGCATTTTGCAGTAACAAACGAATTGTATTCATCATGAAGCGGGCTGATGATTTCAAGGCTCAATTCATCCTGCAATTCCTTGCCCTTGAATCTGCCGTCACAGATCCGGTTGAACGCATAATCCCGCTTATAATCCGTATAACGGTGTTTAGTTTTATTTTTTAAAATATCTTCAAAAATGATGTCGCTCAAAAGTTCGGTTTCTGCAGAACCTGAAATTTCAACGTTTTTAATCTCCCTGGAGACTTCCCGTTCTTCATTGGTTAAGAAAAAATACAGGTCGCCGCTTCGGTTGATCAGGGTTTCTTTTTCAAGTCGCTGCAATGTGCTTTCGATTTTTCGCTTGAGTATGATCCGGTCGGCATCCACTTCATCAATACAAAGAGTGACTAGGTTCTCCACGTTGGGCTTGATTATATTCACATACCGGATAAGAAAGAGCGCCTGAAGAATTTGGATGTCAAAAGGGATTTCAAGGCCGGCATTGTCTTTTGCCTGTTCAATACTGCGTTTGACCGATGTGTCCAAAAAGCTTTCGATACAGGGATAAAATTCATACAAAGGAACCAGCACGCCGATCTCTTTGTTTATGATATTGCAGGCTGCGGATTGAAACGCATCAAGCATGGAGCGCTCCCCACGGCTCAAATGGAGGCCGGTGGCGCCGGCTTTCCGGATGGACTCAAATATCTTCTGAACCAGTTGAAAATGAAAGGGTGCAAACGGATAATTATTTGTAAAATCATCCACAGATCCGAAGTTTTTCATGGTGCTGCTGTCATAAGTAAAACTGAGCTGGTTTTTGAGGATGTCGCCTTTTGCGCCAAACAGATTGGCAAGCTGGGGCTTGGCGGCATTATCTTTTTCAAGCAGCCGCACCTGAATCACTTCGTCCGTGTTGGCGCTGGAAAGGGAAAGGCGGGTGTTGAAGCGGCCCTGAATCTTTGAAAAATCCTGGGCTTTGGAGGTTTTCATGTCTCCCAGAATGACATCAATGTCTTCCTGGGAAGTGACAATCACCCATGCCCGGCCTTCGCACAATCGGCCCAAATCTTCCACAAGGGTTTGAAGGTTAAGCATCAGGTGGGTATCGCCTCCGATAAACTGGCCGATTTCATCCACAAAAAAAATGATTTTGTGGTTTTTGGACTTTGAATCCAGATACGACTTGACCCGGTTGGCGAAATTTTCAACAGATACGATCAGATGTTTTTCTGCATTTTCAAAATGTTCCCTTGCCACTTCTTTACTTTTATCCAGAACTATGGATAATGCCTCTACGATTTCATCCTGAAGAAGGCTGTAGGCGTCCCGTTCATTTTCCCATCCTGATCCATATATTTCCGCAAACTTGTTTTTGAACGCCTCGTATTTGCCTTTTTTATCAAGGTAGCGTTCCAGTTCTGCAACGGGCAGGGATTGACTGCAATAACCGAGGCTTTCATTAAAGACACGCCAAAACACGGACAGGAGGGAGGCCCTGCTGTCACTGGCATCGGCCCGGCTATCGATATTAAAAAGAATAACATCCGTATCCCTATCTTGGCCGACTGCCCGCCGGAGATCCGCAAAAAGCATGGCGTCTTTAATTTTGTCCTTAAAAAAATCGATAGCATTTTTACGGGTCCCGGAAACCGCATCATGGGCCTCCCTATTCCCCAAAAGATATGACAAAATCTTAATGAAGTGGGATTTACCAGATCCGAAAAAGCCGGACACCCATACCCCCATGCGGTCGGTGAGGGTCGTATCTTTGGCATTATCGATGACGGAAAGATAGGCGTACAAAAATTTTCTGAAATGCTGATCCAGTTCACGGGTGATTACATATTCGTCAAGTTCCTGCCAGACGACGGATTCATTTAGCTGATCTGCTTTGACCACGCCGTTGATGGGGCGGGTAATGTCCTTTTTAAATATGTCCCTGATCTGCATGAAGATGATCCTCAAAAAAGAAAAGTATGAAGTATGAATTACGTCGCCAATTGAAATGCCCGATAATAATTGGCCTCTTTAAGTTTTCCAAATAGTCTGAGCCCCAGGCCGGTATAAATCCCAGGATAAAAAATAACCAGAGGTGTGTTTTCCATGTGTGAATGAAGATTGTTTAACAGATTATGGCTCCGTAGCAAAGGGTATGCGCTGCCAACGCCTGAAACTAGGATAAGGTCATGATTTTGGGGATCTGCTTCTTCCATAAACGCCTTTGAAATGTTTTTAGGGTCTAATGGCCCTTTGATTAAAGAGCCGAGCAATTTCTGATCACCATCTTTTTTTTGTATCGCTATGGAGCGATCCAGCAGTTTTCGGGACTTTAAATATGCGAGGATAAGTTCAAACAAATTGATATGTTTGAACTTTAAGTCAGGTTTCTTTTTGGGGAGTTGACGAAGGATGAACTGAATATGATCTCTTACTTCCATTTCATGTTCAGGCGGATAATCAAAGATATAAAATCCGATTTCATTGCACAGCCCTTTATTCTGCAGTAGCGCATCGGATGTTAACCGGTCGATAATTTTATCCAGCCGGCGTTTCAAGTTAACCATGAATCATCCTTATATTTTTAATGGGTTACTTCCATGCAATGCAATATATGATGCTCCGGGTTTTTGAGAAGGTATTGCCGTATTTCCGGAATCACCAATACAGGCAATAACTGGAGATTTTTTGTGTTATCAATATACTTCGATTCGGCCAGGATTCTGAAAATAACTTGCTTAAGTTTCGCTCGTGTTGACGCTGTCCATTGCTCTATACCTGGATCAACCTGGACGCAAGTTTCAATAAAATCTTTCCAGTCTTTATTATCCAGTTTTTTGATAAATGTCCGCCAGTGCCGCCGAATAACCGTATCCATGAAATCGCCGAGCAGGGGACTGTGTTTGATGGCGGCTGCCAGAAGCGCTTGAACCGTAACATCAGAGGAGCCCCGCACGATGATATCCCATAATTCGGGTTCCATTAGCGACAAACGATTTTTGATGAGTTTGGCCTGGCGTTTTGCCGTCGCCGGAGAGCGTTTCTGTAAGATATTGTCAATGACAATGGCCTGATGCCAGGCATTCGGATTGGCATTATCAAGCAGAAGGCGGGCAATCTTTCTGCTCTCCATTGTAAGAAGAGATCCGGCAACGATTTCACCGTTGTATCTTTGGGTATGTGATTTTAGCATTAGATAAAAAAAGGTTCCTCGCTGTCTAATGTGGGTAAACCTGATTGAAATACAGGCGCATTGCTGTTTTGTATGAGCTGCTCGTTCAAATCAGCGATGACGAAATTGGAAAAGTCAAGGAATCTCGATTATACTGTTAAGTTCGGTAATCTTCAAGAATAGGATAACTATTGTTGAACGACAATTACAATTATTGCGGTCTGAGTATTCCCACAAAAACTGAAAAAAGTTCTTCAAGATCAGAAGGAACGCGGTAAGAATCAATATCTTTCAATATCAGTTTTTCTTTTCTGTCAAGCACTCCGAATCTCCATAAATCTCCGACTGTGACTGCTCCGTATATGGGAGCATCGGTTTCTTCAATATATTTGTCAACAGCGATCATTTCCACCGCAAGCTGACTGAATCCTCTTTCCATATCCGCTTTCTTGGCTTCGATAACCACTAAACTGCCCGACGATCTTATAAAATAATCAATATTTCCTTTAAGATAGTTGCTGACATTGAGAGGATATTCAATATCAATATCTATTTCAATAAAATCAAGTAATTCCAAAAGAACAGGTGCAACCAGCATTTCCCGTTTTGCTGTTTCTGAGTTGAGCGAGATATGAGGCATTTTTTTATAAAAAGTGTTTTTTAATTTTTCCAGAGAACCATCAAAGGAATGTTCGGGAAGATCGATTCTTTCCAACCGTAACTGATAACCGAACTCTGCAACGATTTCTTTGGTCGGATTGCTTAACTCAAAATAATCGGAAAAAGTATATGATTTGCCTTCTTCAAGTATCTGTTTTTTCATGAATCATCTCCCAGTTTCTTCCAATTGCATTTTAAACGATTAACACTAATCAGATATTTTGCTCCTTGCCATTCCACAAACGCACAGATAAAGGCATCAGCTTTCTCCCGCAACCCTGAGAGTTTCAGAAGTCGGATCAGTGCCGCCAATCCCAAAGATAACCAACGGAATGTATTCAACCACGATTTTCTATTGCTGTTTTTTCCTGTGATGTGGCGATACTTGAGATATGGAATTGTCGAGAAGTGATAACAGCTTTTGTTTGTAGGTTTCAGCTTGTTCCGTTGAGTCAAATCCGGGGGCATATCGCAGCAGCAACCGTTTCATTCTGCTGGTGTGGCCGCCAATAATCTCAATAGCTGAACGGGGCAGGTTGAGACATTTGGCCAAAAATTCGACACACATGCGGTTGGCGGCATCATCGACCGGAGGGGCCTGAATCGTAATCTTGAGGGCATCCCCGTGAAGACCGATGATTCGGTTTCGGGAAGACCGTGGTTGAACATAAATTTTTATGACGATGCCCTGTGGCGTTTCCTGTAAAAATTGCATCGGTTTAGAGTTCAGAGGCCAACCTATCCGGTGAAAATTGAACGCTTGCGAATGATCTGGGTGAAAAAATCAGGTGGTCTGACCACTTTGCCTGCCTTGTCCATAAACGCATGCCGTGTATAGCCTCTGGCCAGTGGGCGGACCCCATTTTCATCAAAGACCGTATAGTCGAATTTGATGCCGCCCCGAATGCTGCTGTCAAGTGAGGTTTCAATGATTAGCAGATCATCATACTGAACTGGATAAAGAAATTTGCAGTGAAGCTCGGATACCGGAAGAAAAAAACCACGAGCTTCAATTTCCTTGTAGGGAAGGCCATTGTAACGAAACATTTCCGCGCGTGCAGTTTCAAACCAGCGAAAATAATTGGCGTGATAGCCAAATCCCATTTTGTCGGTATCGCCATAGATAACGCGGTACGGAGTGCGATGTGTCAACATCAGTGTCCATTATTGAAAAAAATGCTATTCGTTGATGATGGCCTGAATTAATTCTTTCAACCTGTCGTAGTCATGGGTTACAGGAAATTCAGGAAATTCCTTAATCACGTTTTCGGGCGGCCTGAACAACAGCCCCTTGTCCGCAGCTTTCAGCATGGCGATGTCGTTATAGGAATCGCCCATGGCGATAATCTGATAATTCAGGCTTTTCATCGCGAGCGTTGTTTTCTCTTTGGCCCGCTGCTGACGAAGATCGTAGCTGATGATCATGCCGCTGGCGTCAGTCGTCAGGGAATGACAAAAAAGGGTTGGCCAGCCCAGTTTTTTCATCATGGGGCCGGCGAACTCCTTAAACGTATCGGATACCACAATCACCTGAGTGATGGAACGAAGCCAGTTCAGGAATTCCAGAGCCCCTTCAAGCGGATTCATGGTGTCTATGACCGCCTGAATATCCGAAAGCTTCAGGTGGTTTTCCTTAAGGATTTGAAGGCGTTTTTTCATCAGAACATCATAATCGGAAATATCGCGGGTAGTGAGCCGAAGTTCAGAAATTCCGGTTTTTTCCGCAACATTTATCCATATTTCGGGGATAAAAACACCTTCCAGGTCTGAACACACTATGTACATAACACCTCGATAGGGGTTGGCCCCCCATACACATCTTTGTAATCGGAACAGTTGGAGTCTTCCACACGGATCAATGCAGGCATGTCGCTGACAACCTCCAGATGAACAATCTCGGAGAGGGCAAGCTGAACATTGGATTCTCTTGCCAGATGCGTCATCATGACCAGCGGAACCGAACCCTCGGACTTGCGGCCTTTTTGATGCACGGATTTCAGGCTGATTCCGTGGTTTCCCAAAATTCCGGAAATTTTGGACAGCACGCCGGGCTGGTCAAGGGCGG
>Ga0194038_1000645_pt1 | contig 15265 bp, 15 predicted proteins | sample JunL226m_MetaG_FD_148630 | JGI IMG/M metagenome (GOLD analysis project Ga0194038, IMG submission 148630) | Anoxic zone freshwater microbial communities from boreal shield lake in IISD Experimental Lakes Area, Ontario, Canada - Jun2016-L227-6m | ecosystem: Environmental > Aquatic > Freshwater >... | reverse complement strand
GTCCTCGCCGGCGCCATCCCCGGCGAGGACAACCCGCTGCTGCCGGGCTGCGAGACCACCGGCGGCAGCGCGACCCTGGGCGGGCAGACTGAGGATTGCGCCTCGCCCGGCAATTCGCAGATCACCGCCACGCCGGAGTTCATCCCCGGCGACATGTACGGCGGCTTCTACGGGTTCCCCGGCTTCTTCTGATCGTGGCGGGCAGGTTCTGATCGTGGCGGGCCGGGAGCTCGACCCGCAGCGCGCGAAGGCCGCTCGTGACGTGGTCCGCCAGCACCCGCTGATGTCGCTCGTCGTCGTCTCGCCGGCGCTGATCGTCGCCGGCCTGGTGTGGTGGCTCGTCAACCCCACCCTGGCGATTCTGCTCCTGCTCGGCGCCGGTTTCTTCGCGGCGTCACGCGTGCTGCGCAAGTAGAACGGGAGTCAGGAGACCGGCGGCCGCCGGTTCGCCCACGGCCGCGCGGCCTCGATCTGTGTACTCAGCGCCAGCAGCGTCGCCTCGTCGTGCGGCCGTCCGACCAGCTGCACCGACACCGGCAGGCTCTCACCGTCGATGAACCACGGAACCGACGCCGCCGGCTGACCGGTCGCGTTGAACACCGCGAAGTACGGCACCCGTGAGGCGACCAGTGACAGCGTGCTCACTCCGCCGCGGCGCTGATACTGACCGATGCGCGACGGTCCGGTGGCCGCACCCGGGGTTATCAGGACGTCGACGTCGTCGAAGATCGATCCGACCCGGGCAGCCAGGGTGGCTTCGGCGGCAAGGACTTTCGCGATCTGACGGTCGCCGATCATCGAGCCGATCCGGGCGATCGCCTTGGTCCGCGGCTCCAGGCGTTCCGGATAGGGCAGGCGCCGCACCTCCTGGTACACCCCGTGCCACATGCGGGGCAGGACGTGTCCGTACATGGCCCACGCCGGATAGTCGGGATCGCGCCACAGCACCTCGTGTCCGAGGTCTCGCAGCAACGTCTCGACACCGTCGAGTGCGCGCTGCTGCGCGCGACCCACCCTGGCCACCATGGTCGGCGGCAGTTTGGTGCTCAACGCGATCCGCAACCGTCCGGGATTGCGGGCGGCGGCGTTGACGAACCCGCCGCGCGGCGACTTACCGGTGGCGGTGGCATCGAGGAACAGCGCGGCATCCTCGACGCTGCGTGCCAGCGGACCGTTGTGACTCAGCCCGTTCCACGGCTCGGCAACGCCCGCCGACCCGATCGGGATGCGGCCGCGCTGCGGCTTGAGTCCGAACAGTCCGCACCAGCTCGCCGGGATGCGGATCGACCCGGCGCCGTCGGAGCCCAGCGCGACCGGGGCGAGGCCCGCGGCCACCGCGGCGGCGCTGCCGCCGCTGCTGCCACCCGGGGTGTAGGCCAGATCCCAGGGGTTGTGGGTGGCGCCGAAGGACACCGTCTCGGTGAACGGCCACAGCATCATCTCCGGCACCGCGGTCTTTCCCAGGATGACCGCGCCGGCCTCGCGCAGTCGCCGCACCACCTCGGAGTCGGCGGTGGCGGGCAGGTCGTAGGCACTGCTGCCGTAGCAGGTGTGCTCCCCGGCCACGTCGGAGTCGTCCTTGATGGCGATCGGCACGCCCAGCATCGGCAGCCGCTCGCCGGCGTCGATGCGTTCCTGCGCGGCGGCGGCCTCGCGACGGGCGCCCTCGGTGACCACGATCCGGTAGGCACGCAGTTCCCGATCGAGCCGGGCGATGCGCTCCAGGTAGAGATCGAGCAGCGCGGGCGCGGTCAGTGTTCCGGCCGCGAGCATGCGGGCCTGCTGCGCCGCACCGGCGAAGGCGATATCGGTGACGTCCACCGGACGCAGCGTAACGCCGGGCCGCTACGGTGAGCCCATGGCATGCGTGTTCTGCGAGATCGTCGCGGGCAACGCTCCGGCAGTGCGCGTCTATGAGGACGACGGGCATCTGGGGATCCTCGACATCCGCCCCTTCACCCGCGGGCACACCCTGGTGATCCCCAAGCGGCACAGCGTCGATCTGACCGACACCCCGGCCACCACGCTGGCGTCGATGATGAGCATCGGCCAGCGGATCGCGATGGCAGCACGCGCCTCGGAGTTGGGCGCCACCGGAGCCAATGTGGCGATCAACGACGGCCGCTCGGCGTTCCAGTCGGTGTTCCACATCCACCTGCACGTCGTCCCGCGCCGCGACGGCGACAAGTTCTCCTTCGCCAAGGGCATGCTGCTGCGCCGCGATCCCGACCGCGAGGCCACCGGGCGGATCCTCCGTGACGCGCTGGAGACACTGGGATGATCCTGAAGGAACTGGGATGACCCTGGAGAAACTGGGATGACCCTGAAGGAACTGGGATGAGCGGCCTCGGCGAGTTCGCCCTCGGATTGTTCGTGAAGGTCCACGACGCGGTCTATCAGCGCACCAACGGTCTGATCGGACACCACATCCCCGGGGCGCCGGACAGCCTGCTGCTGCACACCGTCGGCGCCAAGACCGGGCAGCCGCGCACCAGCACGCTGTCCTACGCGCGCGACGGCAACGACTACCTGGTGGTCGCCTCCAACGGGGGCGGGGATCGTGCACCCGGGTGGTATCACAACCTCAGGGCGGCACCGCGGGTGTCGATCAGTGTGGGCCGCACCCGGTTCGTCGCCGACGCCACACCGGTGCTGCCCGATGATCCGGACTACGGGCGGCTGTGGCGGATCGTCAACGACAACAACGCGGGCCGCTATGACGGCTACCAGGCCAAGACCTCCCGGCCCATCCCGATCGTCAGGCTGTCGGTGGTACTGCCGCCCGCAATGCCGCCTCGGTCAGTACCGCCGTCAGCATCTCCGGGTTGAGTCGGCCGGTGAACATGTTCTGCTGGCTCGGGTGGTAGCAGCCCAGAAGTGTCACACCTGCGAACTCGGCGACCGCCCCATGGCCGAATTTTGTTGGTGCTGAGGGCTTTCCGAGCAGGCGCAGTGCGGCCTGCCAGGCGAATCCGCCCAGCGCCACGATCACCCGCACGTGTGGGGCGATGATGCGCCACTCGGTGTTCAGCCACGGCTCACACGTGGCGCGCTCGGCCGGTGTCGGCGCGTTGGCCGGCGGTGCGCAGCGCACCGCGGCGGCGATCCGGATGTGCGCGGTCGACAGACCGTCGGCCGCGTCGGTGCTGACCGGCTGGTTCACCAGTCCGGCGCGATGCAGTGCGGCGAACAACGCATCGCCGGAGCGGTCCCCGGTGAACACCCGGCCGGTCCGGTTGCCGCCGTGGGCGGCGGGCGCGAGGCCGAGGATGAGGATGCGGGGCTTCGGTGAACCCCACCCGGTGATGGGCCGGCCCCAGTAGGGCTGGTCGGCGAAGGCGCGCCGTTTGACCTTTGCGGTCTCCTCGCGCCACGTCACCAATCGCGGGCAGGCGCGGCAGACGCTGACCTCGGCGTCGAGCACGGACAGATCGGTGGTGTCCTCGGCGAGGCGCCGCACGTCTGCGGCGTCGCGGGCCACCGGCGTCGCCGCGGTGGCCGGATCGCCGGGCCAACCGACCCCGGGTGGCACCGGTGAACCGAACGGCGCTGCGGTCCGGGGATGCGGGAGGTCCACGAACCTATGCTGCCTGCAATGGCTCACTCCCAGACCCTTTCGCGGGGTCCCATGCTGCTGATCCTGGTGTCGGCGTTCCTGGCCGCCGCGGCGAACGGCATCTCGATGGTGGCTTTTCCCTGGCTTGTGCTGCAGCGGACCGGCAACGCCACCGACGCCTCGATCGTCGCGGCGGCGGCGACCCTGCCGCTGCTGTTCGCCACCCTGGTGGCCGGCACGGCGGTCGACTTCCTGGGGCGGCGCCGGATCGCGATCCTCGCCGACGCCTTCTCGGCGTCGTCGGTGGCCGCCATCCCGGTGCTGGTGCACACCGTCGGCATGGACGCGTTGACCGTCGCGGTGCTGGCCGGACTCGCCGCGGCGGGATCATTCTTCGACCCCGGCGGCATGACCGCGCGCCAGTCGATGCTGCCCGAGGCGGCCGCGCGCGCCGGCTGGACGCTCGATCGAACCAACAGCGTGTACGAGGCCGTGTTCAACCTCGGCTACATCACCGGCCCGGGCATCGGCGGTCTGCTGATCGCCACCGTCGGCGGTGTGAACACCATGTGGGTGACCGCCGCGGCGTTCGGCGCCTCGATCCTGCTCATGACGCTGCTGCGGCTGCCGGGTGCCGGCCGGCCGCATCGCGACTCCCGCCCTGAGGGTGTGGTCTCCGGCGTCGTGGAGGGTCTGAGGTTCGTGTGGCGCAACAGGATCCTGCGCACGCTGGGTCTGATCGACCTCGCCGTCACCGGTCTGTATCTGCCGATGGAGAGCGTGCTGTTCCCGAAGTACTTCACCGATCGCAACGAGCCGGCCCAACTCGGCTGGGTGTTGATGGCCCTGTCGATCGGCGGTCTGGTGGGTGCGCTGAGTTGGACGTGGCTCTCGCGGGTCTCCAGCAAGCGCACCATGGTGCTCATCGCGGTGCCGACGTTCGGGACGGCCGCGCTGATCATCGCCGCCCTGCCGCCGCTGCCGGTGATCCTGGTGCTGGCGGCGATCACCGGTCTGGTCTACGGCCCGATCGGTCCGATCTACAACTCGGTGCTGCAGACCCGAACGCCGACGGAACTGCGCGGCCGGGTGCTCGGCGTGATGACGTCGATGACGTATGCCGCGGGGCCGATCGGTTTCATGCTGGCCGGACCACTGGTCGACGCGTTCGGGCTCAACGTCACCTTCGCGGCCCTGGCGGTGCCGATCCTGCTGATCGCACTGGCCTGCCCGTGGATCGCCGCGCTCAGGGAGCTGGACCGGGGCGAACTGGACCGCGCCTAGGATCGACGTCATGACGGATCTGGCGGGCCTGGCCGCCGAACTGGGCGACGGCGTGCTCGTCACAGATCCCGACATCCTGGCCTCCTACCGCCAGGACCGCGCCCTGGACCCCGCGGCAGGCACCCCCGCCGCGGTGGCCCGGCCGACGAAGACCGAGGAGGTCCAGGCGGTTCTGCGATGGGCTTCGGCGCATCGGGTGCCGGTTGTGCCGCGCGGGATGGGCACCGGACTGTCCGGCGGAGCCACCGCAATCGACGGCTCGATCGTGCTCTCCACCGAGAGGATGCGCCAGATCACCGTCGATCCGGTCACCCGGACCGCCGTCGCGCAACCGGGCCTGCTCAACGCCGAGGTGAAGAAGGCCGTCGGCGAGTACGGGCTGTGGTACCCGCCGGATCCGTCGTCGTATGAGATCTGCAGCATCGGCGGCAACATCGCCACCAACGCCGGCGGGCTGTGCTGCGTCAAGTACGGCGTCACCACCGACTACGTCCTGGGCCTTGAGGTGGTGCTGGCCGACGGCACCGCGGTGCGCCTCGGCGGCCCGCGCCTCAAGGACGTCGCAGGGCTGAGCCTGACGAAGCTGTTCGTCGGCAGCGAGGGCACCCTCGGCGTCATCACCGAGGTGACGCTGCGTCTGTTGCCGCCGCAGCACACCGCCGCCACCGTGGTGGCCACCTTCGATTCGGTGGAGGCCGCCGCCGGTTCCGTCGTCGCCATCACCGGCACGATCCGGCCGTCGATGCTGGAGTTCATGGACTCCGTGGCCATCAACGCCGTCGAGGACAAACTGAAGATGGGCCTGGACCGCGGCGCCGCCGCGATGATGGTCGCCGCCTCCGACGACCGCGGCGCCGCCGGAGCAGAGGATGCCGAATTCATGGCGCGGGTCTTCACCGAAGCCGGTGCCACCGAATGCTTCTCGACCGCCGACCCGGTGGAGGGTGAGGCGTTCGTGGCGGCGCGGCGCTTCGCCATACCCGCGGTGGAGGCCAAGGGTTCGCTGCTGCTCGAGGATGTCGGCGTGCCGCTTCCGCGACTGGCCGACCTCGTCGGCGGGGTGGCCAAGATCGCCGCGGAGGCGGGCCTGACGATCTCGGTGATCGCCCACGCCGGCGACGGCAACACCCATCCGCTGATCGTCTACGACCCCTCCGACGCCGCCATGACCGCGCGCGCGGAGAAAGCGTTCGGCGACATCATGGATCTGGCGATCAGCCTCGGCGGCACCATCACCGGTGAGCACGGAGTGGGGCGACTGAAGAAGCCGTGGCTCGCGAGCCAGTTGGGGCCCGAAGCCATGGAACTCAACCGCCGGATCAAGGACGCTCTCGATCCGGACGGAATCCTCAACCCGGGAGCGGTGATCTGACGATGGGCGTGCACTTCGAACTGCGATCCGACCAGAGCTGGGCCGATCCGTGGTCGGACTACGCCGCCCTGCGGGATAACGACCCGGTTCACCACGTCGTCCCGCACAACCCGACGCACGACTACTGGGTGCTCTCGCGGCACGCCGACATCTGGGCAGCCGCGCGCGATCACGAAACGTTCTCCTCCGCGCAGGGCCTGACGGTCAACTACGGCGAGCTCGACCTCATCGGCCTTGCCGACAACCCGCCGATGGTGATGCAGGACCCACCCGTGCACACCGAGTTCCGCAAGCTCGTCGCCCGCGGATTCACCCCGCGCCAGGTCGAGTCCGTCGAACCGAAGGTGCGCGAGTTCGTCGTCGAGCGCATCGAGCGGCTGCGCGACGCCGGTGGCGGGGACATCGTCGCCGAGTTGTTCAAGCCGCTGCCGTCGATGGTGGTGGCGCACTACCTCGGCGTGCCCGACGAGGACCGCAAGCAATTCGACCGCTGGACCGAGGCCATCGTCGCCGCCGCCACCGAAGCCGGTGGAGTGGCCACGGCCAGCGAGGCCGTGCTGGAGATGATGACCTACTTCTCCGGGCTCATCGAGCGGCGCCGCAGCGATCCCGGTGACGACACGGTGTCGCATCTGGTGGCCGCAGGCCTGGGCGACGACGGCGACGTGGCCGGACTGCTCTCGATTCTGGCTTTCACGTTCACCATGGTCGCCGGCGGCAACGACACCACCACCGGCCTGCTCGGCGGAACCATGGGTCTGCTCCAACGCAATCCCGAGCAGCGCCGGCTGCTGGCCGCCGAGCCCGACCTGATCCCCGACGCGGTCGAGGAGTTCCTGCGGATGACCTCCCCGGTGCAGGGCCTGGCGCGCACCGTCACCCGCGACGTCACCATCGAGGGGGTGCCGATCCCCGAGGGCCGCAAGGTGCTGTTGCTCTTCGGATCAGCCAACCGCGACGAACGCCAGTACGGGTCCGACGCGGGTGAGTTGGATGTGCGCCGTCGCCCACGCAACATCCTGACGTTCGGCCACGGCGCGCACCACTGCCTCGGCGCGGCGGCCGCACGCATGCAGGCCCGGGTGACGCTCACCGAACTGCTCACCCGCTGCACCGATATCGACGTCGATCTCGACGGGATCATCTGGGCGGGAGGCAATTACGTGCGCCGGCCGGTCTCGGTACCGGTTCGGGTTCGCTGAGCGGCAGACGCGGCTGTGGCGAAACCGCTGCACGTCGAGCCCTGGTCGTGGACCTTGGAACAGGCTGCGCCAGGCCTGGTGCTCAGCGTCGTCTGCGGGACGGTCGGTCTGTACGAGAGGGCGATCGTGCTGAGTCGGGATGAGGTGAAGATCTGGGTGGACGGTGGACCGGCGGCGCTCGAGCGCTCGTCGAGAAGATCCGCAACGATGTCACCGGTTCCGATTTCGCCGACCGCTACCGGCCGGATCTGCTCGAGCCGTGATGAAACCCCGGACAACGGTTGACTGATCCCGGATTCGATGCGCTGGCCGACCGGGTGGACCGCTCCTCGGGCCGGCTGCGGATCGCGATGATCATCACCGCCGCGTTGTGCGCGCTCATCGTGGCGGGGATCGCCTCCGACGACGAGATATGGCACAGCGGATGGGGGTGGCGGGCCGGGGGCGTCGTCGGTGTCGCTTTTTTCGCCGCGGCGGCCGGATGGCTGGCCTACGCCGCCCTCTGGCGACAACGCCGGCATGTCGCCCGACTGCGCCGCATCCTGGCCGAAGACCCGCATCGCATCCGGTCGGTCCGGCTGCTGGTCGCCCGAGCGGTCCCGGTCGCCTCGTGGTCGGTCGACGACGGTTCGGCCACCCGGGGCCTGCACGTGTTCGTCTCCGACGACGCGGGCGGCACCTGGGTGCTGCCCGTGTCGCGGCCGGAAGCTGCGGCGGTGATCGCCGCTCTCGCGCGACGGTGCCCGCAAGCCGTGATCGAACCTGGCGAACTCTAGGGGCGCATCCGAGTGAACCGGTGCAGCACCCACGCCGCCGGAATGCTCAGGGCCAGCGTCACCACGAAGAGCGTCGCGGTGTTACCGGTGTACACCGGCCAGTGCAGCACCACGGTCATGGCGATCTCCATGAGCACCAGGTGCACCAGGAATATCTCGTAGGAGATCTCTCCCAGCCACACCATCGGACGGCTCGCCAGCACCCTCGAGTACCAGCCGACATCGCCGAGTGCCAGTGGCGCGACGACGAGGGTGGCGATCACCGCGTAGAACACCGTCTTGGTGATCGCCTGCGCCAGGCCGCTCGGCGAGGTGGTCGGCTCACCGGCGATCGGAGTCGAGACGATGAGATAGCACAGCAGCGCCAGCGGGATCGCGATGAACCAGTAGGTGCGCACACCCATGGCCGCGAGCACGGTGAGGATCATCCCTCCGATGAACCAGGCCAGGTATCCGGGCAGCCACAACCGCGAGCCGTCGGGCAGCACTTCGGTGGTGTGCACCAGCACCATCCATGCCGGACTGATCAGCGCCAGCGCCACCAGGCCGGCGAGCAGCAGACGCGGCCGCCATCGCCGCCGGCACAGCGTCACCAGAAGCAGATAGGACAGTAGCGGCAGCGCCACGTAGAACGCGACTTCGACCGCCAGGCTCCACATCTGGGTGAGCCCCTGATGCAACAGCGCGAAGGCGTAGTTGTCGGTGTAGATCTGGGTGAGGGTGAGGTTGCGCAGCAGCCCGTTCCAGCTGTGCCCGGGATTGGGGCCCACCTCGCGGACGTGATAGATCGCGTAGGCCGCCAGCACCGTCACCGCGTACGCCGGCATGATGCGACGCACCCGGTTGCGGGCGTAGCGCCGCAACGACGGCGGCGGCTCACCAGAGCTGGCCGCCTTCACCCACGGACCGAAGAGCAGGTAGCCCGAGAGCACAAAGAAGATCGGCACACCGATCTCCATTCGCGAATAGAGCAGGCCGACGAAGCCGTGGGTGTACTTGCCGGTGGTGTAGGCCGCGTGGGTTCCGACCACCAGTAGCGCCGCGAGCGCGCGCACCCCGGTCAGCGAGGGAACTCTGTCGACGGTCGAGACCGCTTCCAGACCGCCCTGGTCCACCCCGGCCCGGTCTGCTGGCGCGGTCATGGGGTGTGGCGGCGCGGCTTACCGGAACGGTCGGGCCGAAGGTCGATCAGCACACCCGAGATGCGGGTCTTCTCCAGCTTCTTCAGCGTCTGCTTGGACAGCGTCGCGGGCAGTTCGACCAGTGAGAAGTCGCTCTTGATGGTGATGTGGCCGAAATCGCTGCGGTGCAGTCCGCCCTCGTTGGCCAGTGCGCCGACGATCGACCCGGGTCCGACCTTGTGCTTCTTGCCGACCGCGATGCGGTAGGTGGCCAGGTCGTCGCGACGCGGCCGCGGCCCGCGTTCCGGCCGCTCCCCCCGTTCGGGACGTTCACGCCGCTTCTCCGGCGGCGGCTCGGTCATCAGGAACTCGGCGCCGTCGCGGCTCAACACCGCCAGCGCCGCGGCGATATCGGCCATCGGCACGTCGTTGTCGCGTTCGTAGGCCTCGACCAGACGGCGGAAGGTGTCGAACCCCGGCCCACTCAGCGCATCGGTGATCGAGTCGCGGAACTTCGCCACGCGCTGGGCGTTGACGTCCTCGACGCTGGGCAGTTGCACCTCGGTCACCGGCGAGCGGGTGACCTTCTCGATGCTCTTGAGCAGGTGGCGTTCGCGGGGTGAGACGAACAGCAACGCGGTGCCCGACCGTCCGGCCCGGCCGGTGCGGCCGATGCGATGCACATAGGACTCCGGGTCGTGCGGGATGTCGTAGTTGAGCACGTGCGAGATGCGCTCCACGTCAAGGCCTCTGGCGGCGACGTCGGTGGCCACCAGGATGTCGATGGTCCCGTCCTTGAGCTGGGCGATCGTGCGTTCACGCACGGCCTGCGGCACATCGCCGTTGATCGCGGCGGCGGAGAATCCGCGGGCACGCAGTTTTTCGGCGACCTCCTCGGTGGCCTGCTTGGTGCGGACGAAGACGATCATCGCCTCGAAATCCTCGACTTCGAGGATCCGGGTGAGCGCGTCCATCTTGCGCGGGCCGGCCACCTGTACGTAGCGCTGGGTGATGTTCTCCGCCGTCGCGGTCTTTGCCTTGACCGCGACTTCGACCGGGTCGTGCAGGTACTTGCCGGTGATCTTGCGGATCGCCGGCGGCATCGTCGCCGAGAACAGCGCGACCTGTTTGTACTCCGGGGTGTCGGCGAGGATGCGTTCGACGTCCTCGGCGAATCCCATCTGCAGCATCTCGTCGGCCTCGTCGAGCACCAGATAGTCCAGGTGGGACAGATCCAGCGTGCCGCGTTCGAGATGGTCGATCACCCGGCCGGGCGTGCCGACCACCACATGCGCGCCGCGCCGCAGACCCGCCAGTTGCACGGTGTAGGACTGCCCGCCGTAGATCGGCAGCACGGTGATCTTGGGCAGATGCGCGGCGTAGCGGCCGAACGCCTCGGCCACCTGCAGCGCCAACTCCCGCGTCGGCGCCAGCACCAGCGCCTGCGTCTGCTTACTGTCGGTGTCCAGCCGGGAGAGGATCGGGATCGCGAAGGCGGCGGTCTTGCCGGTGCCGGTCTGAGCCAGCCCGACGACGTCTGAGCCGGCCATCAGCGCCGGGATGGTCGCGGCCTGAATGGCCGACGGTGTCTCGTAGCCGACGTCAGTGATCGCCTGCAGCACCGCGGGGTGGACCTGCAAGTCGGCGAACGTCTGCGGCTCTGGCGGCGCTGTCATTGAGGATTCAGTCTAGTTGGCCGGTACCGTGCTGCGTTGTGTGGCAGCGACTGGTGGCGATACAGGTGACGGCCGTTGCGGTGTGCGCTGTGCTGAGCGCCTGCGGATCGGGTGACTCGACCGTCTCGAAGACACCCATGCCGACCCCCAAGCCGTCGACCACCAAAGCGGAGTCGTCCACCTCGACACCGGCCGCACCCCCGCCCGCACCGCCTGCGCCGGACCCCTGCGCGGTGAATCTCGCCGCACCGGCGATCGCCCGCGCGGTGTCGGAGCTGCCCAAGGATCCGCGCAGCGGACAGGGCTGGAACCCCGAACCGGTGGCCGGCAACTACAACGAGTGCGCGCAGCTGTCGGCGGTGATCGTCAAGGCCAACACCAACGCCGAGAAGCCCAACACCCGCGCGGTGATGTTCCACCTCGGCAAGTACATCCCGGCCGGTGTGCCCGACACCTTCGGCTTCAACGAAGTCGACAGCCGCGCCAGCACGGGCGACACGGTGGCGCTGGTGTTCGACGGCGGCATGGGGCTTTCCAGCGTGGTGCGGTTCCGGTGGAATGGAAACGGTGTCGAACTCATCGGCAACACCGGCTGAGCTGCTCGGCGCGCTCACCGGCATCGTCGGGGACACGCACGTCAGCACCGACGCCGACGTGCTGGCCGCCCGCAGTGTCGACTGGACCGGCCGCTACCACGGACGGGCCGGTGTCCTGGTGCGGCCGGGCGATGCTGGTGAGGTCGCCGCGGTGCTGCGCGCCTGCCGCGCCGCCCATGCCTGTGTGACCGTGCAGGGCGGCCGAACCTCTCTGGTGGCCGGCACGGTGCCCGAGCACGACGACGTGCTGCTCTCGACGGAACGGCTCACCGAAATCGACGACGTCGACAATGGAGCGCAACGCGTACACGCGGGTGCCGGCGTGACGCTCACGGCGGTGCAGCGGGCGGCGGCGAAAGCAGGCCTGCTGTTCGGTGTCGATCTCTCGTCGCGTGACTCCGCCACCGTCGGCGGCATGGCATCGACCAACGCCGGCGGCCTGCACACCGTGCGCTACGGAACGATGGGAGCCCAGATCCTCGGTGTCGACGTCGCCCTGCCGGACGGATCACTGGCGCGCCGGCACCAGACGCCGTCAATGTTCGTCGGCGCCGAGGGCACGCTCGGCGTGATCACCGCGGTGGATCTCAGACTGCACCCGATATCGGCGTACCGCGCCACCGCGGTGTGCGGCTTCAACGACCTCGGCGCACTGGTCGAGGCCGCGCGAGGGATCCGTGACATCGACACCATCGACGCACTGGAACTCCTCGACGGCCGCGCACTGAAGGCGGACGCCGACTGGTTGCTGCTCGTGGAGTTGGCCGGTGACACCGATCAGACCCAGCGACTGGCCGACGGCATGCGCGGTGTGCCGACCGAACCCGACGTGGCCGTGGACGCAGCAGGCCGCCAGCGGCTGTGGCAGTTGCGCGAATCGCTCGCACAGATCGTCACAACTTTCGGACCGCCGCTGAAATTCGATGTCTCCCTTTCGCTTACGGCCGTCGCAGCGTTCGCGACCGCATCCCGAGCGCTGATCACACAGCACGCGCCGGAGGCCATCCCGGTGCTGTTCGGTCATGTCGGCAAGGGCAATCTGCATCTCAACGTGCTGCGCTGCGGCACCGAGGACGAGGCGGCGATATACGCACCGATGATGGATCTCATCGCCGCGCACGGCGGCAACGTCACCTCCGAACACGGCGTCGGCACACGTAAGCGCGCCTACCTGAGCATGGCTCGCAGCGAATCCGACATCGCGGCGATGCGGGCCACCAAGGAGGCGCTAGACCCCGACCGGCTCCTGAACCGGGCGGTCCTGTTCGACTGACCCGCCCACCATGAAGATGGCGGCGATCACCCCGAAGAGCGCCACGAACGCGGGCAGCAGAATGGACTGTGACAGTGCGGCCGCGAACGGCGCGTGTAGAACCTGCGGCAGATGCGTGACATCGGATTCCCCGCGCGGCATTCCGCCGGCCGTGGCGCCCGGCAGCTGCGCGTGAATCCGTGAGGACATGAACGCCGCCATGCTGGCACTGCCCAACACCGAGCCCACCTGACGGGTGGTGTTGTAGACGCCCGATCCGGCGCCGGCCAGTCGCGGCGGGAGGTTGCGCGTCGCGGTGGCTCCCAGCGGCGCCCAGATGAACGCCATCCCGATGCCCATCGTCATCATCGGCAGTACCAGCTTCCAGATCGCGGTCGCCGGCGTCATCGCGATCGACAACCACAGCAGCCCGACCGCCAGCGTGGAGAAGCCGAACCCGATGATCGGGCGCGGGTGCGCCCGGTCGGTCAGCCTGCCGACGAACGGCGCCAGCACGCCACTGGCCACTGCCATCGGCGCGGTCAGCAGGGCGGCCCGGGTCGGGCCCAGACCCGTCACCGACTGCGCGTAGAACATCACCGGCAGGATCATCGCCGTCACCGCGAAGCCGATCACCGCGATGCCGATGTTGGCCAGCGAGAAGTCCCGGTCGGCGAAGATCGCCAGCGGGATGAGTGGTTCCTCGTGGTTGGCCGACTGCCACCAGATGAACATCGCCATGAACACGATGCCCACGGCGATCACCGCCCAGATCCACGGTGCCCACTCGTGCATCTGGCCCTCCTGCAGCCCGAACACGATGAGGAACAACGCGACCCCGGAGAGCACCACACCGGGGATGTCGAAGCGGTGCGGATGGGTCTCCAGTTCAGGGATGAGCCGGTAGGCCAGCACGATGCCGATCAGCCCGATCGGGACGTTGACGAAGAAGATCCACGACCAGCCGAGGTGATCCACCAGCACGCCGCCGGCGAGCGGACCCAGCAGAGTGGCCAAGCCCGCCGTCGCACCCCACATGCTCAGCGCAACCCCGCGCCGCTCCGGCGGGAAGATGCGGGTGATGGTCGACAACGTCTGAGGGGTCAGCAGGGCGGCGCCGATGCCCTGCACCACCCGTGCGGCGATCAGCATGCCGATCGACCCGGAGAGCCCGCACCACAGCGATGCCAGGGTGAACACCCCCAGCCCGAGGATGTAGAGGTTCTTCGTGCCGAAACGGTCTCCCAGGCGCCCGGACACCAGCAACGGCACCGCATACGCCAGCAGATAGGCGCTGGTGACCCAGATCACGGTGTCGTAGCTGGTGATGTTCAGCGCCGCCATGATGGTCGGGTTGGCCACCGCGACGATGGTCGAGTCGACCAGGATCATGAAGAAGCCGATGAGCATTGCCCACAACGCGTTCCAGGGATTGAAGGAAGGCGGGGCCGTCACTTCGGTGATGCTACCGGGGCACCCTTTGGGCATCTCATTCGTTAACCTGACGTCACGAGTACAGAACCTGCCCTCAGGAGAAGGACTTCGGTCATGGTGTTTCGCCGTAAGCAACCGGACAACCTGCCGGCCCGGCCCGAGGACTCCGGGACGGGGGCCAAGGCGCTGTCCCACATCCTCGAGTCCAGCACCCGGCTGCAGGGCCCGGCCGTGCGCGCCTACGTCGCGCGCCTGCGCAAGGTCAACCCGGGCGCGAGCCCGGCAGAGATCATCACCAAGTTGGAGAAGCACTACCTGGCCGCGGTGATGGCCAGCGGCGCAGCCGTCGGCTCGGCGGCCGCCTTCCCCGGGATCGGCACCATCGCCGCGCTCTCGGCGGTCGCCGGAGAGACGGTGGTGTTCCTGGAGGCGACGGCGGCGTTCGCCCTGGCGGTCGCCGATGTGCACGGTATCCCCGTCGAGGACCGCGAACGGCGGCGCAACCTCGTGCTCGGCGTGCTCACCGGCGAGGAGGGCAAGGGCGCGGTCCGCGATCTGCTCGGCGCGAGCCGCACCAGCGGGGCGTGGCTGGCCGAGGCCGAACTGCTGCCGCTGCCGGTGGTCTCCCAGCTCAACTCCAGGCTCACCCAGTACTTCGTGAAGAAGTACACGATGAAGCGGGCGGCGATGGCGTTCGGCAAGCTCCTGCCGGTCGGCATCGGCGCCGCGATCGGCGGCGGCGGCAACCGGATGATGGGCCGCAAGATCGTCGAGAACGCCCGCAAGGCGTTCGGCCCGGCCCCGGCCCGCTGGCCCGGGACCCTGCAACTGCTGCCGCCGGTGGCCGACGCACAGTAGCCTTGAGGCACCTCTAAAGGAACGGGAGTGCCTGGCGTGAGCAGTACGAATTCCCCCTTCGGGCAGAACGAGTGGCTCGTAGAGGAGATGTACCGCAAATTCCGCGAGGACCCGTCGTCGGTCGACCCGAGTTGGCAC
>Ga0194038_1000642_pt1 | contig 15332 bp, 8 predicted proteins | sample JunL226m_MetaG_FD_148630 | JGI IMG/M metagenome (GOLD analysis project Ga0194038, IMG submission 148630) | Anoxic zone freshwater microbial communities from boreal shield lake in IISD Experimental Lakes Area, Ontario, Canada - Jun2016-L227-6m | ecosystem: Environmental > Aquatic > Freshwater >... | reverse complement strand
CAAGATGGCGCCCCAGCGCCAGGACTCTGGCTAGCCGGTCCAGCCAGGGCTTCTGAAAAGCGGTCAGAAACAGCTCATCCAGACCGTAACGGAACAACACCCAAAAGATGAAGGCTCCGCGAAACAGGCGCGTCATCTCGAAGCCTTGTCAGCGCCTGTCGCCGGAGTCGAACCCATGAACTGGCGCAAAGCACCGGCCATACCGCGGGCCGCCTGCGCCAAGGTATGGGCCTGGGCATCGCCCAGCACACGCGCCAGATCTTCCTCGATATCCCATCGGACATGGTCGACCAACCAGTTGACCTCGGCGGCCAGTTGCACATCGCCCGCGATGCGCACTGCCGGTCGCTCGCCGCGCAGCACCTCCTGCGCCAGCGCGACGGGAGACTCTTCGCTCACTGCCAGCACCAGATCAGCCTGCGCGTCTGGAGGCGCGAGGTCCAGCAGACCGGCTGCGGTGGCCACCAGTCGCATCGAAAAGGAACGCCACTGCAGTAGGACCACCCGCCCTTTTTGCCGCGTCAGGCGACTTGTGGCCTGCGGTTCCTGCAGCAAGATGTGGTTCAGCAGCAGAACGATGCGGCGTTGCACCTCATCGACAACCCATGCAGGGGGCGGCAAATCCGCAAAAGGAAGGTTTTGCAGCAAACCTTCAAGCAAAGAAAAAGGGGACGGTGTTGCCATAGTCCCCTATTATTCCCTGAATCGCGTTGGTCTTACTGCAGGGCCTGCACTCCAGCCACCAGCCAGCCACTCTTGCCACTCTTGGGTTTGGTCATGTTCCACGCTTCACGGAACGGGCTGGCACCGGCCGACGGTTCCTCGCGAATCATGCCGGAAAACTCCACGCTCGCCATGTACTCGTCATCCAGTTCTTCAATGCCCAGAAGTTGCGCTTCTATCATGACCACCTCGGTCAGATGAGCCTGGCCGCTGGCCTGAGCCTCACGCTCGGCGATTTGCGCCTGGATTTCCTTGAGCATGGTGTCGGTCATCATGGCGCGCAGCGTTTCAATGTCGGATTTGTCCCACGCAGACTGCAGGGAAATGAAATTCTTCTTGGCTGCCTGCAAAAAGCCGTCCACATCGAAGCCGGCCGGAATGCCCCAGGTTTGCGAACCGGTCAAGGCCGAACCGATGATGGAGCCGGATGCGTCTGGCACGGCGCGCAGCGAATCAAAGCTTGAATTGTTGCGCTCCCAGGGACGAGCGGACGCATCGTTGCCGACGTTTCCCGGGTTGTAGGTCGCCGGCGTCTGCGCAACAGCGGCTGGCCCCGCCCCCTGGAATGCAAAAGGAGCGCTGGACGCATCACGCACAGGAGCCTGCCCCTGCGCAGCCTTGCGCGACCGCATAAACCAGCCAATCGCCATCATGACGATCAGAGCCAGCAGCGCAAACATCATGAACTCCGCGACGGCACCGCCGCCAATGCCCAGCGAACTCGCCAACCAGGCCAGGCCCAAACCAGCCGCCAGACCACCCAGCATCGCGCCCCAGGGCCGTTTCGGCGCCACCGGCGCAGCTGCAGGGGGTGTAGGCGCAGGTGCCGCCGGCTTGACCGCATTCTGCGCCGGCGCCGCCTGGCGCTGCGTCACATTACTCGATTGCTGTCCAACCGACCTGCCGCCGCCCAAGCGTTTCGCCTCGGCGTTGACACCCACGAGCAGCAGGAACACCGCAAACAGCAAGGACCAGAATTTCATGACATCTCCCAAAAATATTTAGAGGCTTATGTGAGGCCCGCGGGCAAAATCTCAAGCTTCAGCATTTGATTCCAACGTGCAGAGCCACCAGGCCAGCCGTCAGATTATGGTAATCCACGTGACCAAATCCGCAAGTTTTCATTAATTCCTTGAGCGCCTGCTGCCCCGGGTGCATGCGGATGGACTCAGCCAGATAGCGATAACTGGCGTCGTCCCCTGCCACCAGTTTGCCCAGCTTGGGCAGGATATTGAAGGAATACCAGTCGTACGCTTTTTCCAGCGGCGGAGCGACTTTGGAAAATTCCAGCACCAGCAGTTTGCCGCCCGGCTTGAGCACCCGATTCATCTCGGCCAGCGCAAGATCCTTGTGCGTCATATTGCGCAGACCGAAGGCCACACTCACAAGATCAAAATGGTTATCTGGAAACGGCAACTTTTCGGCGTCGCAAACCAGGGTTGGCAAGACCACACCGGCATCGAGCAAGCGGTCGCGACCGGTGCGCAGCATGGCTTCGTTGATGTCGGTATGCACGACGCATCCGCTCTTGCCCACCTTTTTGGAAAACGCCAGCGCCAGGTCGCCCGTGCCGCCGGCGATATCAAGCACCTGGTCCCCCTCGCGCAGATTGGCCACCAGCACCGTGAACGCCTTCCAGGCGCGGTGCAAGCCCATCGACATCAGATCGTTCATCAGGTCGTACTTGGGCGCCACCGAATCAAATACGCCACGGACGTGCTTGGCTTTTTCGGCTTCCTCTACCGTTCGGTAACCAAAATGGGTTGTTGTCATGACTGCGATGTTAGTTCAATGGCTGGCGCAAGCAGGTGCTGCCTTGGCCGGCATGGGTGCGTCGCGATCGACACCGGCAGCCGTCAGGCGCGCCGTGTAGTCAGCCCACAGCTGATCCTGCCTTGAGCCGAGAAAGTAGAGATAGTCCCAGGAATAAATTCCGGTGTCATGCCCGTCCGAGAACGTCGGCTGCACAGCGTAGTTGCCCACCGGCTCCAGAGCGCTCAACAGCACGTCGCGCTTGCCAGTCTGCAGGACTTCCTGGCCCGGCCCGTGCCCCTGCACGTCGGCCGACGGTGAGTACACCCGCATCAGTTCAAACGGAATGCGGAACTCGGCGCCATCAGCGAAACTCACCTCCAGTACTCTGGACTGGCTGTGCACCGTGAGCGCCTTCGGCGCTGGCGCGCCGGCTTGCAAACCTGCCATATTGAAGTTACCTCAAATGGCCGATTATTGCGCACTCACTTGGTTGTGAAGGTAAAGGCACTGTCCCAATCAGGGCCGGGGGGAGATTCGCGCAGGTAAGTGATGCGTTTTGCATACACCTGATACAGATAACGCTGGGGATGGAGGGTTTGCAACTGGGCAAACTGCTCCGCAGCCTGCTGCCAGGCCTGTTCCCGGTACAGGCGCAGGGCGACTTCGTAAAGCGCAAGTTCTTCCAACAGACCCGCCGGTTCTTCACCCTGCGCGCAGACCGGCTCGAAAATTCCAACGGGCTTGTCCTTGCCTTTCACGCGCACCCGGTCAAGCTCGCGGTACACAAAATCCGGCACCGCGGCGCGAGTGAACTCGCTGACCATGATCTGCACGCCATATTCCTTGGTCAGACCTTCGAGCCGCGAGCCGAGGTTGACCGCATCGCCCATCACCGTGTAGGCCAGACGAAATTCCGAGCCCATGTTGCCGACCGTCATTTCGCCGGTATTGAGGCCTACGCCGGCCTTGATCGGTGGCCAACCCTTGGCCTTGAAGTGGTCCTGCAGCGCCTCCAGCCTGGCGAGCATCTCCATGCCTGCCAGCAAGGCATATCGGGCGTGCTGCGGGTCATGCAAGGGAGCACCCCAGAAGGCCATGATGGCGTCGCCCATGTACTTGTCAATGGTGCCGCGATGCTTCTGGATGACATGCGTCATCGGGGTCAAGTACTCATTCATCAGTTGCGTGAGCTGCGTCGGGTCCAGTCCCTCGGAGATGGTGGTGAAGCCGCGCACGTCCGAAAAAAGCACCGTCAATTCCCGGCTTTCGCCCTCCAGCGAATAAGCGCCCGGGTCCTTGGCCATTTCGTCCACCAGTTCTGGAGGGACGTACTGGCCGAACAGACCGGTCAGCAGGCGCTTGCCATGGTTCTCAACGAAATAGCCGTAGGCCATGTTGAACAGGAACAGTGCTACAGCGAGCAACAGAATCGACGCCAGTGGCAGATCGAAGTTGTTGAACTGCCACGCAGTGACGTTGCCTGCCAGCAAGGCGGCCATGACTGCCAGCGACAGCATCGTCGCCCCCATTGGCTTGAGCGATGGCAGCAGACAGGCCAGCAGCAAACCTACCAAAAGAAGTGGCCAAAACTCGAAATCGGACGAATTGTCAGGGCGTTCCTTGATGTTGTCGTCGATGATGCCGGCGATCAGGTTGGCATGCATTTCCACGCCGGGGTAGACGTCGCCCACTGGCGTTGTCCGCAGGTCCATCAAGCCGGGCGCGGTGGAGCCGATCAAAACAATGGCCTTGCGCAGCGTCTGCGGGGGGACCGTCCCGTCCAACACATCGCTGGCCGAAATATACGAAAAACTCTTCTTCGGACCTCGAAACGGAATCAGGGCAGCGACGTCAGCGTCAACCGGAATCGACTGCCGCGCGCTGATCTTGAGCGATTCCAGCGCCCGAGCGCCCTTTGCACCAAAACCGTAATGAAAATCAATTTTTGGCTCCTGCATATGCAATCTCGCCACAGCAAGACCCAGGACTTCGTAAATCGATCCCTGGTATTCCTGCAGCAAGGCGATCCGCCGGAACTTGCCGTCATTGTCAACCAACGGGAACGAGAAGAAGCCGCCACCCGCCGCATTCGTCTGCAATTCGGGCAGATTCGCTGCAAATGCTGTGGCGGGCAAGGCGCTGATCCCCGCCGGATCAAAGCTCCCTCTTGCGAGAACGGGCTTTGGCAATGTGCCCACGCTGGAGCCCTGCTCCCGCTCACTGCGAAAGTAATAGCCCAGCACCACCCGCCGATTCTTCAGGCTGTCGGCAAATACCTGGTCGTAATTGAGCTGTGGCCTGAGCCTGTTAAGTGTGCTGTTGAAACTCGGGTTACCACTGAGCTCGGTCTGGGCTAGAGCCTCCAGCGACTTCAAGCCCGAACTCTCGTCACGTTCGGCGAACAGGATGTCAAATCCGAGCACATCAATCTGGTAATGATCAAACAACAAATCAACCAGCTTGGCCACCTTGTTGCGTGGCCACGGCCAGTGGCCCTGTTCCTGCAAACTCTTTTCGTCAATGTCGACAATCACCACGCGCGGATCCGGATAGCCCGGCATGGTCAGCTTGAGCTTCATGTCGTAGACGTAATTTTCAAGAACCCGGATGAAATCGAGGTTCAAAACGCCATAGCCATTGAGCAGCAGTGGCAGCATGATCAGCAGGCTGAGTCCGATGCGTCTGCCATGGCGCTTGAAGTAACCGGCGAATTTCATCTTCAAAAAACCAAACTCAGAAACTGGCTGTCAAACTGATGTGGAGTTTTTGATCGCCAGACTGTGGAATGCCAGTGCCGCTGGTGATTGGCAGGACGCTCCCAGTAATCAACCTGCCCCAGTCTGCGGTGACCGCGTAGGAGCCCCAGACGTAGCGCAACCCAAGGCCGATACTGAGCAAATGATCATCGCCCGGCTTGTTCGTGCTGGCATCCGGGTTGTTGTTACGCAGCCAGCCAGCATCAAGGAAACCAGTTCCACGCAGTCCCGCAATGAGTTCGGGACTGGTAATCTCGAGCGAAGCGAACAATCCGCTGTCACCTGCGATGGCGCGCTCACCGGTACCGCGAACCGAGGAACTACCGCCCAGGCCAAATTGCTCACCAGAAATCAGCGCGTCAGCGCTGTACTGGAACTGCCCGCGTATCCCCCAGGTCCATCTCGACGCAAACGAGCTAAGGTAATTGGCAGCGCCACGGATCAGCTTCCAGGATTCATTGCTGATCCGCAAGTCTTCACTCTGATAAGCCGCCAGATTGTTACCACTGCTTCCCGGCAAGTTCACTGCCAGGTCCGCGTTGTAGCCCCAGGCCGCAGCATCGGACTCAACCCTGACGGTATAGCCCAAGGTCAGCGGTCGACTGCCACGCTCAAGTTGGCCCGGCACGACGAGCCCGTTGACCATCGCGGCATTGAACAACTTTTGATCCAACGCGAGTGTTACATGGCTTCGGCGCCCACCGTCGGGCTCCAGATAGTGGCTGTAATTGACACCCAGGGTCTGCCCCGCACCAGTGCTGTTGAAAGTGCCAAAATTTCCGACCACATCGGAGCTGGTGTAAGCCAAACCAATCACGCCGCCCCGTCGATACACAGGAATGCGGTAATTCAAGCCCAGTTGCTTGACTTCCTTGACCCGCGCAAGCGAAGTCGTGTAGGCAACAGAAAACTGATGATCCAGATCGAACAAATTGGAGTGACTGGCTATCAGTGACAGTCGATCCTGGCCCGTGGACTCTGATCCCGTGTTCGACAGACTGGCTGAGAAATGCAGGGGTCTGGATTCACTCACCAGGAGCCTGGCGTCAATCTTGTCAGCTTCCTCAGACTCCTTCAACGATACCTGCAGTTGCTTTCCCTGGCTCTCATTGGCAATTGCCGTCTGCATCGCCAGCACCCTGAAATTAGGCGCCTGCCCTTCGTGCAACTCCGGCACACTGGCGCGAATGTTGGCCTCGCTGTATTGGGACTGCCCCTCCACCGTGACCTTGCCGATCACAAACTTCACTACCTGCAAGGTGACCTTGTCGCCCACTTCCTGCGGTGGCAAAGAGACCCGCAGCAGCGCGAAACCCCTAGCCTTGAGCTCAGCCTCCAGGGCGGCGGTCGCCTTTTGCAAGGTAACCAAGGTTCCGTCCGGTCCGACAAAAGGCGCCAACACGCGTGAGGACTCTTCCTTTGACAAGGGACTTTCACCAAGAACTTCAAAACCCTTGATGGGAAAACGTGCCGTCGCCCCCGTGGCCTCGGGCATGGCTTGCTGCGTCATGCCGGCGCCGTGCCACAGCAGGAATGCAAACGCCGCTACGGCGGTTCTGGACAAACTTTGCATGTAATACACCGCCTCTAACGACATATATTGTTGGACCGGGTCCTGACATCACCGACAACGCTCAGCAACATCGGATTCGGACTGTTGGGCAAGGGCACCTTGTCCAACTGGATGAACAAAGGTGTGTCAACCGGCCGCCCGGTCCGGCCATCGCTGGCAGCAAAGCCGGTTTCGCCGCGTCCGAGTTGAAGCGTTTCTTTGGATGAAGTCACCTCAATGTGCCCATCCCGCACGGTGACAAAAAGGCCCACCTCATCCGACGACACGCCGCCGCTGATAAACAACTGCTTCATGTCGACTGGAACCGTGTCGGGTCTTTGCAGCCTTTCAAGCGTTGGGGCCGTCAGTGGTCGAATTTCGGTACGACTGACAAACAATCCCTGTCCGGCCTGCAGTATCTGCAAAGCCGTCTGTCCCGTGGGCGAAACCACAATCGTACCCAGCCAGGTAAAGAAACTGCAACTGCCAGCCGTGGCGCAATCCAGATCAAGCCCGGTGCCCCGAATCCCGATGGTCGCGGTGTCTGTCGTGAAACCAACGTTGCGATTGTTCGCCTTGCCAATCAAGCCGGTCAAGGCGCGCATGGACCCGCGCAGCAGGGAGACAAAAAAACGACCTTCCGTCGGATTCTTCTCATCAAAAACAAAACCGTCAACCTTGAATTGGGTGCTGGCGCCCAGAGTCAGGCGACTCTCATCGCGGAATATCAAGACGCCCTTGCTGACCGCACCGGTAGCCACCGTGTCACCCTGATAAACACTGGCACCCTCCACCAGTTTGCGCTTGGTCCCGTTGCTGTCGGTGGCACTAATGTCGCCTTGCGCCGAGATCAGCTTGGCACTCGCCGCTACTGTGTTCGGGCGTGCCTTCTCGGTCACTTTGGAGGATTCTGCCCTGCAGTCCTGACCGCATAAACGGGCATCAAAATCGGTACCGTGGATACCGATAGTGGCGTTGGCAGTCTGGATCCTGGCAGCGTCCGGTGCATCCTTTGAAATCGAACCCGTCACAGCCCGAAAGCCGCCGCGCAACAGTTGCAATACCATGCTGTTGCCTTCAGATCCCTCTTTGAACTGATACTGCTGCACGATCATTTCTGAATTCGGCCGCAGCGTCATTCGAGTGCCGTCCTGCAGCTTGATGATCGCTGCGGAGTCATCCGCTATCGTCAGACGGTCGCCCTCCATGAGTGGCAAACCCTTACCGAGAATACGCGGCAACTGCCCCTGGGTCTGGGCAAAACCAACGCCTCGGGCAAATTCAACCTGGCCAGCGGGTTGCGCCAGTGCCCCCAGACACACCGTCAGAAACAGGCCGCCCAGAACCAGTCTGCGCCAACACTGCGCCGTCTTCAAGCCGATCAGCGCAAGCATATTTCACCCTCGGCAGTGGTCGTCTTCTTGTCCTTGTCGCTCACCCCAGGCAACTCAACAATGACCGTTTCCTGGGAAACGACGGCACTTTCAAATTGGGTCAGAAAAGCCGCAACAAAGTCGGACGGCGCGCTGCCGCTTAATGTCTGGGAACCTGGCGGTGCAGCAACTGGCGCTCCCTGGCTGGTGTAGCTCATGGGATTTCCAAAGCTGGTCGCGTTGGGTCCGAGCGTCAGTGTCCCGCCGGCGCTGACTGAAATTCCCCGCGCCGCTGACACCTTGCTGTTTTGCGCAAGATTGTTGGCCGCGCTCAGCGCCACAGCGCCGGCGCTGGAGGTCAGATCACCATTGAGGGTCAGGTTGCCGGCACTGGTCAGGTTGGTAGCCACCAAAGTGATATCGCCGGTCGCTGTGACGCCATCGGTGCCTATCGTCAGCGGGCTGTTGGCCGTCATCGAGACTTTGCCGCCATTGGCCACCACAGCGCCTGAGGTACTGATGCCCCCGGTGTTGTACAGGGTGACATTGCCGGCGGCCGTATGGATCCCCTGAACATCAATCACGCCGACATTGGTCAGGCCGATGTCACCGACGCCTGTGCTTGTCGCATTAAAACTGCCGATGCGGTTACCGGAGTGGTTGAGAATCGTGCTCCCCTGGGACAGAGTTGTCAGCAATCCAGCAGCAACAAGGGCTGCACTTTGACCAATGTTCCCACTCGGCGCCGCCAAACTGATCGTCGGCGCACTGATGGCACCCACCGTCAGATTGCCGGTGCTTTGCGTAATGCTGACAGGTCCCCCAGCCGAAATGCTGCCACTGCTCTGGCTGAAGCTGTTATTGACAGCAAGCGCTCCCGCAACGCTGAGGACGCCGCCAGTCTGGCTGTACTGCGCTGTAGTCAGTCCATTCGTGATCGACAAATCACCGCCCGTCAGCAACAAGCCGCCTGCACTGTTAACGGATTGAAGACGGGTGGTTCCTACGGCCGCGTCATAAGTAACCGAGACCCCCGCCGGTATCGATACGGCCTGGACATTGGAAGCATCCGGTAAGGCATCCCAATTTCCCGTCGAACCCCAGGCGCCGCTGCCGGCCGCAGTCCAGGTTGAAAGTGGTCGCACCGTGATACTGCCTTTGGTGGGAGCAATATTGCTTTCCACTGTGTAGTTGGCGGCGTCCGGCCCACTCAAGCTCAGACTGCTGACACTGACGGCCTTGCCAACCCCTACATTGCGATCACTGAACGCGGCAACCACCGCACCAACGGTCACCTTGTCACCACTCACCATGCCAGCAAAGCTCGCTCCCGTGGCTGTAGCTGTTGCCACGACGGTTCCGTCGTACACCTTGTCATTGATGACAATTCCAGTGAAGCCCGTCAGGGGCGCCCGAGTGATGTCAGCCTGCGCAGCTGCAGCGGCACCCGTGAGCAGGTAGTTGGGGGCATCAACACCCCCTAAACTCAGGTTCGTGATGCTGACTGTCTTGCCTACGCCAGCGTTCTTGTCAGCAAAACTGCCCGTCGCACCAGCAACCGACAGACCGTCTCCACTGATTGCCCCAAGCAGATTGGCCGACGTGGTATTCAGCGTTGCACTGGTTGTGCCGTCATACACCTTGCTGCTGGCGGTAATGCCGCTGACTCCGGTGATGGCTGCCTTGCTGATGTCCGCTACGGTCGACGCGGTTCCCCCACCCAATGCATAGTTGCCCGCATCGACGCCACTCAAACTCAAGCCCGTAATGCTGACAGTCTTGCCTGTGCCCACATTCTTGTCCGAGAAGTTTCCAGTGGCAGCGCCAACCGAGACGCTGTCACCCCTGAGCACTCCAGCCAAGCTGGCGGATGCGATATTCAAAGTGGCGCTGGTCTTGCCGTCGTAGACCTTATTGTTCGCTGTGATGCCGCTCACCCCGGTGATCGCAGCTTTACTGATGTCTCCAACTGCGGATGCGGTGCTCACACCCAAGGCGTAATTTCCAGCGTCGGCGCCCGTCAGGTTCAAGCCCTGCACACTGACGGCTTTGCCAACGCCGGCATTCTTGTCGCTAAACGCTGCGGTGGCGGCCGACACCGACACCTTGTCACCGCTGACGGCACCCGCCAGATTGGCTTTAGCCATGTCCACCGTCGCGCTGGTGGAGCCGTCATAAACCTTGCTGTTGGCAGCAATACCAGCCACGCCGGTAATAACGGCCTTGCTGATATCGGCCGTTGCAGAAGTTGTGGCGGCGCCAAAAGTGTAGTTGGCTGCATCGGCACCACTCAGACTCAGGCCAGTGATGGTTACCGTCTTGCCAACACCCACGTTCTTGTCGGAGAAGCTACCCGTGGCACCGGCAACCGCGACGCTGTCACCGCCGATCAAGCCAGACAATGTTCCCCTCGCGGTGTTCAATGTCGCGATGGTACTGCCGTCATAGATCTTGTTGTTGGCCGTGATGCCGCTCACGCCACTGATAGCTGCCTTGCTAACAGTCAGCGTACCGTCGCCGTAGTCAATGCTGTAGTTGCCCGAAGTCAGTCCGCTTGGCGTTATGGTGTAGCTACCTGCGCTCACAGCACCCTGCGAACTGCCAGCATAACTCAGGGCACCACCGAGCACTGCAGTCGACTCGCCATTGACAAAGCCACTGTAGACAACCCCATTGCCGCCGCTGTAGCGTATCCGGTCATACGTCTTGCCGACGCTATTGGCACTGACCGTCAGACTCGCCTGCCCGATGTTGCCGATATTGCCGGACGCACCGGTTGGCCATGTGTAGTTCGAAAATACGGTGCCACTGCCAAGGCTGAAATCAGAAGAAGCGAGCGATGTACTGACCAGGATACCTTGGCCCACATCCTGACTAGCGTAAGTACCGCTGGTCTTGGTAACGGTCGCCGAATCGGTGCCAACAAAACCACCGAGTTGGAAGTTGCTGAAGTTCAGCGCGGCCGAAGTTGTTCCGTCGTAAGTCTTGTACACGGCACCGGTAAGCGTGGCGTTGATGACACCAAGTTTCGCAGTATCAACCGTGTAGGCAAGACCGTTCCCGGCAACAAGCGTATAGCTCACCGATGTCGTCGTCCCGGCCCCCGAAAACCCGGATGCGCTCTTTAATCCACCGGCATATGACACCGTGTAGCTGCTAGCCGACGTGGTACTGGAGATAAGCGGCGTAAATGTCGCAGTACCTGAAATATCCTCGCTGTCAAATGTGCCAACAAGCTTGGATCCAAATACCGCTGTTGGCACATCGCCATAGGTGTTGCTGGCGGCGCCAGAAGTCAGTGTGGTGTCAACGCTGATGCTACCTGGCGTCGACGCATAAATGAAGCCATTACCAGTTGTCTCTGCCGGCCTCGAATAAGTGGCATAGGTGGCGTTGTAATGGCGGAAATTCGAGGTCAAACCGCCCTTGGTCACAGTACCCGGATCGGGAACATAAATGAACCATCGACCTGTACTCGGCAGAGAAAACGGTGTCGTCAACTTGTTGGAGAAACCGGCGCCACTAAGCAGAATATTTCCAGTCGAGCTATTGGATATGCCGCTGTGCCCGTTGACATCCATCAACGCAACGGTGTTACTGCTCTTGTAGGCAAATCCGCTAGATGCTGAACCAGCCAAAACCCCTGTGCCATTTCCATTGCTCGCAGCGGTCAGATCCACTGAACCTCCGCTTGAACTGGCCCATACCGCCGCACCCGACAGACCAGCCCCTGACGTCTGAGTGATATTTCCATCTGACTGCAGCGCAATCACTCCATTCGCCGACCCCGCTGTGTAGTTGGCGAAACTGGAAATGCCAATGCCCGCCACGCCAGCGACCGAATCAACCGTCAGAGCACCGGTGTTCTTGAAATGAAAATACTCGGTCCCGGCGCCAGTGATGCTGCCGGCCAGCGCACCAACACTGTTGGATGCAGTGTCCAAAGCCACATTGCCCTTGGACTTGATTGACAAACTGTTGGCTGTAATGGTCGCCGTAGAGGCCTGAGTCAATTCTGCGCCAGTCTCAAGAGACAGGACACCAAAGGAACCTGTCGAAGGAATCCTCAGCGCGGCCGAGAGGTTAAGCGTGCCAGTCGCAGATGCTGCACCCAGACGCAAAGTGCCTCCTCCACTCAGGTGTCCGAGCTCGGCGCTGGATAACTCCAAAGTTCCCGCAGTTGTATCGACTGCCGAGCCGAGGTCAATTTTGGTTGTACTGGTCTTGGGTTTCAGCCAAACCACGTCGCCTGAGTTTGCGCCCCCGTTGATGGAAGCCGCAGCGGACAAATCCATGATGTCGGCGGTCAGCGTGATGTTCTTACCAGTCAATACCGCAGAACGGGCAAGTGTCAACTTGCTTCCGGAAGATAGGCTCAAGTCCGCAGTCCCGGCACTGATGCCGCTGGCAGTCAGGCTCCCGGTGACAGATATGTCTACTGGCGTTGCTGTTCCAGTTGTCGTGACCGAAGTCAGCGTGGCATCCCCCGTATGAGTAAGATAGACAGCGTTCGGACCAGATGCCGACGTGCCACTTAGACCAATCGCAATACTGGCGGAGTTGCCGGCGCCGCCGAGCGAGCTGGTCTTGAGCGGCGTTGCTGAACTGCCGATCGCACCTGAGCCGCCACTGGACTGCAGATTGATCGTAGCGGCTTCAATGGTGCCCGCACCGCTGATGGCACCCCCACCCGTATTGAGTGTTACGGAACTGCCAGTGGATTTCACACTTTGGGCCACAGAAATACCGCCAGAGCTTGATGCATCCTGAAGGTCCACCGCCCCGGAGGCGGTAACGCCCGTCGTACTTCCAACCGTGCCAATGGTTAGTCCTCCGGTATCGCTGTTCCTGAAGGTGAAAGTGCCGGCTGTGCCGGCTGTGACGTTGGCGGCGACGGTGCCAACCAGGTTAGAACTTGACAAAGACACATTGCCAACTGAGAGAACTTCCAGCGTGCTGACCTGGATAGCTGCAGTCTGCGTGATACCACCGCTTCCGGCATCCAGCTTGACTGACCCAGTCCCCGTGGCGGTCATCGCAGCATTGATCGCGATTGAGCCACTTGTAGATGTTTGCAGCGTCAAAGCATTTGTCGCCCAAGTAACGGGAGTCGACACTCTGATGTTTCCGCTGCCTACAGAGCCCTTTGTAGCATCGACGACCACATTGCCCCCTCCAAGCGCCGTTACTAGCCTACCCACCTCCAAGTTCGACCACCCACCAGTAGCAATACCGTAGAAAGGGTCTACGACGGTACCAGTCCCCAAAGTGGCGTTTGGGCCGGTGGCAATTTCAATATCCGATGGATCTAGCAGCAGTGTGCCAGCCAATCCTTGTGGTGCCCGCGTATCGACTCGTCCTTGAAAGTCAAGATAACGGCGACCCGAATTTTCGACAAATCCTCCGTTTCCACCCTGCTCACCACCCCGAGCCGAAATACTGCCATAGGCCCGTGTCGTGTCATCCGCCCAGACGATGACCTTGCCTCCATCACCGTTCACTGTGGCATCGGCCTTGATCGACGCCTGCTGTCCAAAGTAGGTGATGCTGGCATTCTGCACATCCGAGTTCTTGCCCTGGTAGTCGCCCCCCACTCGCACCGTGCCACCGCCCTGTTCGCCCGAGGCATCAATCGCGGCCTGATCCGTTACCGCAACGCGATTGCCCAGCACGTCCACGCTGCCGCCTTTGGTGCCGGTGGCAGTGATCGTGCCTGTGCCTTCAACGTACGCATCACCAGACGCTTTGAGCACCACCTTGCCACCTTCCATGGTGGCGGTGGTAGCCTGGATCAATCCGCTGTGCCTGAGTGTGCCGGCAAAGATGGCCACCGCATCGCCTTTGAGTGTGCCGAGGTTGACGGCCTGATCAGTCGGCGCCTGAACTTGCAGGCTGATGCCTTCGAGCCCCCGGCCGGTCAGTTCGATCTGCCGACCCGCTGCCAGAATCGTGCTGCCGTTGGGCGCCTGGATCAGCGCGTCTTTTCCGGTATCAACAGAACTGCCCAACAACACCACGTCGCCACTGCGTGCCAGTATCCTGCCCTGCACCGAGACGCCTGCGCTGGACGCCAGCCCGTCGCCAAACATCAGTCGCCCGGCCAGCGCGTCGGCATCGCTCATGCGCAGGCTCGATGCGGTAAAGCCGGCGGTATCCACCACCGCGCCAGCACCCACCGCTATGCCAGACTGGTTCACCAGCACCAGATTGCCATTGCTGCCCAGGGTGCCAAACAGCTGTGATGGCGTGTTCGTCACGACCCGGTTGATGGACGTGCTGGTCGCGCTGGGCTGCTGGAAGTAGGTTGTGCTGCCTGAGGGAATCGAAAAACTCTGCCAGTTGATCGCGGAGTAGTTGGTACCGGCACCGTTTTGCGTGGTGACGGTGAGCTTGTTGCCCTGATTGACCATGCCGGCCTGGCCGACGATCGCTACGCCCCCGCTGGGGTTAGCAAGTGCAACTGATGGATTCAGACCCCAGGCCATGGCAACGCCCAGAGACAGAACCGCGAACCGGGACGTGAACAGCAGCAGCCGAGGTCGCCGACTGGTCGAAGTGCCAGAGACGCCCTTGCAGCACCCGCCGCTGGACGTGATTTCCGCAACAGCAACCATGGCTCCCAGAGCCTGGTTCCACACAGTTCTATAGATATGATTCAGCGATGCATGACCCGACACAATGCAACCCCTCCCCAAGACCGACGACTCTACTGATAAATCAACGCCTTTTCGGGAAATTAAAGCACAAGTTTCGAATCTAGCCTACTGCCATTTTCCCCAATGCAGTCAACCGTTTCGCCACTTCCTGTTCCACCCGTTCCAGTCGGTCCCGCACAAATTGTTGGCGCATACCATCAGCCGCTCGGCAGGCCTGCGCCCACACCGGCGCCGGAAAATGCGTGTCCCAGTCAAATCGGGCGATCACGTGCCAGTGCAGATGCGGCACCACATTGCCTAGCGCGGCCAGATTGATCTTGGTTGGTTGCAGATGCTCGCGTAAAGCCAGTTCCACCACGTTGACTGCCGCCAGGCAAAGGCTGCGATCGGTATCGTCTAGATCCGAGAACTCGGCCACATGGGCCGTCCACACCACCCGGTAGAAAGCCGGGAAGCCCGCCTCGTCAGCCCGGATGACCCTGAACTTTTCACCCTGAAACACCAGCGCGCCGCCGAT
>Ga0194038_1000641_pt1 | contig 15345 bp, 11 predicted proteins | sample JunL226m_MetaG_FD_148630 | JGI IMG/M metagenome (GOLD analysis project Ga0194038, IMG submission 148630) | Anoxic zone freshwater microbial communities from boreal shield lake in IISD Experimental Lakes Area, Ontario, Canada - Jun2016-L227-6m | ecosystem: Environmental > Aquatic > Freshwater >... | reverse complement strand
AACCCTCAGCGTCGCGATTCCGGCCGCGGTGCCGAGCACGGTGGGGATCACGTCGAGGGGCCGCGCGCCGGTCTGGACCAGGACGGCGACGCAGCCGGCGATGCCGGCGGCCAGCAGAGTCAGGGTGCCCAGCCGGCGGGATCGCTCCCAGATGGCGCTGATCGCGGCCAGCGCGCAGATCACGACGAGGACGTTGATGGTCAGAAACGTCTTGTCCGAGGTACCGAAGGTCTGGATCGCCCATTCCTTCACCGGGCCCGGAGTCAGGTTCACCACCGCCGAGCCGACGGCGTTGCGGGCGTCGCTGGCCGGCCCCACCACCGCGGCGGCCAGTTGTGTCACACCGAGGGAGATCGCGGCGGCCGCCAGGCCGGCGCCCATGCGCGCGGCGGCGGTCGGTTGGGTCAGGGTGTCCATGGCCGTCAACCTACCGCCGTCGGCACACAAACATCTGTCCGGCGATCGGGGGATGCGGGGGATGATGTGCGGATCGACCGATCGGTGGAGAGGAAGTCATGCCGTCTGCAGATGGGCTGGGCGGGCGCCGGTTCCCGCTCTGGGTGGGACTTGCGCTGTCAGTCGCCACCGTGGGACCGACACTGGCCATGGCCGGCAACGGCCAGGGACTGGTGCCCGCCGTGGGCAAGGCCATCCCGCTGGTGTTCGTCATCGGACTCCTCGGGGTGTCACTGGTCGGCTACAGCTTCGTGCGCCTCACCCGCCACCTGAACCATGCCGGATCCGCCTATGCGCTGGTCGGGGTCACCGTCGGTCCCCGGGCAGGGTTCTGCGCCGGATTCGCGATGCTGGGCGCCTACGGGGGGTTCTGCATCGGAACGTTGGCGTTGACCGCGGCGTTCGCCAATTCCCTGCTGGCCGAACTGAATCGGGCATCGGCCCATCCGCACCAGGTTCCGTGGCTGGCGATCGTGATCGCCGGCGGCGCGGTCTCATTCGTTCTGACCGGCCGTGACGCACGATTGCTGGCGCGGATCCTGCTCGGCATCGAAGGAGTGGGGATCGCCGCCATGCTCGTGCTGGCGGCGGTGATCATCGCCCGCGGCGGCGCGCCGACAACCGGAGTGGACTTCGGGACCTTCACCGCATCGGGGATGTCCGCGGGCGCGGTGCTCGGTGGTGTGGTCATCGCATTCCTGTGCTGGGCGGGTTTCGAGGCCTGCGCATCGATGGGCGAGGAGACCGACGATCCGCGGCGCGACATTCCACGCGCCATCGCCGGCACCCTCATCCTGACCGGCGTGCTGTTCGTGCTCGTCATGTTCGCCCAGACCATCGGGTTCGGCACCGATCGCGCGGGCCTGGACGCCTTCGAACACTCCGCGAACACCCTCGGCGATCTGGGCAACAGCTACATCGGCGAGTGGTTCAGTCTGCTGATCATCCTGACCGCGACCATCGGCGCCTTCGGCTGCCATATGGCCACGGCGGCGACGTCGGGCCGCATGCTGTTCGCTTTCGCTCGCGATCGGATGGCCCCGCACTGGTTCGCGCACGTCGACGAGACCACCGGCGGACCGCGACGGGCGGTGTGGCTGATGGTCGCTGTTGCGATAGCGGCGAACACCCTGTGCGGTCTGTCCGGTTGGCCTCCCGGAGATACGGGTGATCGCGCACTGGACACCTACTTCCTCTTCGCGACCGCCGGGTCGGTGTGCCTGATGGTCTGCTATCTCCTGGTCGAGATCGCCACCGTGTGGTTCGTCGGCGCTCCGAAATTTCTCCCGGTGCACTCCGGCACGGGACGAATCGCCGGGATCGTCCTACCCGGGGCCGGCGCAGTGGTGATCGCCGTGGTGCTGTGGTTCTCGGTCAAGGACTCGGGCGATCCGCTGGCCGCACCGGTGCTCGGGTTGTACTGGTGCGCAGTCGGTTTGGCCGTCGCGGTTGCCGCCTCACACAGAGCGAAGCAGATGGGCGCCTCGCTGGCGGCTGAGGTGGCCTACACAAGATAGTCGAACGTGCTGCTCATCCCCGCTTCAGCGTGATAGGTGTTGTGGCAGTGCAGCGGCCAGTATCCGGGGTTGTCCGCCAGGATCGCGATCTTCACCGACTGGTTCGGAATGACGATGACGGTGTCCTTCCGTGCACCCAGGGTGCCGTCGGGCTTGTACACCGCGAAGGTATGCCCGTGCAGGTGCATCGGATGCCACATCCGTGTCTTGTTCGCGAAGGTCATCGTCGCCTGCTGGCCTTGGAACACGGTGAAGGGCTTGTTGTCGGGGAAGGGTCCGTTGATACCCCACTGGTAGGCCGTGTCCGATGACGTGAGGTCGGCCACCATCTCGGTGTCGGCCTTGGTGAACTTCAGCGCCACCTCGGGCGCCGGCGAGAACATGTCGACGGTGCCGACTGTCCCGTTGAGTTCCGACGGCCGGAAGTCCGCCGCCGGGGCACTGCCCACACCCGTGGTCAGCAGTGCGCGCGCGACCGCATTCTTTCCCTCGGCCAACGCCACCAACGGGAACACCCCGTCCGCGGCGGTGACGATCACGTCGTAGCGTTCGCCCATGCCGATGAGCAGCGCATCAACATCAACCGGAACCACCGGGAAACCATCGGTGTGGGTGACCTTCATCCGGTGGCCTGCCAGGGCGACCCGGAACGCGGTGTCGGATCCGGCGTTGATGAAACGGATCCGGATCCGCTCGCCGGGCTTGGCGCGGAACGTCGACGGCGCCTCGGGAATCCGGCCGTTGACGACGTAATAGGGATACGTCACGTCGCCGGGATCGCCACCGAGCAGCGTGTCGCCTCCGGAGGCACCCATCTCGCCCATGGAACCCTGCTCGCCCATCGAACCCTGCCCGCCCATCGACCCCTGCGATCCCGAGCCGCCCATGGCTCCCATGCCGCCCTTCTCCAGATCCTCGAGGATCTGCTGGGGCGAGCGGCCAACGCCGTCGGTCCAGTCATCGAGCATCACGATCCATTCGGCGTCATAGTTCGCAGGCGCTTTCGGATCGTCGACGATCAGGGGCAGGTACAGCCCGGTGTCGAGTTCGACGCCGACGTGGGGGTGTGCCCAGTAGGTGCCGGCATCGGGGACCGAGAACTTGAAGGTGAAGGCGGAACCCGCCGCGATGTCGGGAGTCGCCGGCACGGCGCCGTCCATATCGTTCTGCAGGGCGAGGCCATGCCAGTGCATCGACGTGGGTTTGGTCAGGCCGTTGGTGAGGGTCACCACGAGTTCGTCGCCGACGTTGGCCCGGATCAGCGGTCCCGGGACGGTGTCGGCGTAGCCGAGGGTCTTGACGACCTTCCCGCCGAGGTCGACGGTGACCGGCCGGGGGTTCAACGTGGCGGTGACCGTCCTGCCCGTGTGCGGCCTGGCCGCCTCAGCGGCCTTGATCGCGTCGGCCAGGGCCGGGTTGACCGAGGTCGGCTGACTCGTGAGACCCGGTGCGGTGGCGGTGCGGCTGCAGGCCGCCAGTGCCAGTCCGGCGCCGGCGGCCAGGCTGCCGGCCAGGAAGATTCGACGGTTGAATTCGCTGCGGTCGACGGGGGTCATCACGTCCTCTTTTTCTCGCGGGAACGGGCATACGGTACCTGCTGGCGCCCTGGGGAACGGCCGAAGCGTCGCAGTCAGTACAGGTCGAGTCGCCGATCACCGAGGACGTCGACGTGGGCGGTAGCCGTTTGTCTCGGCTGGCCGCCAAATCGATCTCCGCGACCGCCAGGCCGACGCCAGGGCCGGTCTCGGCCACCACCCAACCGTCCGCACTGATGATTGCGGTGCTCTGGTGATTGCGGTGCTCTGGGCGAACACCGCACCACGCTCACTTCTCAGGCCGGTTCTATGTCCATCACCGGCGTCGGGCGGCGGAAGGCCCTCGTCATCCACAGCAGCCACAGCAAGCCCGCTGCCAGCCAGATCATGCCCACCTTGAGCGTGAGCGCCGACAGGGACGTCCATAGCCACACGGTGAGAACGAATCCGATCAGCGGCAGAATCAGATACCGCACCGTTGCTCCCCCTTCGCGCTGCCTCCCGTCGATGAAGTAGTGCTTGATCACCGACAGGTTGACGGCCGAAAACGCGACCAGCGCACCGAAACTGATGATCGATGCCAAGGTGCCAAGGTCGATCACCAATGCGAGTAGCGATACCACGCTCACGAGCACGATGGAGTAGACCGGCGTGCTGAACCGTGGCGACACGTGCCCGAAGACAGGTCGCGGCAGGATCCCGTCACGGCCCATTGCGTACAGGATGCGAGCCACCGATGCCTGCGAAGTCAGTGCCGAACCGATACAACCGGCGACGTAGGCGGCGGTGAAGAAGGTGTCGAGGAACTTGCCTCCAGCGGTGCGCATCACATCGAGCGACCCGGAGTCGACGTCGGCGAACACATTCGACGGAAACACCAGTTGTGAGATGTAGGACAGGATGATGAACAGCACACCGGCGCCCAGGGTGGCGATGATGATCGCCCGGGGGACATCACGGCGCGGATCGCGGGCCTCCTCGGACAAGGTGGACACCGCGTCGAAACCGAGGAAAGACAGACACAGCACCGCCGCACCGGCGAACACCACACCCAATCCCGTCGCCGTGCCGTCACCGCGGAACGGAGCCGCGACATCCACGGTGCCTTTGCCGGACAGCGTCGCGATCGCCATCGCGACGAAGGTCACGATGAAGATCGTCTGTACGGCGATGATGAGGAAGTTGGCCCGCGCGACCGAGACGATGCCGACGATGTTGAGGACCGTCACGATCGCGATCGAAAGCACGATGAACAGCCAGGCCGGCAGGCCTGGGAATGCGGCCTCCAGGTAGATGCCGATCACGAGGTAGTTGAGCATCGGCAGGAAGAGATAGTCCAGCAGTAGCGACCAGCCGGCCAGAAAGCCCAGCGGAGCGCCGAAGGTCTTCTGTGTATAGGTGTAGGCGGATCCGGCGACCGGGAACGCGACGACCATTCGCGCGTACGACAGCGCGGTGAACGCCATGGCGGCCAGGGTGACCACGTAGGCGACCGGGAGTCTGCCCCCGGTGGTCTGGGTGACGATTCCGTAGGTGGTGAACACCGTCAGCGGGACGATGTAGACCAGACCGAACAACACGAGTGAGGGCAATCCCAGCGCCCGTCGTAGGTGCCCCTCATGTTCGGTCAGCAGCGGGCCCGGGGTGGGCGAGTTGGTGGGCGTCGTCATCGGATTCCCTTCACTCTGTAGGCAGGTGGGCAGCCCGACCGGCTAGGTAGGTCGCGCGGACGGCGATCGACGGCAGGTCCAGTGGATCAGTGAGCCTGGGGTCACGGTCGAGCCACACCAGATCGGCGCTCGCGCCGGGGACGATTGTCCCCCAGGACGAATCGGCGAACGCCTGGTATGCGACGCCGGCGGTGTAGGCCGACAGCGCACGCTCGACGGGCAGGATCTCCTGCGGTGTCCAGCCGCCGTCGGGCTCCCCGTCGGCGGTCCGGCGCGAGACACCGACGGCGATGCCTTCCAGCGGTGCCCCCGAGGACACCGGCCAGTCCGATCCCAGGGCCAGCGAGGCGCCGGTGCGCAGCAGAGTGCCCATCCGGTACTGCCGATCTGCACGCTCGACGCCCAGGCGGGGAATCGTGAGGACCGTCATGAGCGCATCCATCTGAGCCCACAGCGGCTGCATGTTGGGTATCACGCCGAGTTCGGCGAATCGGCCGATGTCGGCGTCGTCGACCAACTGCGCGTGCGCGATGACCGGCCGGCGGTCGCGCGGCGCGTTGTGTTTGTCGACGAATTCGACGGCGTCGAGCGCCTGGCGCACGGCGGCGTCACCGATGGCATGAATGTGGATCTGAAGACCGAGTCGGTCGACGTGCGCTGCCGCCTCGGCCAGCGAATCTCCCTCCCAATTGCGCTGTCCGTGGCTGTGCAATCCCGAGCAGTACGGCTGCAGCAACGCGCCGGTCTCGTTCTCAACCACTCCGTCGGCGAAGAACTTCACCGTGTTGGCGCTGAGCAGCGGCGAGTTCAGTTGCTGCACGCGGCGCCGCGATTCCGCAAAGCCGTGCACCTGGCTGTCGAAGTACCGCGGGTCGGCGTAGAGCGCGAGGTTGAATCGCATCCGCAGAGCGTCGGCCTCCGCGGCGGCCACATACGTGGTGACGTCCTCGGGCTCCACCCATGCGTCCTGAACCCAGGTGACACCGCGGGCGAGCAGGTAGTCCGCAGCGGTGTCGAGCGCCGCGATCCGCACCGCCTCGTCCCGTGCGGGCATCACGCTCATGACGAGGTCGACGGCCCCCCATTCACGCAGGGTCCCGAGCACCGAACCGTCCGGGCGCCGGGGTATCTCGCCGAGTGGCGGGTCGGCGGTGTCGGCGGTGACACCTGCGCGCTCGAGGGCGGAGGTGTTGCACCACACGGTGTGGTAATCCCATGCCCGCAGAACCACGGGACGGTCCGGCACCACCGAGTCGAGCCACTGGGCGTCGAAGAGACCCTCCGGTGCAAGACTGCCGTCGTAGGAGGCGCCGAGAATCCACTCCTGCTCCGGGTGTGCGTCGGCGTACTCCTTGACCGCCGCAAGTATCTCCTCCACCGACGTGCACGGCCGCACCGCCGGTCCGGTGGCTTCCAGACCGCCGTAGAGCGGATGGGCATGACCGTCACCGAAGGACGGCATGAGGAATCCGCCGCCCAGATCGACCGTTCGCACGTCACCGGATGCCGCGCAGGCCTGCTCCCCCGTGGCGTGGACTCGGCCGTCGACAACCAACAGTGCGTGAGTGTCGCCCGTCCCGGTCCAGATGGTTCCGCCGGTGAAAAGCGTTGCACTCACCGGGCAATTGTGACCGCTCAGGCGTACCCGTGGAGCCGAACCAGCCCGGTCACCTCACCGTGTTGCTTATCGGGGCAGATCCCACTGACCGAAGTCGGGCGCCAGCACATCGTCCACGTCGACGTGGATGTCGCCGATCATCGCACCGGGATCGGTCGCGGTGACGACCTCGCGCTGAAACAGCACCGCACCCGGTGCGCGTTTGCCGCCCGACCACGCCTTGGTCTGCCACGCCCAGTAGTACCCCGGTGTGGTCGACGCCCCGACAACACCGTCGGCGATCGCCCAACCGAGCTCGTTGACCCCGCCGTAGATGCCGGTGCGGGCCACACCGAGCACCGAGTTGATTCCCCGGAACCACGGCGCGGCCAGAGATTTCCAGGTTCCGGCGTCAATGGGCTCGTCAACACTGAAGAAGATGGGTGCGGAGTCTGGTCCTCCGGCGGCACCGTGCAGCCGCAGCGCGGTCCGGGCGTCTGCCACGCCGCCGTCGAAGCCGCGGGTGAAGTCAGACGGGCTGTTGACCCATCCGGGCTTGCCGTACTGGTAGATGCTCACGACGTGCAGACCCAGCGCACGCATGCCATCGGTGAATTCCCGGGTGACCGGTTTGAAGTTGAACGTCGCTCCGGGCCGGAGCTCCGAGACGTACACCAGTGCGCCGTCGTAGCCGGCAGCCTTGATCGCCTCGGGCGCCACCAGCCGGTCGGCGAAGTCGATCAGCTGCAATCCTTCGGCGGACGCAGTCGGGGCGCTGAGGTTCGCAAGCGCGGCCGGTCCGGTGACCGCCGCGGCGGACGCCGTGAGCGCATACTTGAGCAGTTCCCGGCGTGATGCTGTGAGCGACACGGCTGCCAGGGTAGGCGATGCGACCCGGCGAGAGGATCGGGATCAAGCCCTCGATAGACGACATGCTCGACACCGACGAGATCCGCTTCGTCGAGGTGATCGACAACGACTGCTCGGGGTTCGGATCCGGCGCACTGGGCCGCCGGCTAGTTCAGCTCAGGATTTCGCGGCGACCAGTGTCGGCTGACCGACGCCGATGGTGATCTTCGGATTGGCGGCTGGGTCGAGCCAGGTGAGGACCGAGCGCATCTCGTCGCGACCGATCGCCACGCATCCCCACGTGGGGCTGCCGTCGGTCGCGTGCAGGAAGATGCCCGACACCTTGCCGGGGATGCGCTGCGGATTGACCGTGATGTTGACCGCGTAGTCGTAGACGGGGCCGGAGTCATAGAGGTTCTCGGTGATGGACGACGGCTCATCAGCCGAGCGCACGTGGGTGTTGTACGTCGGCGACGCGGCATCCTCGTCCCACCAGTCCTCGTCGGTGGCCTGGAAGTACGGCATCTTCGTACCGGGATTGGCCTGCCGGCCGAAAGCCTGGTCGAAACCGAAGGTGCCCTCAGGAGTCCGATAGACACCGTCTGCGGGAACGCCGATCCCCAACTCGCCGACCTTCGCGGTGGTCGGGCCGAGGACCACTTTCCAGTCTTGTCCCACACGCTGGAACGCGGTGAGGGTGCCCGTGGTCGAGCTCGCAGAGGGCACTCCCACGACTATCCACTGGGTGGACGCCGCGGCTGCCGGCGGCTGCGCCGAGGCGGGCGGAGCGGCGACGCCGATGACGGCCAGGCCAAGGGCCGCGGCCAGCCGCGTCGACAGCTTTACAGAGCGCACGGAACCCGATGGTAGTGCGCGGGGATAACGAAACCGGCTCAACGGGGTGCCGGTCACGCCTCGTCGATCCGCACGTACGCCGGTGAGGCGTTTTCACCCGAGCCTGATGGCCAGCGTGATCCCCGCCGCGAACACCGCCGCCGGGACCGCGACGGCGGCCAGAAACGCGAGCCCGAAGCGCCGGCCCCCACCGGTGAATGCGAGTAGGCATTTGACCAGAAGATTCGAACCCAGTGCAGCGGCAACCGCGACGAGCGCCGTATCCACGGTGATGTCGCCCGCGGCGGCGAGCGTGGCGCTCGCCACCGCACCTGCGTGGGCGTCGGCCAGACCGGTGGTGAAGGCCACCAGCACCGCACCCCCGGTGCCGAGCAACTCGGTGGCCCACCGGCCGAAGACCAACGCGACGGTGAGCACGGTCGCCAGAATCAGCGCCGGGCGTAACGAGAACGGCCGGGCGGGCGGTCGGGTATCGCTGTACTGCTGCTGGTCTTGGTGACCACGCAGATAGACGAATGCCGCCACGCCGATCAATGCGAGCGATCCCGCCACCGCGGGTGGCCACAGCCGCCGGAGCAGACCGGAGGAGACGAACCCGATCACGACCAACAACTGGATGAACGTGGCGAGACTCGCGATCAGCGCGCCCGCCAGTGGCGCGCGAAGACCGGCGCCGCGGCTGAGCCGTCCCATGGAGGCTGTTGTCGCGCTGGCCGAAACGAACCCGCCCGCCAGTCCGGTCACCAGCAGTCCCCGTGCGGGACCGAGGGCCCTGACTCCGATGTACCCGATCCATCCGATCCCCGTGATCAGCACGACGAGGAGCCATATCTTCGACGGGTTGAGGATTCCGTACGGACCGAGTGCACGATCAGGCAGCAGCGGCAGCACCACGAATGCCACCGCGAAGAACTTGATGGCGTCCTCGAGTTCGATCTCGCTGACCGCCTCGCGCGCGAATCGGTGGATGCGGGTTTTCGACGCCAGCAGAGCGACCACGACAACGGCGAGCGCCACCGCCACCGCCGGTCGTGTGTACGCCAACGCACCCAGAAGGTAGGCGACGAGGGCCGCGATCTCCGTGGTGGTTCCAGGATCTTCGGCACTTGTCCGGAAGTACGCCATCACCATGAGCGCTGCCAGCCCGCACAGACCCGCCACGATGGCCCACGGGTGGAAGCTCGCCGCGATGGCACCTGCGAGCCCGAGGAGGGCGAAAGACCGGGAACCTGCTGCGATGCTCCCGGTGTGGTTTCGCTCCCGTTCGAAACCGAGCATCAGCCCGATTGCCACGGCCACCAGGAACGGCTGGAGCTGCATCCACGTCAACGCAACTCAGCGCTCCTTCGTCGACCGTATGGTCAGGACTCCTTCACCTGTGAGTACCAGATGCGATCCGCCACTGACACGATGTCGTCGGAAATGGTCGACACCCGCCGGTAGAGCTCACGGCTTGCGATGGCCACCCGGACGTCCTCGTGCCGCACGAGTTCGCCGGTGGCGGCTCGATAAATCCTCTCCAGCCTGCGCTGTGACTTCACCGCCTCGTCGGCCGCCTGAGTCGCCGACTCGACGACTTTGAGCCCGCGGCCGTCCAGCGAGTCGAAGGCCCGCCGCAGATGCCCGACGCCCTCGGCCAGGAGCGCAGCCATCTCCGCGACCGGCGCATCGGGCGGGAAGGCCATGGCCTCTGATTCCCGCACGGTGTCCTTGGCGCCGTTGATCACCCGATCGAGGTCCCGCGAGAGTTGGAAGAGATCCTCTGGTTCCAGGGGCGTGGTGAAGGCCTGACTCACCGCATCGACGAGGCGCCGGCGGACATCGTCACATTCGTGCTCCGCCTCCCGCACCGCGTCGGCCTGCGCGCCGTCACCTCGGGCCCACGCGGCGAAGGCATTCATGCCGCGCTGGGTGACCTCGGCCTGGTTTCGCAACATTCCGATCAAGTCCGGTGATTCGGGGAGGAACCAACGGCGGGTCTTGCGCGACGACGAACTCATTGCACCGTTCTCCAGATGACTAGTACGACGACCGCCAGTCCGGCGGCCGCTGGAATCGTGATCAGCCAGGCCACGCCCATCTCGCGCACAATCTGCCACCGCACGTGTCGCCACCGCCGGCGTCCGGCGCCCACGCCGACCACCGATGACGCCACCACCTGGGTGGTGCTCACGGGACCGCCGATCAGCGATGCCCCGAGGATGACCGCGGTCGAGGACAGTTGGCTCGACAGCGAGTCGATCGGAGTGAGACTGAAGATCCGCCGGCCGACCGTCCGGACGATGCGCCAGCCCCCGAGTGCGGTGCCCACGGTGAGCGCGATACCGGTGACGACCTTCGCCCACAGCGGGACCGTCAACGACGTGGTGTGCCCGGATGCGAGCAGGAGTGCTGCGATGACGCCCATCGCCTTCTGCGCGTCATTGCCGCCGTGGCTGAACGATAAACCGGCGGCCGCGATCCAGCCGCCACCCCGGATCGGTCCGACCCAGCGTGTCGTCCACCGTCGCGACAGCGCCCGCAGGGTGCGCAGCAGAACGAAGGCGAACAGGAACCCCAGCGGAGGCGAAATGAGAAGTGCCACCAGGACTCCGATGACACCGGTGGGATGCCAGCCCTCCACACCGCCCCAGTTGACCGATTCCGGACCGCCGTATCCCGACATCAGCCCGTCGGCGATCGCCGAACCCGCCAGACCGCCGACCAAGGCATGGCCCGACGAGGACGGCAGGCCCAGCCACCAGGTGATCAGGTTCCAGGCCGTCGCACCGGCCAGTCCGGCTCCCATCACGGTGACCATCTGCGGCTGTGGAACGGTGACGATCTTTCCGATGGTGTCGGCGACGGCGGTGCCGAGCAGGACCGCGCCGGCCATGTTGAACACCGCCGAGAGCACCACTGCCTGACCCGGGGTCGCGCTGCGGGTGGCCACGAGTGTGGCGATCGCATTCGACGCATCGTGGAAACCGTTGGTGAGCGCATAGGAGAGGGCGAAGCCGATGGCGATGGCCAGCCCGACGTCCATCGACCCCTCCGATGTTGGTGAATGCCGGGTGAACATAGCAAAAACGGGAGGTTGCGGGGTGCTCGGCGAGCCGGGTCAGGGTTTGGCGAAGCCGGCGGCGGCGAGGATTGCCTGGCCGGGCGCGCTGAGGACGAACTCCCGAAAAGCCCGGGCGGTCGCCGAGGTGGCCGCTGCCTTCACCAGGGCGATCGAGTAGGTGTTGACCGCACCGGCTGACTCCGGGAAGTCGACAGCCGTCACTTTCGGGCCCGCCGCGATCGCGTCGGTGGCGTAGACGAGACCCGCGTCGGCCTGGCCGCTGGTGACCTTGGTGAGTACATCGCTCACCTGTGACTCCTCACTGGCCGCGGTGAGTCGCACTCCTGCGGCCGCCTCCACCTTCTTCGTCGCCGCTCCGCAGGGCACCTGCGGTGCGCACACCACCACCGCGAGACCGGGACGGGTCAGGGACTGCAACGAGGTGACGCCCGCGGGATTGCCGGGAGCCACGACGATAGTGAGCCTGTTGGAGGCGAAGGGTGTGGGCTCACCCTCGATGAGGCCGTCGACCACAGCCCTGTCCATCGTCGCGGCGTCTGCCGGGGCGAAGACGTCGGCAGGTGCGCCGTTGGCGAGTTGGCTGTACAGATCAGCCGAACCGGCGAAGCTGAATTCGATCTCCCGGCCGGGGTTTTCGGCTGTGAACTGCCGGCCGATCTCGGTGAAGGCCCGCTTCAGCGAGGACGCCGCGAAGACGACGGCGTGGCTGTCGGACGCTCCCGGCGATCCGCACCCGCTCAGCGCAATGATGAGACCGGCGGCGGCGAGCCTCAGGGCGTGGTGGACCATGCCCAGGTATTCGATCCGGTGACTCCGGTGAAGTAGGCGTAGTCACCGTCCTCGTAGGAGGGCGTGACCGGTGACCCGTTCTGATAGACGGTGCGTGGCGCGCCCATCTTCGGTACCGCCACTGTTCCCGCGACACCGTTCGGCGCCTCCACGGTCATCCGGAACGCGGTGTCACTGAGATCCCACCGCACGCCGATGGTTCCCTGCGCGGTCGGCACCCGGCCCTGTGCAAAGGTCAGGCCCTGCGGGAAGGGCTTCACCTGCCAGCTGCGATAGGCGACGTCGGTCGGTGTGACGCCCAGGACGTAATCCGACAGCGCCGACGTCGCACCGGTGGACCAGGCGTGCGATGCCGACTCCCCGAACAGATGCGGGATCGAGGCGGACAGGTCACCGTTGGGAAGGTTGATCCGCTCCCAGGTGGTGCTGCCCGCCTCGCTGTTCACCATGTAGCCCCATGTCGCCATCATCTGCTGCATGGCCAGATCCGGCCGGCCGACGAGGTAGTTGACGGCGAGGTTGAAGCCGCCGATGAACGGCGACACGATCTGCGGGTATCCGCCGATTCCGGCCTCGGCCGCCCGAGGTCCGTACTCGGTCTTGAGTACCCGCGCCATCGTGTCGACGATCTGCCCGGACTGCGCCGCATCGGCCACCCCGTAGAGCACCGCCCAGGTGTTGGCGTCCTGGACGACGAAGTCGCGGGCATCGGTGGATGCGTCATAGGCACCCAGCGCCGGGTTCCACAGATTGGCGTTGATCGCCTGCTTCAATGCGGCGGCCTGGGCGCTGTACTGCGCGGCCGAGGCGCTGTCGCCGATCGCCGCCGCCAGGGTGGCCGCACTCGTGAGGCTGCCGTACTGCAACACATTGGCTGCGGTGTTCTGGCCTACCGCCCTGTTGACGACGCTCCAGTCCAGGCTCGCGATCGGCGGGACGTCGACCAGACCGGTGGCGGGGTTGATCAACGAGTTGCCGTACTCGACGGAGCGTTTCACCGCCGTCCAGTTCTCCTCGATGAACGCGGTGTCGCCGGTCAGCTTGTAGTAGTTGACCATGTTCTGCGCGAAGTTCATCGAGTAGGTGGCACCCCAGAACTCGCAGCCGCCCTTGGCGATACCGCTGCAGACCCCGGGTGCCGGACCGGGCTCGGAAAGGCTGGACGGCACGGCGACCGGCAGGCTGAGGAACCACAGGACGAAGGCCTTGACCGGGTTGTCGGCCATGATCGTCAGGTTGTTGCGCGCGAGCGAGTCGCCGAGGGCGCCGAAGACGTCGTGCAAGGTCTGGCCGGCGGTGAGCAGATCGCCAGCCCAGATCGCGCGGTCGCGTTTGGCTGCCTCAGCGAGGATCGACAGTGGATACGGACCGGCGAATCCCGGTGTGCCGGCTTTGATCTCGTCGAGGTTGATCGTGTACGCCCCGGCGTACCAGACGCGGTTGAGCGTGTCGGAACTGGACAGGAAGTTCCCGGCGTAGCCGTCCGCGGAGCGCAACGGCGCGGTCATCTCGGTGGCGACCTTGCTCAACGTGACGCTGCCCGGAAGCTTGAGGGTGATCAGCTGATACTGATAGCCGCCCTGCAGTTGGGTCCCGTCCCACTGGCCCTCGCCGAACCACACCGGGGTGTAGTCGACGGTCAGCGGCGCCCCGGAGTTCGCCAAAAGCACGGTGCTGCCCGCGCCGTCACCGACGGGCGACATGTTGGTGATGGTCTCGCTGTATGCGGTCTGGATGACGTTCGGGCTCGACACAGAATAGGTGTAGCGGGTGTAACCCCCCACGTCCTGGCCGTAGTCGACGATCACCACCGGCGCCTGCCCGCCGAGGGTGTAGTTCAACGTGATGTCGCCGTTCGGCGCAATGGTCACGTCGTCGCTCTTGTAGTAGAGGCTCACGGGCGTCACGGTGCATACCGCGCCTGTGGTGCACCCCTGGGGAGTGAGAACGTAACGCTGCCAACCGTTCTGGTCGATGGGGGTGTTGACCGACAGCGCGGCCGCGGTGCCGGTCAGCGGTGCGGCCGGTTGGGTCGGTTCGACGATGATCGGGACCCGCGCCGGCACTGCGTTGGTGTACGGAGATGCCAGACCGAGTAATTGCGCGGTGTTGTCGATGATCGGGCCCAGCACCGGGATCCGTGAGACCAGATCGAAGATTCCGTGGAACGTGGGGATCCCGCCGGGTGTCTGGTCGCTGACGACGACATTGAACTGATCGAATCCGCCGAGTGCGTTCATGACCGCCGGTGCGGTGTAGGTGAAGTCCCCGGTGATCTGATCAACGCTTAGGGTGCCGCCGTTCTGGGGCGTGCTGATGTAGGTGTAGGACAGCGTGTCACCGTCGGCGTCGGCCGCGCCGAGGTTGCCGGTGATGACTGCCTGACCGGATGCGCTGGTGCTCTGGCCGTAGATGACCGGGGTGATGGTCGGCGAGGCGTTGAAGAACTCGCGGCGGATGGCGGCCAGGATTCCCCAGCCCGCCACCTCAGTCACCGGCGTGGGCGTGGCGTTGGGGTTCGCCGCCGGTGTGCTCCGCGCGACCGGGAGCGCGGCAGTCGCGTCCACCGCGGGTTCCGGGACGGTGGCACGCCGCGGCGATGCCGACACTGGCGACGTCGCGGCCAGGGCCGGCGGTCGCTTGTTCGTCTGCGCCCGCGGGCTTTGCGCCCGCACTGAGGACGCACTGCGGGTGGGTGCGGACCTGCTCACCGATGCACGGTCGGCGGATGCTGCGGTGGCTTCTCCCCGCTCGTCGGCTGACGCCGCGCCGGCCGCAACGACCGACAACGCGGCACCGATGCCGAGGGCCACTGCCAGCCCACCGATCCGGCCGACGTAACGGGAAGCAGCCATGAAAGATCCTCTCAGCGCACGTTTGCCCCGACGTTAGGTCACCGGCCGGTCACCTGGCAGGCTGATGGGCGATGTTCACTCACATCGTGACGTTCAAATGGCGCGACAGCAGCGTCGACGGCTCAGCCGTCGCGGCGGCGCTCAACGAACTGGCATCC
>Ga0194038_1000634_pt1 | contig 15434 bp, 15 predicted proteins | sample JunL226m_MetaG_FD_148630 | JGI IMG/M metagenome (GOLD analysis project Ga0194038, IMG submission 148630) | Anoxic zone freshwater microbial communities from boreal shield lake in IISD Experimental Lakes Area, Ontario, Canada - Jun2016-L227-6m | ecosystem: Environmental > Aquatic > Freshwater >... | reverse complement strand
TATTGCCACCTAAGAAGCTACTGTTGCTGGTGTAGATTGTTGCTGCTCCAGCCAATTCAAGTCGCCATGGACCTATGGCTTGAGATGCGCCAACGCCAGGTTGGATAAACCAGCGGTTAGCGCCGACATTGAGCATTTGTTGGCTGTTGTACTCACCCCAGGGAATTGAGGCGGCTAGACTAGCGCCGATGATGAGATCTTGCTGATAGTTTTTAAACTGATCCAGTGTAAGAGCTGGCGCACCATAAAGATTGATTGAGGCCTTAATCAGGGGGTCTGAAAGGCCTTCAGAGGATGCGTTAATGGTTTGTCTACCAAGCTTTCCTGTACCAGTTAGCTCGGCATAGGGCAACACAATGGAAAGTTTTCCGGACTGACCCCAAGCATCAATAATGCGCGTAAAACTGACTGCTTCAGTAGTGAGCTTATAGGTTCCGCTAGTAGCTTGACCAACACCAGCACTGACAAAGTTAATCCCAATCGGGGCATTGGAATACGCGCGCGCTTCAATTTCTTGTGCCTGAACATTTGCCCCCGATACTAGTAAGGAGCAGATACAAAACCGATACAGGTAAGATCTCAAGCTTTTAATTTTTAGAAGCGGGCTCATTAGGTATCGATTTATTACCAAACAAGATAGCAACGGTTGCAGGGCTACCCAATGAAATTTTCATGCCAATGAATACCAAATATGGGCAGACAAGTAACCAATACAAAATACACATGGCAAGAATACGCAGAGGGTCTGCTTGTCCAAATGCCAGCATAGAATCCAAAAAGTGTTTTCCATGCATTAAGCCATGAACGCCAGATTCAAGATAATTTAAAGCGAGCACTATCAAAACATAGAGCAAAGATTGTAGAAATAGAGATCTAATGAGTCCATTATTTCTATTCACTTTCAGTGGGAAGAGGGCTTGTCCTATCAGTAAGAACTTGGCAGATAAGAACCCTTTAATAATAGCGAACCCAAATATCGATAAAGGGATTGGTCTTTCATCTAGAGTGGTGGCGATTAAGAAAGATATGGCACAGAACCAAGCGCCAAAGTAAACCGATAGAGCAAGGATTTTTTTAGCCTCATCCTCTATTTTCTTTTTCAAGTCGTGGTGAGCCATTTGACTCTTTGTAGGTGTATTCATAGCAATATTGTATGTGCTTGAATTCCAAAAGAATAAAGTACCTAATTAGCGGCCTTTATGTCTTTTCTATCCCGTGAAATCCTCTTGGAGCGGGTAATTGCATCCAATAAGCTGGCTTAAACCATCAGGGAGGGGCCTTTTGAGCTTTAGCCATAATCTTTAGCCAAATCTAGCTAAATATCAGAAAGACTCCAATGATTAAAAAATTCCCTCTTATTCATGTGGCGGCTATATTGATGTTCATTGATAGCTACGCCTGGAGAATTTTTTAATGACGATTTATCTAATTTAGACTATCAATAAAAATTCACTAAAGCTAATTCAAATTGACAAAATCCAACTTTAACGTGGACTTTGGCCCAATACTATTTACTTCAAGGTGCATATTTTAAATAATCTTGGGAAAAAGATATTGCGTCCCTTCAGATAAAACCTAGTTGCTAAGCTTAAATGAGCGTGCTAACTTGTAAGCACAATCAGTACAGGAAATTAAATGGCTAATACTACAAAGACTACAAAGCCTTCTGCCGCTAAATCGAGATCCCCATATTTGTCTACTGATGAACGAGCCTCAATGGGTCGTGATCTGCGTGACAAAGTGCCACGCTCATCGCATGCGGGATGGAGGCCAGCCAATAATCGACCCAACCCTGTCACGCTTCTCATTAAATCCAATATTGATCGCATGGAAGAATTGGTGCCAATTCGATTTGGACGCATGTCTGAATCACCTTTCGCGTTCTTCCGCGGTTCTGCTGCGATTATGGCTTGTGACCTTGCTAATACTCCATCGAGTGGACTTCGTGTACAAGCATGTGGAGATGCGCATCTGATGAACTTTGGTGGTTTTGCGACTCCAGAGCGAAACATCATCTTCGACATTAACGATCTTGATGAGACTCTCCCAGCCCCATTCGAGTGGGATTTAAAGCGTCTTGCAGCGAGCGTGGTCATTGCAGCAAAATATTTGGATATTCCAATGAGCCATACCGCGCGACTTGTAACAGATCTTGTCCGTGAATACCGAGAACGAATGATTGATTACTCGAGTATGCGCGCTCTAGACATTTGGTACGACAAAATTGACCTGAAACACTACACCGATCGAATGGGTGACCCTAAGGTTGTTAAAGAAGTTAAAAAAAGACTAAAGCGCCGAATAGAAATGGAACAAAGTAAGTCTATACCTGAATTTTTATATCCGAAATTAGTTACTCATCATGGTTCAAGGCCAATGATCAAAGATGAGCCACCCCTGATCTTCCATCCAACTGTTCAACAAGCCCCTGGCGTTGTAAATGGTTATGCCAGAGTCATCGATGAGTACCGGAGCACTTTGCCAGATCATTTGCAGATACTATTTAATCGATTTCACTACTGTGATTTAGCGATAAAGGTGGTGGGCGTAGGAAGTGTCGGTACTATGTGCTCAGTAATGTTAATGATGGCAGCAGATAACGATCCATTATTCTTGCAGGTGAAGGAAGCGCGAGCTTCTGTACTAGAGCCTTATGCAGGAAAGAGTCTATACTCCAATCACGGGCAGCGGGTTGTAGTAGGTCAGCGAATGATGCAGACGGCAACAGACATCTTCTTAGGGTGGACAAGAGGGGTTAATGGGCGAAATTTTTACATCCGCCAACTCCGTGATGTAAAGATGTCGGCAATTATTGATGACTGGGATGAAGGGATGATGCGACAGTATGGACGCATGTGCGCCCACGCACTAGCACGTTCGCATGCTCGTACTGGAGATGCTGCAATGATTGCGGGCTATATGGGTACAGGGCAAACCTTCGATGATGCGATTGGGGAATTTGCCGTCGAGTATGCAGCGCAGAATCAATCAGACTATCGCACCTTCATTAAAGCTATCAGAGAAGGGGCTATTGAGGTAATAAAGGAAAGTTAAGCCGCAATGTAACAAATGTTTGCAAGTAAATAATGCTCCCATTAGAGGCATCACTAGATACTTGGCACCATGTCCTAATTAAGTTGGGCCAATTTACTTTGAAAAGTTAGGCTACTACTATGGGTGGAATTGAAAATCTTGTATGTCAGCTATTGTTTTTACTGCAGACAGTAGAAAAATTAACAACCCTGTTATGAGACTATTGTCATAAATAATTAATTATTTATGTTTGCCGCTACTTGAGGTTATTTAAAATAATCTGAAGTATTTGTAAACCTAGCAATAGGACTAAAGGCGACAAGTCGATAGCGCCTAGATTGGGAACGATTCGTCGAATAGGCGCGAGAAGAGGCTCCACTAAAAGAGACACGAAATACTGGATTTGAGAACCTGCGCCAACCCAAGAGAGAATCACATTTGCTAAAACTAGTCCAACGAGTCCAGAAAGCGTTAAATCGAGAAGGTCAATTAAAGCAAAAATTAACGAAGAGAGTGTGAAAGGAGCAATTCCCACGATCAAAGATAGGATGATTACTTTTGCTAGGACCAAGAGGTAGGCAGCAAGAAAACTCGCCACATCAAAACGACCTATGCTACGAGCTATCCGACGAAGTGGGAGAACGATCCAGTTCGTGAGTGGGAGTAAGTAAGCCCCAATGGAATTTCTTTGGCCAGTCCCAAGATTAAAAGCAAGCCACTGTAAGTAGCAGCGCAAGAGACATGCTCCAGCGACGATGCTTACGGTGACTTGAAGTAGAAGATTTGTAATTTGTATAAACATCTGTACATTTTAGGGCTACTTTGGTTCGTAAGCGGTAAATTACCGTAAGCGTTCATTAAAGTAAGGCTTATTCATAGTAAAACTCACTGCACAATTTGCTTACCCGCCGATACTGACCGCCGGCAGAACCCTGTTGATATGGGTCTAACTTGGACTCGAACTAGGGATCTATGGATTAACAATGACATCAGTCAATGGTTAACAAATACAGTCCTCATATTTACCCAACATCAGTACCTGGGTAGCAGTAAGTGTCATCCGCGTCGTAGCGTGACATAGCGTTGTTTGGTTTCTTCCAATATTTGCGTAATACTCTTCTTGCCTGCAACGTAATCGGTGAGGTTTTGCTCTAGCTGCTTAGTTGGAACAATGCCTTCAATACGAGCAGACGCCACAGCGTTAGAAACGTTGTATTGGCGAGCTTGAGATTGGTTGGCAAACTTAATTGGCATATAACTATTTTAATGGATTTAGGGTGGATTTTCTAGTCAAAAAATAGCCCTAAAACAGGCTTTAAAGAGCTATTTTTGGAGGATATCGTAAGTAATAAAAAGCCCCGCAGAAGCGAGGCTTAGTGATGCCGGTGGGTCGGGTGAGATTCAAACTCGCGACCTGCGCTATTTGGGGGGGCATCACAGTGCGATCCATGTTGGCCATAATTGGGTCAAAGCGAGTGTTTTGTGTGAGCTGTACGGCCTTACAGTAATATTGAAGTTGTTTGGCATACTCGCTAACAATCTTACTTTGTACTTTTAATGCGTTTTTGGCAGATTTCAATCGTTTTACTGGGCTTTATTTCTACAGGTGTCGTTGCCGCTGAAGACGATATAACACCGCCAGTTGCAATTACGATGGATGATTCACTTTCCTTTTCAGGTAAGAGTCCATCATTAGACTTGGGATCCTTGGGTATTTGGCGTATTACTCCGGTTGCTTCCGCCTTAGGCTTCTCTCAAAATAACCCACCGGGTGGTGCGGGCGATATATCTAATGCACAAGTGCTAATTCAGAAAAGCGAAGGCGATCTACAGTTTTTCGTCCAAACTGGTCTATATTCCGTCCCAGTTATTGGTAAGCCGATCATGCGAACCCTTAGCAATACTGTAGACACATACGGATATATTCCTAATGCCTCGGTATCCTACATACTTAGTCCAAACTGGTCAGTTACTGCGGGAAAATTACCCTCAATGGGTGGGTATGAGTCTACGATGACTTTTCAAAACCTGAATATTCAGCGTGGTTTGCTATGGGATCAAACTAGTTCAGTTTCTTATGGAACGGTGGTTAATTATTCCAAGGATGATTTATCGTTTGCGTTTACTTGGAATGATGGATATTACTCAAATAAAATGAACTGGTTCGGAGCCTCTGGTGCTTATCAGTATAATAATAAAGAGAGTGTTGGATTTAGTTGGGTTGGATCTGCTAGTGGTAACTCACAAAATAATTACAACACGCCACTTTTGCAAAATAACTCGCAAATTGTGAATGCACTGTACAAATATAGCGGTGATAAATGGTTTTTTGCGCCTTACCTTCAGTACACCCTGATTCCCATGAATCAATCTATTGGCATCACTTCTGTGTATCAAACTTATGGAGCTGCGCTACTTGCAAGTTATAAATTGCCGTCCGTGAATTTAAGTAGCTATGGTCTGGCTAAAATGAGTATTCCATTTCGTCTTGAGTACATACAGGAAAAAGGGGGCGCAGCCAATAACGTAAACTATATGCTGTATGGCCCTAATAGCTCAGCAGTATCGTTAACCATTACACCAACAATTCAGATTAATGGCTACTTTGCTCGTGTCGAGGGATCTGTAGTGCAGGTCAATAGTCTTCAGCCGGGGCTTGGTTTTGGAGCAAACAATGCAAATCGCTCTCAGTACCGGGTGATGTTAGAGATGGGATTATTGTATTAGGCGCATTATCAATTTGAGGGGATGAGATGGGTATTGAATTTTTAGAAGGCCTTCCCAATTGGATTTTATTTATCATTTTTCCAGCTGGATCATTATTGGTTTTAACTTTATTGACTCTTTTTCTTAGGTCGTCTTCTGAGTTCTTAGGGTTGCAAGATTTTGATTCGGATATATTGGATACGGCAACTCAGAATGTTATGTCAGGCGCCTATGTAGTGCTTGGGTTTGTATTGGTGTTAGTCATGGCTACAGCTAACGATATTGATAATAATATTTCAAAAGAAGCGAGCCAAATTGAGAGTCTGGATCGGCTCTTGATAATGGAGCAGTCTCCCGCAGCTCAGGCTGCACGTAAAACTTTGCATTTGTACGCAAAATCTATCGTGACTGATGAGTGGAGTCGGCTGGCTGGAGGGCCTCGAAATCCCAATCCTCGCCTCTATGCCGATCAATTATTTCAAAATCTGAAGGCAATAGAACCAGGCACTACTCGTCAAGCGGCCCTCTTTATAGACATCATCAGGTCTGGCGATGAAATTGCGCAATATCGGAATCTTAGAATAATGAACTCCCATAGCCGTCTACCAGCTCTTTTTTGGCAGTTAAGTTACCTCACCTTATTCGGTGTAATCGTTATCGGAGCGCTGAGGTTAATGAAGCCATCTAACATCCGAATCATTGCTCTTTCAGTTCAGCTTGTAATGATTTCTTGGTTGTTGGCAACGGTGATGATTTTAGATTTACCTTATCTAGGCGTGGTTAAAACTTCTCCAGAGGCATTTGAAAAGGCCATTCAGCTAATGCAGACCCGTTGAGACGATGCCAAGTGCTACGGTACATAAATTAGTACATGCGGTAATTGATGCCGGCAGTAGTGGTACTCGACTATTTCTTTATGAAGTGGAAAGAGGGCCATATCCGCATGTAAGGCTGATTGCTCAGATTGAAAATCCAATCATGCCCAATGGCGAAAAAGAGGATGGTATCAATAATTTTGTTGGCTCTAATCATTCTCACGGAGCAATGAATGTAGTGCCCTTAATTATCATTCCATTGCTAGATAAAATTAAACCGCTTATTACTTCGTACAATCTAACTAGCCATGATGTAACTGTTGATTTGTTTGGTACTGCAGGGATGCGTTATGCAGAAAAAATGTTTGGCCTTGATGCAATTGACGAGTTTTATGAGCAGATTCGACAAGGTGTCTTGGGGGCAGGATTTATAGCGGGGGAAGTTAGGACTAGTGATGGACAGCGTGAAGAGGGGGTTTGGACTTGGATTAACCTTAACGATCTAGAGCGAGATATATTTCGGACGGAAAATATCCCGTTAGGAGTCGTGGAGGTTGGCGGATCTTCTGCCCAACTTAGTTACCCCATTTTAAATTCTGTAAAAGATATTTTGAATATGGTGAATCCTCCCAGTAGCATCGTAGTAAGTATTAATGGTAGAACTCATCAGGTTTATTCAATCAGTTATCTAGGATTGGGTCAGGATGATGCCCGAAAAGCGATGCGCATTCGCCTGGGTGATAGTTCATCATGGTGTTTTCCAAAGGGCTTTTCTGCAGCCAAGGATGCAGGGGATATTTTGGATGGCGTAGGGCACTATAGACTTACCTCAGACGGAGACTATCAGTTTGATCGTTGCAATCAAAGTTATGAAGATTTGATAATTCAGGCAACGCTTGAAAATGCCTTCCCGGACCTCGGCACAATGGGCATTGATTTTGTTGGAACGGATGCGATCTACCATGCCACTAAATATTGGGAAATTGAAGATAACCCAACTCAATTGAGCTCAATGATTCTATCTAAGTGCCTTGATTTAAGTATGTTTCCTGGAATTGAGCTTAATGAGTCGATCCAAAGTCAGGCGGCAAATGCTACGTATGTTCAGGCTTTGCTATATGGATCTTCTGGTCTATTTAAAAATAACCCATCTGCCTTAGTTCGAGCATTACCCAATAGAGTTAATGGGGCAATGCGGCTAAGCTGGACTAGGGGATTTCTTTTGCAGAAATACGCTCAATCCTAAAGATCACCCCAATTGCATGCGACAAAAAGGGGTAAGTGAAATCAGTGAGCTAGCAGTACTATCCCTTTAGGCTAGCTAGTTTTGCTATTGCATCACGCCTTACACCTGAAAGAGCATTTTTCAGATTAAAGTAAAAACGTGAATTTTTCTCAAAAAGCCATGTCTCATAAATTTCATCTTCATACCGATCTGCGGCCTTAAGAATTTCTTCAATTTGCTCTTTGCTATGGGCTGTTGTGACGGCCTCGTCCAATTCCCTTAGGTTTATAAACATCTCATTCATGAGATGCTCAGCCGGAAAGGTGCGGGCTGATGTTAAAAGTTTATATAGGGGGAAAATGATAACAATGAATCCCAGTAAATAGGCCCAAATATTTTCAATTAGGCTTGCCATCCAAAATGGGAGATATGAAAATACCGCAGGAGAGCCGTGCTCATAAAAACGTTTAGCAATAGGGCTTAAAGGAAAGTCCTGGTCTAGGTTTTTGGGGAAATATCCCGCTTTTGCAAAAAAAGTATTTACGCTGGATCCAAAATCCTTTGCCGATAGTAGGTAAGCCCACTGGACGGCAGGATGTGTTTTCTTTTCAATCAATAAGGTCGTAGTAGAGGCGAGGATTGTTATGTCCTCTATTGGATAAACGCTATCCAGATTTATAGAGCCCTTTGGAATAACGAGCTTATGAAGAAAAGGAAGTTTTCGAAGGTAGGCATCAGCTAAAGGAAAATTCATGATTTTGATATCTTTAGCATGCAATAGCTTTTGAATTATTTCTGATTGATAGTTATCCACAATAAAGACCGCATCTAGCTTCCCTGCAATCAACTGGTCTGCTGATTCTTTGAACGAGAGCTCAGAAAAATTCTTTCCTGTGGGCTCTACAGTTTGATTGAGCTTATAAAATCGCTTGAAAAGTTCATTGGTTACATTCTGGGAGGGACCAATGTTAATTTTTTTATTTGAAAAATACTCAAAAGGATCATTCGTCCTAATAGTTGGACCCTTATAAAAAATCCAGATGGGCGCATATTGCACACTCCCCAAAGAAACAAGGTTTGGGTAGCGTTCTGCTGAGGCTGCACCAGCTGTCATAAAACTTGCGCTTACGTTTGAGGCATCGCTATCTAGACCTTTTAGCCCCTCGCCTAGACCAGAAGTTGACACTAATTCCAAATTAATATGACTAGATTTAAAAAATAACTGAAATCGCTCCGAAATATTTTGATAGGAAGACCCCTCTTGACCTACCGCAAGCGCTACAGATTTTGGTGGAAATGGCTGTATATAGATTACAAGACTAATTACAAAAGCTAAGAAGATAAAAGCAATGAGCCCATAAAAATGAATAATTTTTAACCAGCCTTGACGCTCTTTACTTAGGAACTTACTAATGTAGCGTTTGAAATATTGTTGAATGGAAGTAATGTGATAACTCATTATGTAGTCTTGTAAATTTTAGTGGTTTGGAATTAATCTTCGTCGATAGAATAAATTAAAGCAGCTCGCTTTAATTTACCGGAGTAAAAGTAGGGTACTTCATTATCAGTTTTAGTATTAGGTTTAGGCATATCGGATGAACTTAGAACGAGCTCGTCACCAAATACACCATTAAGTTTTATTGAACACCCGGTAAAGAGTTCAACGTAAGATGCGCCATCATCTGTTTCGAGATCAAATAGGTTTCGATCGGTTTGCTTTGTTTTAGTGACGTCCAGATGTAGGCTACGATGAATTTCAATGCGACTGCTACTGATATTCATTCCATCTTCGGTTGGATGATTTACCTCTAGATTCATCATGCGCACATGGGAGTTCGTGAAATCAATGCCATCATCTGCAGAGTAGTTGGATTTAATTGAATTAATCGACCATTCGGTTGGTCCTACACCTAGTACGGAAAATCCATCAATATCATCACCTGTGCTAATTGATTTTCCTGATTTGGGACTAATGTAATCATCTGCGCGACCGAGATAGCTGGTTGTTATCTGTTTAGCGGAGAAATGTGAAAGCGGATTCTTTCTGTTGGTTTTAACTTCAATACCGTCTTTACAAGCATCTGCGTAATTTCCAAGAAACCATATGCCTCCATTATCTGCCATTTTTACTGGCTTAAAGTTTTCATTTCCAGCCTTAAGATTTAATCTTTTTGCGTAAAGTTGCGATCCCTGATCAAAAATTAGCGCGGATCTTCTAATGCAACTTTTTATAAAAACACCATTAATGATGAGTAATGTTGTTTGATCTTCAACCGTTAATCGAACCTTTTTTAATACTCTTACCTCACCCTGAACTATATAAGTTTTGTTAGCCCGGAGGGTCATATTTTTTCGAATTTTATTTGGAAGAATTTCTATGGGATTCATCTAAAAACTTTCTATGGAGGTAATTAAATATATAAATGGAAGCTGATCGTGCCGACGATTGAATTTATTCAATATCCGACTGTAATTAGGATCAATTTTTTAATGCAATGATTATTCTATAAATAACCTCAAGAAACCTAAGTTCTAATAGATTAGATGACAAAAGAGTTCGAGATCATGAGCCATGTTGCTAGGCCAATGGCTGCAAAGAACATGGTGTAGCTGACGAGGGGGCCTAGAAAAATAAAGTACCTGCTAGGAAGATCGCTATCGGGCAGCGTTCGAATAAAGTTTTGATATTGAAGTACTGACAAAAGTGAAACTATCGACCCTAATGCAATAAAAAATATACCAATAAATGTTGAAAGATGTACGTTGTTATCTGAAATATTATTTGCGATTTTCAGGAACTTTATAAATATCCCAAAGCGCTCAATCACAAAACCAAGTGCAATAAAGGAAATGGATGATCGTTGCCAGGCCAGTAGGGTTCTCTCAGCCGCAAAGAAAACCTGCGGATTATAGGCGGCCTGCATTTGGTTATTTTCCATAGCTTATCTTAGCAGTCCAATGGCTCCGGAAAGTATATGCACTCCCAAGGCTATTAAAACAACAGGGAAAATTTTATGACCATATTTTCGGATATAGCTACCCAATACTTGATTCTTAACGATCAGATAGCCCACCGCACACCAAATGCCGGTCATGAAAATAAAGGTGAGTAGGTAAGCGGGTATGGAGTGAGTCGAAGTGGCAAAAAGAGGTACATAAACCCCAATGTTATCCCCGCCATTCGCTACCGTAACACTCATCACTGCAATCACTTGAGAGTGAAAACTTTTTTCTATTTTATGTTCTTGCTCTTGAATTTCATGGTCTTCATCATTCTGATCTGGGGTAGATTTTCTCCAGAGGTCAGGTAGGTTTTGCAAGCCAAGATACAGGGGTGCTAGACCCAATAAAGCCACCCATTCGGATGGTATGGTAAGGGCTAACAAAGCTGCAAGCACGCTCACTAGAGACAATAATGCGATACCAAAGTATTGGCCCAGAACAATTGATCTACGGAGTAACTTTGGATCGGCAAAAAAGGCGGCAAGTAGGAAAATGTCATCGATGTTAGTCGATACAAAAATAATCGTACCAATCCCAAAATCGGATAAGAGAGCATTAAGGGTGATATTCATGGGATGCCGTAAGTGTAACGACATTACCGATGAGTGTTAGTAATCCACGGATTTAAAAGATGTGTTAGCTAGGTATTGAGCCATACATCGTCAGGGTAAGCCCGATTTATTGAGCGATTTTTACGTTGGCAATTGCAATAGAATTCACTGATATTGACTCCATCTTAAGGCTATTTATGCAATCGCTTAGTAAGTTCATTGCGGCACTGATTTCATGTTTTGTTTTCAGTGCAGCTAGCGCCCAAACCGGAAGTGGTAATCGGCCTGAGGCGCCAAAAAGACCGCAGCTACCAAAGGGCATGGCGGCAATCGAGCCTTCCGCCTTAGATCTATTGAAGGCAATGACGGATAAGTTGTCCCTTGCTAAGTCTATGCAATTTGAGGCTTTAGTTCAGTCTGAGTTTCCATCAATTGATGGTCTTCCGGTAATTTATTCAACAGCTGCAAAAGTAGCACTTCAGCGCCCCAATAAGTTTGATGTAGTGGTCTGGGGTGATGGACCATCAAGCGAAGTTCTATTTAATGGGAAGAGGTTGTTTGCCTATAGTCCAGAAAAGAATCTCGTTGCTGTTAGTGACTGCCCTGACACGATTGATGAGGCAGCAAAATTTGCTTATGACAAGGCGGGATTATTTTTTCCTGGTGATGATCTAATCTTATCTAATCCTTATGCGCATTTAACTCAAGGCTTAACTGATGCCTTTATAGTTGGCAAGTCAAAGTTAGTTGGAGGTGTCGAAACTAATGTCATTGTGATGGCTGGTAGACAGCTACAAGGGCAAATTTGGATTGGTGTTAAAGATAATCTTCCGTATATGGCGTCTTGGATTTACTTGGGTGACAAATCATTACCAAGAACAACCCTGCAATATAAAAACTGGAAGCTCAATACAAGCATTCCAGAAGCGCGCTTTAATGCGGGAAGATTTTCTAAGGCGCTTACCATTGAATTTGCGCAACCTGATGCGCCACTACAATAATAATACTAGGGACATCACATGAAAATTTTTACCTATGTTTTATTTGGTTTGGTTGGTTTAACGACCTTCACAATAACAACGGATGCCGAAGCTTATTGGCATGGGTATCGTGGAGGGTATCGTGGCCCTGGTTGGGGTGGCGGTTGCTGGCGATGTGGTCCAGGATGGGCTGGTCCTGCTGCCGTGAATGCGGGTGTGGAGGTTGTTGAGGTTTCCACGGCCCCACCGGTTATAGTCGAGCAAGCTCCACCAACCGTCTATGTTCAACAGCCTGCTCCAGTGGTAGTTGCTCCTGGACCTGTTGCCCCAGTTGGGTATTCGATTCCACCAATTGGTTCGACTTTTCCGAATCTATTGCCTGGATGCTTTTTAGCACCAAGAAATGGTATTAATTTCTACCAATGCCAAGGTTTTAGGATGAGGCCTCTCTATGGTGGAAATGCTTTTTACTATCGAGTAGTCCCTGGATAATAAATTTGCCACCCTTCGGGTGGCTTTTCTTTATCTGCGTTTATCCCTGCCCCCTTATGCATAGTCGTCAAAAAGACTTAATCATAGATATTTGTTGCAATTAATCTCAATGACAAAGCAAATTGGTACTAATTTTAATATTGAGTGGTATCAATCGGTTAAACATTGCCTATGTGAGTTGTATTTGAGTTTGCTGAGCGATGAAAAGTATTTGGTGAAAAATATCAGCTAACAGCTATATGCAGCCAACGAGCCTCTTTCGAGTATGGTTCTTAGCCATAGATTCAAAATATAAAGTTGTTAAACTGTAGTGGACTGCTCGTAAAGGCGCTTTGGCGACCGAAAGAGTTGTTGGATAAAAAATAATTTACACAATATATCGGATGAATAAATGAAAAAATTGTTAGTTGCGCACTCATCTGCGCTTCAAGTTACGTGGCTGCTCAATCTAGCTCGGTCTCTATAGTCCCTCAATCTGCAGTGTATGTTGGTTTGGGCGCAAGCGAAAATAGTATTGGCTACAACAACCAAAATACCTATGGGCGTGGAACTTCATATACACCGCCAGCAACTAATGCTCTTGGACAACCGCAGGCAGCAATAATCGGATCTGCTGCGGGTTCAACTGGCGTTACTTTGCCAAATCAAAATACTGCAGCCCCTTCCTTACAGGCTGGTTTCTTTAATCATTTTGCAGGTAGTGAATGGATGTGGGGTGGAAAATTTGCCTATAGCTATTTAGGCACAACATCTAGCTCTCAAAACATGCTGATTCCTCAGTCAGGTGGCTTTAATCAAGGTGGAGCATATACGCCATTTAATGGTAATTATGTAGTGCGCTCTTATCAAAATACGATTAATCATCAAATGTCTTTCATGCCATATTTTGGTAAATCCTTTGAGAGAAGTTTTATTTATTTTGGCGCAGGTCCAACCTTAGCTCAGAATAAATATAATATTAATCAAGTCACAGGTTTTGCTGACATCAATGGTTTAACAACAGCTATTACTGGCTTGAGCCAGCCTTCTAGTTATTCTGCTAGCCAGTGGACATGGGGGGCAGGCGCTGTAATTGGCGGCACTTACTTTATCGACAAGAGCTGGTTCTTGGATATGAGCTATACCTATTCTGTAACAGGTAATCCTACCGCTAATTGGAGCGGTAATTGGTCTGATAGTCCTGCCGTGGGTGCTCCTCGAACAGGCACCAATACTGGAACTAGCTCAGGAAATATTACAACTCAGGCTTTGACTATCACCTTAAATAAAGCCTTCTAACTATCGGTTTCACCATTAATCGACTGTTGAGTGAGCAAGAGCATCAACTTGCCATTCGACAGTTTTTTTGTCAGTAAAGCCATCTCTTTAAAATCACAACAATAAATATCCGTTACAGGTCTTTAGCGGATATTTACAAGAAAATTATCTTAGCTTGCTTCTTGCATTAGCCCCTCAATCGACGGGTTGTAGTACCTAAAAATTCGGGGATGTATTTATAAGATACCCCGGGTAGCCGTGCAGCAAAAAAATATACCCAAAATGATGGGTAATAGTTGCACTTAATCTCAATGAAGTATCTTTTAGCTTATTGCCGCAATGGATGATTGTTGTCCATATGTTGTCTAAGGGCGAGAAAGTAAAAAAGCCCTTGGAGCTTTTAACTCTGAAGGCTTTCACTTATTTGGCTCCTCGACCTGGGCTCGAACCAGGGACCTACGGATTAACAGGCTTGCTGGGTCACAATCTAACGCTGACATACTCAGCTTAACACGGTATTTTTAGCTTTGAAAGAGGATGGGTATTTAACACTTCATACTGGTGGGTAGGGCGAGATTCAAACTCGCAACCAACAGATTAAAGGGCCTGATTAGGCGCTTACGTACTCAATTGAGCACAGAAAAACACTAAACTATCAAACACCGGCAGAACGCTTTGCCCAATCTGTTGCGTTGACCAATTGAATCCAAGGCCACATAGAGACTGTGACAGCAATGCAAACTAGAATCCTTTAGTCCCAGTTCAGGTCTTGGCGGGCAATCGGAAAAGAAAATACCAACTCGAAGGTTGGTTTTTTAACTGTTACTTAATCAATGGTTACGTTAGCTGACTTTGCAACTTTACCCCACTTATCAGTCTCGTCTTTCACATACTGAATAAAAAGTTTTTGTGTGCTGGGTCCAGTATCAGCCCCTTGGTTGCCCCATAGAGTTTTGATCTCAGGAGTGTTGAGGGCTTTAGTTGTTGCAGCGAATACCTTATCTTGAATGTTTTGTGGTGTGCTAGCTGGAACCCAAAATCCATACCAAGATATCGACTCAAATCCGAGTACGCCGGCTTCGGCCATTGTAGGTATTTCTGGAAATGCTGCAGATCTTTGTTGTGATGTAACTGCCAATGGACGAATGGTACCTGCGCGAATATAGGATGCTGCGCTGCCCAAGCCCTCAAAGATTAAATCAACTTCTCCTCCAAGCAGCGCAGTCATTGCAGGGCCCGAGCCTTTGTAAGGTACGTGCACTAGTGAGGTGCCTGTAAGTTTGTTAAATATCTCCCCAGCAAGATGTCTGGTTGTTCCATTTCCAGAGGAGCCATAGTTCACTTTGCCAGGGTTGCTTTTAGAGTATTGAAT
>Ga0194038_1000631_pt1 | contig 15456 bp, 10 predicted proteins | sample JunL226m_MetaG_FD_148630 | JGI IMG/M metagenome (GOLD analysis project Ga0194038, IMG submission 148630) | Anoxic zone freshwater microbial communities from boreal shield lake in IISD Experimental Lakes Area, Ontario, Canada - Jun2016-L227-6m | ecosystem: Environmental > Aquatic > Freshwater >... | reverse complement strand
ATGTCGGCAGCCTTGAGCATGTCCTTGGCGCCGATGGCATACACCAGCGAGGTGTCCTGAAACAGCACGATGGTCTGCGTCAGCAGCACCGGGAGCATGTTGCGCACCGCCTGCGGCAGTATCACATGGATCATGGTTTGCGCCTGACCGAGGCCCAGCGCCCGGGCGGCATCGACCTGCCCGCGCGGCACGCTCTGGATGCCGGAGCGCATGATTTCGCAATAGAAGGCGGCCTCGAAGGCAGTGAAGGTGATGATGGCGGAAGTTTCGGCGCCGACCGGCGCGCCGCTGATGAAGGGAATGACCAGGAAGAACCAGAGGATCACCAGCACCAGCGGCACCGAACGCATCAGGTCGACATAGGCGCCGGCGATGCGTGACAGGGGCGCGACGGGCGACAGCCGGGCGAGAGCCAGCAGGGTACCGATGACGATGCCGCCGCTCATTGCGACCAGCGTCAGCCGCAGCGTGAACAGCAGTCCGTCGCGGATGAAAGGCAGACTCGGTTGCCAGACGGTGAAGTCGAATTCGCCCATGTTCAGAGTCTGCGAAAGAAGAGCTGAACATCTACCGCAGAGACGCAGAGGATTCGCAGAGAACTGCAACAGCGCGAAGAAGATTTCCTCTGCGCCTCTGCGGTATGCCTTGTCTTTGCCATGCTCAGCCGGTCCGCGCGATGAGGCCGGGGACCCGCGTGCGGGCCTCGATCAGCACCATGCCGCGGTTGGCGGCGAAGGCACAGATGAAGTAGAGCAGAGTCACCGCGAGGAAGGTCTCGATACCCTGTTCCGAGTCCTCCTGCATCTGCCGCGCCTGGAAGGTGAGTTCCAGCACGCCGATGGCAAAGGCTACCGAAGAGTTCTTGAACACGTTCATGAACTCCGAGGTCAGCGGCGGGATGACGATGCGCAGAGCCTGTGGCAGGATCACGTGGCGGTAGGTCTGCGGCAGCGTCAGGCCCAGCGCCAGAGCCGCATCGCGCTGGCCGCGCGGCAGGCTGCCGACCCCGGCGCGCACCTGTTCGGCAACGCGGGCAGAGGTGAACAAGCCGAGGCACAGCGCGGCGGTGAGGAATTCCTTGGCGGGCATGTCCTGCTTGACCCACAGCGACCAGTCGCGCGGCAGGAACTCGGGCATCACGAAGAACCAGAGGAACATCTGCACCAGCAGCGGAATGTTGCGGAACAACTCGACCCAGGCATTGCCGAGCATCACCGGCAGGCGCGAAGGCATGCTGCGCAAGGCGCCGATGCAGATGCCGAGAGTCAGCGCGATCACCCAGGCCGTCAGCGACACCGCCAAGGTCCAGCCCAAGCCGGTCAGCAGCCAGTCGAGGTAGGTTTCGTCGCCACCTTTGACCTGCTCGAGGAAGATGCCCCAGTTCCAGTGGTAGTTCATGCGCGCAGAGCAGCGTGGCGGCGAACGGCGAAACGGATCGCCCTCCGCCGCTGCAGACTCTTACTTCCTGTTGTAGGCCTCCGCCGGAGCGTCGCTCGGCGTCTTGATCAGTTCCTTGAGCTTGTCGCTCATCGGGAAGTTCAAGCTGGCGCCCTTGGGCGGGATCGGGTTCATGAACCACTTGGCGTAGAGCTTGTCGATTTCGCCGCTCTTCATCAGCGCCTTGACCGCATCATCGACCACCGCCTTGAAGGCCGGATCATCCTTGCGCAGCATGATGGCGATAGGCTCGATGTTCAGCACTTCGCCGACGATGACGTAGTCATTGGGATTTTTCGAGGTGACGATGAGGCCGGCCAAGAGGTTGTCGTCCATGACGAAGGCGACCGCGCGATCTGTTTCCAGCATCAGGAAAGCGTCGGCGTGATCCTTGCCGTAGACCTCCTTGAAATCGATGTGCTTGCCCTTTTCGTGAGCGCGCATCAGTTGCACCGAGGTAGTGCCGGTAGTGGTGGCCACCGGCTTGCCGTTCAGTTCGGACAGGCTCTTGATGCCGGAGGCTTTCTTCACCGCCATGCGCACGTTGGTGACGAAGGTGGTCGGCGCGAAATCGACCTGTTTCTTGCGTGCTTCATTGTTGGTGGTGGAGCCGCACTCGAGATCGACCGTGCCGTTGGTCACCAGCGGAATCCGGTTTTGCGAAGTCACCGGCGTATGCGTGATCTTGAGCGCGGACATCTTGAGATGGGCCTTGAGCGCGTCGACGATCCTGTTGCAGATCTCGATGTGATAGCCGACCGGCTGCTGCTTGTCGTCCAGATAGGAGAGCGGCAGCGAGGATTCGCGTATGCCCATCGTGATGCTGCCGCTGTCCCTGACCTTCTTCAGCGTACCGCCCGCATCCTGCGCCAGAGCCGGGAGAGCGAGGATTACGAGAGTGAGAGAAACTACGGCTGCGGCGCGGCGGATCATCGGCTCTCCCCTGTGTTGTCAGACTTCGATTAGGTGTTCCTGCTGCTGCAATGCCCACATTTGCGAGTATAGGCCATCGCGTTCGAGCAACGCGCGGTGGGATCCGCGCTCGACAATGCGCCCGGCATCGAGCACCAGGATCTCGTCGGCATTCATCACGGTCGATAGCCGGTGGGCGATGATCAGCGTGGTACGGCCGACGGCGGCCTGATCCAGTTCCGCCTGGATGGCCTTTTCGGTCTTCGAATCGAGCGCCGAGGTGGCCTCGTCGAAGATCAGGATAGGCGGGTTCTTCAACAGCGCCCGGGCGATGGCGACGCGCTGCTTCTCGCCGCCGGACAGCTTGAGGCCTCTCTCGCCGACGCGGGTCTGGTAGCCCTCTGGCAGCCGTTCGATGAAGTCGTGGATGTGGGCGGCCTTCGCCGCGGCGATGACTTCTTCGCGCGGCGCAGCGGGCCGGCCGTACTGGATGTTGTAGAAGATGGTGTCGTTGAACAGCACCGTGTCCTGCGGCACGATGCCGATGGCGGCACGCACCGAGGTTTGCTGCAGGGCGCGCAGGTCGGAGCCGTTGATCCTGACCGAGCCGGCAGTGGTGTCATAAAAGCGGAACAGCAGCCGCGCCAGGGTCGATTTGCCGGAACCGCTGTGACCGACTACCGCCACCGTCCTGCCGGCAGCGACCTTGAAATCGACGTCGAAGAGGATCTGCCGGTTGGCTTCATAGGCGAAGCTGACGCGCTCGAATTCGATCTCGCAGGGATCGCCGCTGTTGCCGTCGGGGCCCCCGGCAAACAGGGGCCGCGCATCCGGCGCATCCTGAATCTCGCGGTTGCTGTTCAACAGGGAAAACATGCGCTCGATGTCGGTCAGCGACTGGCGGATCTCGCGATACAGCACGCCGAGATGGTTCAGCGGCATGTAGAGCTGGATCAGGAAGGCATTCACCAGCACGATGTCGCCCACCGTCATGTTGCCGGCGGCGACGCCTGCCGCGGCGCGCCACATCATCAGCGACACGCCGGCGGCGATGATCAGTGACTGACCGAGATTGAGCCACGAAAGCGATATCTGGCTGCGGATCTGCGCAACTTCCCACTTCTGCATCTGCTCGTCGTAGCGGTCATGTTCCCAGCGTTCGTTGTTGAAGTACTTGACCGTTTCGAAATTGATCAGGCTATCGACGGCGCGCACGTTGGCCGCGGAATCCAGTTCATTCACTTCGCGCCGCAGCACCGTGCGCCAGTTGGTGACGACGATGGTGAAGGCGACATAGATAATCAGCGTGCCGACCGTGATCAGGGTGAAATCGCGGTCGTAGCGGGCGGCCAGGATGCCCAGCACCAGCGTGATTTCGACCAGCGTCGGCAGGATCGAATACAGCGTGTAACTGATCAGCGAGCCGATCGAGCGCGTGCCGCGTTCGATGTCGCGCGTCAGGCCGCCGGTCTGGCGATCGAGGTGAAAGCGCAGGGACAGCGCGTGCAGGTGCTCGAAGACCTGCAGCGTGATGGTGCGCACCGCACGCTGGGTGACGCGGGCAAAGAAAATCTCGCGCAGCTCGGTGAACAGGGCCGTGGAAAAGCGCAGCGCGCCGTAGGCCGCCAGCAGGCCCAGCGGCACCAGCAGGGCGGCCTGTTGCATCCGGTCGGCCGCAGGCAGGGTAAAGGTGTCGATGATGTCCTTGAACACCAGCGGCACCGCAACGTTGGTCAGCTTCGCCAGCAGCAGGCAGGACAGCGCAAAAACGACCCTGCCCTTCCATGCCCACAGATAGGGCAGCAGGGTGCGGATGGTCTGCCAGTCGTGGCGGCTATCGGGGGTCGGGCCCGGCAGGGCCAAGGCGGTTTGAACACGGCGCATCGGGCAATTCTAGCAGGGCACATCCTGCCAGCCGGGCGTGAAACCGGCAGGAGGGTGCAACGGGCCGGATCCCAAGCAGCAGCGCCGGGCTCGCTCCGGCGCACGCCGCAGATGAAACGGCGCTGGCGGTAAAGATCACCGCCAGCGCCGTTTGATGCATCAGAATCGAAACGCGAACAGAAGCTTCGCGTCACGCGCCGGTCACGTCCCGAATATTCCGCTCAGCACCAGAACCAGCAGCAGCAAGCCGAATCCGACCAGGGCGAAGCCGAGTATCTTCGCGCCCCAGGTCATGGGTTGCGAAGGCGCATCGACCAGATACTTTTCGAGTTCTCCGGAAGCGACCAGGCGGTTGTATTCCGCCCTGTGCTCGCTCCTGAACAGTTCCAGGCGCATCGAACCGGTGAACATCACGACATCCAGCGGGAACTTGTCCGGTCTGTAGTGGTTGTTGAAGAAATGCACCGTGAATACGAACAGTGCCGCCAGCAGCGCTTCCTCGCCATGGAAAATGGTCGCCACGTTGAACACCCAGCCCGGCAGGAAAGCGGCTGTGACGTTGGGGAACAGCAGCATCACGCCGGTGGCGCCGATGAGGATCACGGCGGCGAACGGAGCCCAGTAGTCAAACTTCTCCCAGTAGGTCCAACGATCGAACACCGGCCGCGGCCCGAGACCGAAGAACCACTTGACCATCGCCAGAATGTCCCACAGATCCTGACGACGCGGAACCAGAGAGTTGGGACCGAACCAGTCGAAGGTCTTGCGGTTGCTGACGATGTGAATCGCGAAATAGACCAGTTGCAGAACAACCACGATTCCCAGCAGCGTTGCGAAGAAGTGGTGAATCACCGCTGCGACTTTCGGGCCGCCCAGCAGGCCCATCACGACGGGCGCCCAGACCGTGTCTGCGTACAGCACCGACATGCCGGTCAGGGTCAGCATCATCAGGCTCACGGCGAGAGTCAGGTGGGCGATGCGCCAGATCAAGGGGAAGCGCCGGAAATGCTTGTCCTTGAGCTTGCCTTCGAGCAACTGATCGGTGGTCACGTGCGGACTGGGCTTGCGCTCATGGCGTTCCTTGTACTCGCGGTAGAACCAGAGGGCGGTATGCGCCCAGAAGAAGGCGAATATGCCGCCGAGGAACAGCAGCATGAACTTCGCCGCGAGCCAGATAAAGGGATAACGCACGAAATCGTGGGACGTGCCGTGGGGTTCGAACTTGGTGAAGCCCTTGGTAGCGCCCTTGTGGCAGTTCTGGCAGGTCTTGAGGCGGTTGTTCTCATGCAGTTTCGACTTCGGATCCGTCGAGGGCTGGATGGAATGGCTGCCATGGCAGTCGAAACACTTGGCGGTGTGGGTGGCACCCAGAGTGTTCACCTGTCCGTGGTAGGTCTTGGTGTAGGTCTTCAGGTTCTCGGCATGGCAGCCGCCGCAGTTTGCCGTGATCGCCAGCTTGCCGGCGTCCTTGGTCGGATCGGCAACGGAGTGGGTACTGTGGCAGTCCGAGCAGACCGCCGACTTGACGTTGTGCTTCTCGGTGACCTCCTTGCCGTGCACCGATGCGGTCCAGTCGGCCAGTTCGTCGGTATGGCATTTGTCGCCGCATACGTGCGGCACGGTGAGGTGCCATTCCTTGCGCTCGACGGTGCCGCGCGGCGGCACATTGAAGCTGTGGACGTTATGGCAATCGTTGCAGGTCGCATTGACCTTGCCCGGATCATCCTTGTTCACCTTGGCGTGGAAAGACTTGTTGTAGGCCGCGACATTCTCGACCACTATGCCGAGGCGGAGTTTTTCCTGGGTCTTGTCTTTCTGCTTGGCGGCTTCCCACAAATCGAGGTGGCACTGTGCGCAGTCGACTTTCTTGGCATCGGGTGCCTTCTGGTGCGGTGCGACAGCGTCCGTGATTTCCTTGTGGCAGGCGATACATTGCATTCTCGAATGCACGCTTTTGGCATACTTGTCCTGCTTGACTTCGTACAGGGCGCGCTTCTCACCGTGAGAGCCGGGCACCTCCAGCTTGCCTTTCCTGCCGTCGTGGCAGCTTTCGCAACTCGCGTTGTCGAGCTTGTGCGAAACAGGCGCTGCGGCCTGCGTTGCGGCCTTGTCGTCGGCAGCTGCGGCTGAGCCGGCGATCAGGTTGCCGGCTAGGCAAACCGTGGTTGCCACAACCCACGCGGCGAGTCTTGAAAAACGCATGGTGTTCGTTCCCCGTAAAATAAAGGAAATCCCCGTCCTGTCTCGAACGGGGAAAACCCGGTCTATCAAAAAATTCGCCAGCGGAGGCGAAACCCATTCATTTTGCCGAGGATAGTAAAGGAACATACTGCTCTCGATTTGACGTACATCAACTCGCATCGCGAAGTGAAGGACACCGTTGTCGTGGCAGCACCTCAGCCTGATTCATCCTCTGTTTGCGACAGCAAGCAACGCTTGCCCGGCTAGGCTTCCATCGCCTTGGCCCCGACCTTGGCCCACGCCTGCACACCAAACCAGACCAGCACTCCGATCCCCAGTATCGGACCGATGACGGCGAAAGCAACTCCAATCAAAACCGCGGCGGGAATCATTGCAATGGTTCGCAGCATGCTGCGCTTGCCCGGCGCCTGTTGCTGCGGCTCGGCATCTTCGGATTGCTGCAGCGCCATCCACAGGCCCATGCCCAGCGCAAAGACGGGAAAGGCGAGAAGGTAGGCCAGACCGACGAAGGGCGCCAGAAAGAACAACACGACGTTCTTCACGCGCAATACCGACTTGCTCAGCGTCTGCGCCGGCGAATTTTCCACCTCCGGCGTTTGCGCCTGCAAGGCAGCGCTGGCTTCCGTGGCGGGCAGCAAACGGGCAGCGGCATCCGCGAGTTGTTCGGGCGACACGGGCTTTTTCAGGAATTCCACGACGCCGGCGGCAGCGGCGCCTTTGCCGGCGGCTTCAGCGCCGTCCGCGGTGATGATGGCAACCGGCAGCCCGGGCTGGCTGGCATGAATCTGCTCTGCCAGTTCAAGACCGCTCATGCCGCGCATGGCCAGTTCTGCGAACACCGCGTCGTAGGTGCCATTGGCCAACTGCCAGAGTGCGTCTTCGCCGTTCGATGCCGCGGTGACGGCATAGCCTTTGCCGGACAAAACTTGTTCAAAGCCCTTTCTTTCGAAAGCGTTGCCATCGACGATGAGGATTTTGCGCGCCTTGCTCATGATGATTCTCCTTCGTGGGTGGACTGTGCCGGGTCTCGACCGGGAATCCGGCGCAGGGTCCATTTCTCTTGAATGGCAGCACGTGCCGCCGCCTTGATAACTTCGTCAGCTGCAACTGGTTTGGCGAGGCAGTCGGACGCACCGGGCGGGATTGCTTGCTTGGCGGGTGCCACCGAGGCTGCTCCGGCGATGACCACGACTGCGGTGTCTGGCCAGGAATTCTTTATTGCGCGAAGCACTGCGGGTCCATCACTGCCGGGCATCAGATACTCCGTAAAAACGACATCAAAAGCCTGATGGGCGAGCATATCGAGTGCTTCATGGCCGGTTTTAGCGGCTTGCACCGTGAAATTTGCACTGGCGAACACCATCCGGCAGCACTCTAGCACGGTTTCGACATCGTCGACGACTGGCATTCCGGGGTTGGGGTTCATGGTGGCGGGCTCTGCTTCGTATCTCATGTCTGCTTGCACGCTTTCTCAAGCATCAACCGCGCCACGCCGCAAGAAAACTCCACCAGCCTTTGAATCAGCAAACGCATCAGGTGCTTACGCCTTGTCGAGGCGGCATCTCCCAAGACAAGGCGACTCTGCCAGTCTGGCCGCAAGTACAAAAGCAATATGCAGCGACACGCCCCGGCCGATCCTAAAGGCCGCAAACTCAACGGCTTAAGCCGGCAGCGCAGTGCCTAGTATTTCGCCTGGCCGCCATGGGACAAGGCTGGCCGCGGTTTGTGCCGCAAACCGTTACACTCGCGTCCTCGCCAGTGCTTGCCCGGCCGCCGGCCGGTGTTTGCACCGACCAGGCGCTGCGCGCCTGCCCTTCCCGTTCCGCCGGCTCCTGCTTCGCCCTATTCAAAGGCCATTCCATGCACCTGATCCGCGATGTGGATGCACTTCTCCTGTTGGCCATGGCGCTGGCTTCAAAGCGACGACCGGCGCAACTTGCAGAAGTGATGGCTGCAGCCGACCTGATCCACGGCTCGATCCCCCTGGACGTGGACCTGGCTGAAGCATTTCTCCGGCTCTCCAGTCACGGCTTGATCAGCAACGATGACGGCGGCTTCCGGCTGACGCCCGACGCGCTCGAGATCATGGCCGGTCTGCCGCGCAAGAAAAGTGAAGCGGCAGAGCGCCTGTCGGCCGTCAAGGAAAAGCTCGCCGGCCATGCGCCGAAGGGCGCGGCCGCGACCATCACGCTCAGCACGGAACAGCTCACTGCCGCGATCCTGGCGCACCGCAGCTTTCTGAAAGGCCCCGGCAGAAACATGCTGGTGCCCAAGCCCAAGACTGCCGTGGCCGGCAAGCCGCGCCCGGGTCAGTGGCGCAAGCCGGCCACAGGCGGCCGTTCCCGGGTCTGAACCGCGCCGCCGCGGCCGGCGCATCCGGGCGGAATTGACATTGGCGGCGGCATTGCGCAGACTTCAAACAGCTGTTTGACAATGTTGTTTGTCCGAGGCCAGGCCAGCCATGGAACCCGATACCCGCTCCCGCATTCTCGACGCCGCCGAAAGCCTGTTGGTGCAACACGGTCTCGACGCCACCACGCTGCGCATGATCACGGCTGCGGCGCAGGCCAATCTTGCCGCGGCGAACTACCACTTCGGCTCGAAGGAAGCGCTGATCGAAGCCGTTTTCCGGCGCCGCCTGACCTGGCTCAACGAGCAGCGGATTGCCGCGCTTGACGCGCTGGAAGTCGAAGCCAAAGGCGCGCCGCTGAAGCCGCGACAGATCGTCGAGTCCTTCTTCGGCGTGGCAATTCGCATGGCTGCGGACAAGAACGGCGGCCAGACCTTCATGCGCCTGCTGGGCCGCGCCTATACCGAGCCGACAGAGTTCGTCCGCAGCTTTCTCGCCGAAGAGTATGCGGCGGTAATCGCCCGCTACAAGGCGGCTTTTTTCAAGGCGCTGCCCGATGTGCCACAGGAGGAATTCCTCTGGCGCTTCCATTTCATGATGGGCGCCTTGTCCTATGCCGTTTCCGGTGCCGATGCGCTGAGCATCCTCGGCCCGATCGACGACAGCAATCCGGATGCGCTCTACGCCCGTCTGATGAGTTTCCTGATCGGCGGGCTGCGCGCGCCGCTGCCTGAAGTGAATAGCAAACCGGTCCGCAAAGCGCGTACAAAGCGGGCGGCCTGAGGGGGCGTAACGAAACTGTCGTGAGCGGGTTGCCTGCTGATTGCCGCCGCGCCCTGCAGGCTTTGCGCCGTATACTGGCAATCCCATGAACCATCTGAAGAGCGGAGAACACTGATGCCCCACAAAGGCGTAACCATGCCGGGCCGCGAGCCGGTGTTGCGGGTAATGCCCATGCCCTCGGACGTCAATGCCACCGGCGACGTGTTCGGCGGCTGGGTCATGGCCCAGGTCGATATCGCCGCGGCGATTCCCGCCATGCGCCGCGCGCGCGGGCGCGTCGCCACTGTCGCGGTGAAGTCCTTCCTGTTCAAGCAGCCGATATCGGTCGGCGACGTGGTGAGTTTCTATGCCGAAATCACCCACGTCGGCCGCAGCTCGATCAACATCGATGTCCAGGTTTATGCCGAACGCAACCCGGCGCAGCCGGTGGTGGTCAAGGTCACCGAGGCTCAGCTGACCTTCGTCGCGCTCAACGAGGACGGCAGCAAGCGCGAGGTGCCGGCACTTACAGACTGACGACCGGCATGAAAGGAAACCTGTTCCAGTGGCAGTCACTGAAGACACGAGTGACCTTGTTCACCCTGGCCATTTTCGTGGCCAGCATCGCGGCGCTGACGTTTTTTTCGGTGCGCGCGCTGCGCGAGGACATGCAGCAACTGCTGGGCGAACAGCAGTTCTCGATGGCTTCCCTGATCGCTGCGGAAATAAATAGCGAGCTGAAGGATCGCGTCAAGGCGCTGGAGGCGGTTTCCGCACGAGCCGGCCCGGAGCTGCAGGGCAACGCCGCGGCACTGCAGGCATTCCTCGAACAGCGCCTGATCATTCAAAGTTCCTTCAACGGCGGCGCCTTCATTACCGGGCCTGACGGCACCACGATCGCCTCGATACCGCTCTCGGCCGGCCGGCTGGGGGTCAATTACATGACGAAGAATCATGTCGCCGCCGCGCTGGCGGAAGGAAAAACCACGATCAGCACCCTGGAAACGGGTCAGCAGCTGAAGGCGCCCGTGTTCGGCATGGCCACGCCGATTCGCGATGCCAGCGGCAAAGTGGCGGGTGCCCTGGTGGGGATCACCGACCTGAGCAGACCCTCCTTTCTCGACAAGATTTCCGGAAACACTTACGGCAAGACCGGTGGCTATCTGCTGATCGCTCCCGCGCAGCGGCTGATCATCACCGCCACCGACCGCAGCCGCGTCATGGAAACCCTGCCCGCGCCCGGCATCAACCCCGGAATCGACCGCTACATCCAGGGCTACGAGGGCTCCGCCATTCACACCAATCCATCCGGCGCCGATGCGCTGGTCTCGGCCGCGGGAATTCCCCTGGCCGGCTGGTACGTGGCGGCGACACTGCCGGCCGCGGAAGCCTTCGCTCCGATCCGCGTCATGCAGCAGCGCATGCTGGGCGCCGCGGTGCTGCTGACCCTGCTGGCGGGATTGCTGACCTGGTGGATGTTGCGGCGCCAGCTCCTGCCTGTGCTTGACGCCGCCAGGACGATGGCATTGTTGTCGGCAACAGACCAGCGTCCGCAAGCCTTGCAGATAACCCGTCATGACGAAGTCGGCGAGCTGATCGGCGGCTTCAACCGGCTGCTGGACATCCTCGGTCAAAGGGAGGCGGCTCTGCGGCAAAGCGAAGAGCGCTTCAAGCTCGCGGTCGAAGGCACGGAAGAGGGCGTCTGGGATCTGAACCTGGTCAGCGGCGAACTGTATCAGTCGGCGCGAATGGCACAGATGCTCGGCTACACCCCGGCGGAATTGCCGGCGGTCCGCGAAGCCTGGGATGCGATCACCAACCCGCAGGACCGGGAAATGTTCCTCAAGGAAATGGACCGCCATTTCAAGCGCCCGGATCATGAGTTCAGCGTCATCCTGCGGCTGCGCCACAAGGATGGCTCATGGCGGTCGATTCTGAGCAGGGGCAGCGCCGTGAGGGATGCCAGCGGGCGGGCGGTGCGCTTTACCGGCACACACATGGATATCACCGAGCAAGAGCGGGTCGAGGCGGAACTGGAAAAGTACCACCTTCACCTCGAAGAACTGGTCGCCTCGCGCACGCTCCAGCTGGAGCAGGCCAAGCAAGCCGCCGAAGCCGCAAACACGGCCAAGAGCGTGTTTCTGGCCAACATGAGCCATGAAATTCGAACGCCTATGAACGCCATCATCGGCCTCACGCATCTGCTGCGCCACGCCGAGCCCACTGCCGAACAGGCCGACCGGCTGGGCAAGGTCGACAGCGCGGCGAATCACCTGCTGTCCATCATCAACGACATCCTCGATGTCTCCAAGATCGAGGCCGGCAAGCTGGTGCTGGAAGACACCGACTTCTCCCTGGCGGCGATTTTCGACCAGGTTCGCTCGCTCACCGCAGAGCAGGTGCGGGCCAAGGGACTGGTGATCGGGGTCGATGCCGCCGACGCCCCGCCGTGGCTGCGGGGCGACCCCACCCGCTTGCGCCAGGCGCTGTTCAACTACCTGAGCAATGCGATCAAGTTCACCGAACAGGGTTCCGTCGCGCTGCGCGCCCGTCTTCTGGAGGAAGGCGACAACGGCGTTCTGGTGCGCTTCGAGGTAACGGACACGGGCATCGGCATTGCCCCGGACAAGATCCACAGCCTGTTCCATGCCTTCGAACAGGCAGACAGTTCGACCACCCGCAAATACGGCGGCACCGGCCTCGGCCTGGTCATCAACCGGCGCCTGGCGGAACTGATGGGGGGCAAGGTCGGCGCCGACAGCACGCCGGGCAAAGGCAGTACCTTCTGGTTCACCGCCCGGCTCGGGCGCGGCCGCGGCAGCATGCCGGTCACCATCAAAGCCGAGTCGGGGGATGCCGAGGACGAACTGCGCCGCCACCACGGCGGCGCCCGGCTGCTGCTGGCCGAGGACAACGCCATCAACCGCGAGGTCGCGCTCGACCTGTTGCACGGGGCAGGTCTCGCTGTCGATATAGCCCACGACGGCCGTGAAGCCCTGGACAAGGTCCGCGCCCTGGCCTACGACCTGATCCTGATGGACATACAGATGCCGCATATGGACGGCCTCGAAGCCACCCGTGCCATCCGCGCCCTGCCGCAGCGCAAGACCACGCCTATCCTGGCCATGACCGCGAATGCCTTTGACGACGACCGCCGCGCCTGTGCCGAAGCGGGCATGAACGACTTCGTCGCCAAGCCGGTGAATCCCGCCGCGCTGTATGCGGCGCTGCTGAAGTGGCTGCCGCAGAACTCACCGGCATCGCAGCGCGACATGTTTGCCCAGGCGGAGCCGGAATCACAGGCGGCGCCTGCCGCCGCCGCGGCGCCGGACCCGGCCCGCACCATGCGCCGGCTGGCGGCCATCCCGGGGCTGGACATCGAGCGCGGGCTGGCGCTGGTACGCGGCAATCCGGTCAAGTACGCGCGCGTGCTGACGCTGTTCGTCGACAGCCATGACGGGGACATTGCACGCATCGCCGCGGCACGGTCGGCGAATGATCTCGTCACCCTCAAGCAACTGGCCCATGCGCTCAAGGGTTCGGCCGGCACCATCGGTGCCGGGCCGGTAGCCGCTGCTGCAACGGCCCTCGATGCGGCGCTTCGCGTCAGTCCCGGAGCGGACGAGATCGACAGCCTTTGCGCCGTCCTGTGCGCCGGATTGACCGCGCTCATCGATGCTGTCCGGCAAGCGGCTTAGCGCCCGCGCCGCGCTGATCACTTGATTCCAGGCTCGCAGCGGCAATGACCATGCGCCAGGCGACTCTACTGCGCGAATTGCGGACAGCATGTTGAGCACGCAGCCATGGCGAAAAAGCGGGCCGGCCTGGGCAACGCTGGGCGCCGGGATTCTGCTGACGGTGGTCACCAGCCTGCAGGTCTGGCAGGGCATCGAAGAGGATGGCGCGCGGCATTTCGCCTTTACCAGCGATCAGATCACCCTCAAGATCCGGGAACGCCTCGGCACCGAAGCGCTGATCCTGCGCGGCGGCGCAGCGCTTTTTTCGACAGCGGACAAGGCAGATCGCAAACAGTGGCGCGCCTGGGTCGACCAACTGCGGCTGGAAGAGACTGTTCCCGCCCAAAAGGAACTGGCGTTCAACCAGGTTATCGGCCGCGATCAACTCGCCAGCCACGTCGCCCGGATCCGCCGCGAAGGTTTTCCGGACTACAGCGTTCATCCGGCCGGCGAGCGAGCCGGCTACAGCTCCATCGTCTATATCGAACCCTTCAGCGGCGGCAATCTGCGCGCCTTCGGTTTCGATGCCTTCTCCGAGCCGGTGCGGCGCGCCGCCATGGAGCAGGCGCGTGACAGCGGGCGGGCGGCGCTGAGCGGCAAGATCGAACGGCTGCCGGAGAGCGCGGCCGAACTCCTGGCGGAAACCGTCATGTATGTTCCCGTGTATCGCAATGGCATGGCGACGGACACCGTGGCGCAGAAGCGCGCCGCGCTGACCGGCTGGATTTCAAGCCGCTGCCGCATGCAGGATCTGATGGCCGGCATTCTGCAAGGCTGGGATGCCGGCGACGGCAACACCGTGGGCCTGCACATCTACGACGGCCCTGAGGCGCTGCCGGCGCGGCTGCTGTTCGCCAGCAGTCCGGGTCAGGTGCCGGCGCGGGATCAAATGCTCCATCAGCAGCGGACGCTCGAGCTGAACGGCCATTCGTGGCTGCTGGTATTCCAGCAGACCGCGGCAGCGGCCATCAGTCACGCTCCGGCGTGGGCGGCCCTGATCGGCGGCCTTGCGCTCAGTGTGCTGCTTTCCGGCCTGGTGCTCTCGGTTATCAATACGCGGGCAAACGCAGCGCGCATCGCCGCAGGGCTGACCCGCGAGATAGAGGGCAGCCAGCAGTTGCTGAAGGACAGCGAATATCGCTGGCGCTTCGCTATCGAAGGCACCGGCGACGGGCTCTGGGACTGGAGCGTGGCCGACGGCACGGTTTTTTTCTCGCCGCGCTGGAAGGAAATGCTCGGCTTTGCCGACGACGAGGTCGGCAACGGCCTGGATGAATGGGAAAGCCGCATCCATCCCGAAGACAAGGCCGCAGTCCTGATCACGCTGCAAGCCTACCTCGAGGCCAGGACACCGGTCTACGCCAGCGAACACCGTGTCCGCTGCAAGGACGGCAGCTACATGTGGATACTCGATCGCGGCATGGTGGTCAGCCGCAGCGGGGACGGCAAGCCCTTGCGCATCATCGGCACCCATGCCGACATCACCGCACGCAAGCAGGCCGAAGCCGAGCTCGACCAGTTCCATCATCGCCTGATGGAACTGGTCGCAAGCCGCACCGCAGAACTGGAAGATGCACGGCAACGGGCGGAAGTCGCCAACCTGGCGAAGAGCGCCTTTCTGGCCCACATGAGCCACGAAATCCGCACCCCGATGAATGCCATCATCGGCCTCACGCACCTGCTGCGCCGCGCCGGACCGAACGCGGAGCAGGCGCGCCGGTTGGGCAAGATCGACACTGCGGCGAACCATCTGCTGTCCATCATCAATGACATTCTCGACATCTCCAGGATCGAGGCCGGCAAGCTGAGCCTGGAGGACACCGACTTCTCGCTGGCGGCGATTTTCGGCCATGTCCGTTCGCTGATCTCCGGCCAGGCCCGGGCCAAGGGTCTGGCCATCCGCTTTGATTCCGACGGCGTGCCGCTCTGGTTGCGCGGCGATCCGACGCGGTTGCGGCAGGCGCTGGTCAACTACATCAGCAATGCCCTCAAATTCACGGAACGGGGGTCGGTCTCCCTGCGCGCCCACCTTCTCGAAGACAACGACGCGGACATCCTGGTGCGCTTCGAGGTCGCCGACACCGGCATCGGCATCAGCCCGGAACAGATGTCCGGCCTGTTTCATGCCTTCGAGCAGGCCGACGCCTCGACGGCGCGACAGTACGGCGGCAG
>Ga0194038_1000627_pt1 | contig 15470 bp, 14 predicted proteins | sample JunL226m_MetaG_FD_148630 | JGI IMG/M metagenome (GOLD analysis project Ga0194038, IMG submission 148630) | Anoxic zone freshwater microbial communities from boreal shield lake in IISD Experimental Lakes Area, Ontario, Canada - Jun2016-L227-6m | ecosystem: Environmental > Aquatic > Freshwater >... | reverse complement strand
AGAAATAGATGGAGATCAAAAGCTTCATAAAAGCTATCGTACAACGCTCCAGCTTCAGGGGAAATGAAATTAGGGGGCTAGTGGCGGAAGAGGTGGGCAAGCTCTAGCTTGTAGTGTTTTGACAAGCCATGAAAGCCCTTAATAACCCTTATCAACTACAAGCCAAATAATATCAAGGTTTTTAGGGGTATGAAATATTTTGTACCTGTCATTTTAGCTTTCAAGACATTACTTTTCTTATCTAGACCATCCATCGCTTATTAAGCATCTGGTGGAGTAACAACTGGAGTAACGAAAGGACTTGAAATGCTATTAACCGACATCGTAGTTAGGCAACTTAACCAAGCTGGTAGATATACAGATGACCAGACCAAAGGGCTACATCTATGGATAAAGCCTAGCAAACAGCGGTACTGGATCTTTAGATACACCATTGATGGAAAGCGCCAGAACATGAGCTTAGGCGCATACCCAGAGATTAGCCTTAAACAAGCCCGCCAAAGAGCTGTTAAAGCCCGAAATGAGATAAATAGCGGTATGAACCCCATCAGCCAGAAAAAAGCATCCAAAGCTGATATAGAAGCTCGCAAGGATAGGTTGGAATTTCAAGAATTTGCTCTCGACTACATCACTACCATGCGTCCTAGATGGAGTAATTTGAAGCACGCTGACCAATGGGAAAGTACTATGAAAACCTATGCTTTCCCCGTCATTGGAAAGCTGGGTTTAAATGAGATTGATACTCCACACATCAAAGAGATATTGCAGCCCATATGGAATACAAAACCAGAAACTGCTCAACGACTGCGTGGCAGATTGGAGCGAATCCTCTCATCAGCAATAGTAAATAAATACCGTAATGGAATGAATCCAGCAATTTGGAAAGGTCACCTCGAACATCTACTACCCCAGACACCAAAATCAGATAAGCATCATGAAGCCCTCCCTTACGAAAAGGTCACCGCATTTATGACAGCCATCAAAGAAGTTGAAGGTGTAGCAGCTCTAGCTTTGCAATTTACAATCCTTAACGCATCAAGGACTGGAGAGGTACTTTTAGCATTGCGTGGTGAGGTTCAAGATGATGTATGGACTATTCCAGCCAAGAGGATGAAATCAAAAAAAGAGCATCAAGTTCCGCTGTGTAAGCGCTCATTAGAGGTCCTGACTATTGCCAAGGCTCTAGATCCAGATAGTCATTATCTATTTTCCCGAAAAGGTAACCCACTTAGTAGCATGGCGATGCTAATGCTTACAAGAAGGCAAGCAGCGGGCAAAACAGTCCATGGCTTTAGATCAACCTTTCGGGATTGGGTATCAGAGGAAACTGACCACCCTCCAGAAGTGGCTGAAATGGCACTAGCTCATACTATTTGCAATAAGGTAGAAGCAGCATACCGAAGGAGAAATTTATTAGAACGAAGACGAAAACTTATGACTGACTGGGAATCTTATTGTCTAACTGGTTCATGGGGGAATGTTCTAGCATTCCCTGAACAAAAAGCTGCTTAAACTAGCAATATCACGACTAGGTTCGCTACCGAAAAAGGGATACCTACACCCCCTGTCGTGACTTCAATCTGTAGGTTGCTTGTAGGAGCATATGTGATCGACAAAACCAATCCCGCCCAAGGGAGAGCCAAATTAAGATTGGCTGCAAAAAAATCATTAGCAAATCAACTTAAACCCCTCATAAAAGAATTAGAGAAGAACGGTTTAGAAAGATCTTCAACGGAGGACATGGGTATACATGTCTTATTTGGAATTATCAAAATATATCAAGACTACTTTAGCGTGCTAGACACTATTGACTCATTTCATGCAGGGAATGGCTCACCAAAGGATATTCAGAAGCAAGAAATCATGCTTGATGTCTACATGAGTATGTGGCTTAAAAATCCAGACAAGTTACCGCCTAAACAGTCACCATTTAAAGATGGGGTACAAAAACACATTCGAACAACAAGAATCACTAATAAAAAAGGTGAAATCATTAGCATTTCTGAAGATACTTGCAAGGACTTTTTAAGGGATATAAAAAAATTCATAAAAACAGATCTATTTTTGGCTCTAACTGAAGTTAAAGAAGGGTAAGGAATATTTCATCCCTTTTTTATGGTTAGCCAATTACACACAATGGTAGCCATGTTTAACCAAAGGAGAAAGACATGGAAGCCAACAATAATCAACTACTTAGAATCCACGATGTAAGCAACCTAACCTCACTAGCTAAGTCGACTATCAATTTATGGGTTGCACTGGGTAAGTTTCCCAAGCCAACACTTCTATCCCCAACAGTTAAGGTATGGCGACTAGAGCAAATAAATAATTGGATAGAGGGGCTATCCAATAGCCCTTGCAGCCATGACTAAGCCCGTACCGTATTACCCCCTATACGCCGCAAACCTAATTGCTAGCAAGCCTTTTAGGCTCATGACATTGGAAGAGCGAGGTTTATGGATAACCATACAGATGGAATGCTGGGTAAATGGGGCAGTCCCATATAACTTAGATGAACTTGCAAAGTACTTAGGGATTCCCTCTAACGAAGTTCATCGTTGCTTTACTAAAACCCAAATGTCTTTTTTGATAAAAGAAGATGAGTCATTTAAATCACCTGAGCTAGAAGAGCAACGGAAAGAGTTTTTGGAGCAAAGGGAAAAGCAGAGGATTGGCGGAATCGATGGAGCAAAAAGAAAGAAAGCTAAGCAAGAAGCTGCAAGAAAGCTAGGTATGCCTAAAGGTCAACCTGAAGGCTCTTTAAGTTATATCAATTCAAATCAAATTAACTCAAATTCATTTATATCAAATCAACTTGTAGAGAGAAGGTTTAGCAATCAGGAAATTAAGGAATGGATCGATGATTATGACAATGCTGAAAATACAAAATACTAGAAGACGGTAAGTGGCAGCCCTAACCTTCTATCCACCCACTCTATCCCTATAGATATATAGTCTATATAAACATATAATTTCTATACACCTATAGTTCTATATGTACTATTTGGCAATGTCTTTAGGTGGAAAGTTTACGGTAGTTAAGGTTTGAATTTTTACAGCCTTCTGCTCAACAATGTATGGTGAAAACCTTGTCTTCTTTGCTATCTCTATAGCTGCCAATCTCAATCTCTCATATTCAATTTTTCCAAAAGGTATGGCTTCTGTGACATTTCCATCTGGATCTATCAGCAATCTCAAGTTAATAACACCTTCCTCCCCCAGCTCCTTGGACATAAGGGGGTAATAAAGTTCATCCACGGGAGTTGAGAGAACCTTTAAATTTACATACTCTACAAATTGCGCACCCTTAAAGCCTTCGGGTAATTTGAGGTTGAATTTAATCAAGAGGTTTGTAGAGATCTTTTCAGGATTTCCGTCAACCATGTAAGGTTTGAATCTATATCGTCGCCCTATTTCGACTGCACCTCTATCAAGTCTTGGGAAGCCGCTTGATTGCAAAAGCAGCGCATCTGTAACGCTACCTGAGTCATCAATAATTAACCTAACAACAGCACTTCCCTGCTCACCCTGCCTTTTTGAGAAAGACGGGTAATAGGCATCAGCATCAGGTTGAAATAAAACGGTTAGCTTAGCAATATCGATGTTTGAACTTTGAGTTTGAGCTTGCGCACCCGTCACCACAATGATGAATAAAAATAGTATTTTTAAGGCTTGATACATTTATCTATGAAAAAAAGGCCACTCTTGGGTGGCCATTAAATATTGAGAAATTTAGAAATTTATCGCTACTTTCAGGCCAATTTCTGTTGTGATATTTTGAGGCTCTTGCCACGTAACGCTCACGTTACTTCTCCCAGCATATGTTGTTGGATATGTTTTAGCAGTACCAGATTGTGCGATGTTCCAGTATGTAATATATGGTCCAACCGACCAATTTCCCTGTTGATACATAGAGCTTAAACGTAAGCCAAACCCTGTGTTTTGAGACAGGGAAACATTTGGAACTCCAGAGTAGCCTGTGTAGCCGTTTATTGCAGATACGTTTGAGTGATTCTGACCGACTATTAAATAATCAAATTCAGCAGTAGTCTCTAGCTTGCTTTTCGTATCTATAGCAAATTTATGCGTTGCTCCAATTGGAATATATAGATAACTTTGCGTACGTTGATATGCAATTGCACCAGTCGAACTAGAAGACCCTGAAGTATTGTTTAATAAATATCTATAACCTAATCCAGAATATGGGGAAATCACATAATTGGATACTTTGAAATCAGTTCCAGCCAAACCACGAATATCGTAATACCAATTAGGTTGACCAGACATTGTCCCAGAGCCTGAATAATTAGAGGTAGCGTTAGCGTACCGCGCATCAAATCTTGCAAAAACCTCAGGATTGATAACATACGTGCCGGTATAGTCTGCACCTATTGGGGTTGACTGCACATTTACACCGAGACTTTGCTCTGAATATTTATAAGTTGAGACAGTTACACCAAACTGATTTCCCGTTTTAGTCTCAAGACCGCCTCCATCTTCACCATAAACCGGGGTTGACCAAGATTTTCCAGATGGTGATTTGCCTCCAAATTGATACCCAACACCAACCAAAAGATTGTATGAACTTAATGCGTTATTGCCACTAAATGTATATGGTGTAGCGCCAGACACTCCTGAACTAGTAAAGCTTTGACTTCCATAGTTAAAGTAATTAGCCTCACCAAAACCATACCAACCATCATCAATAAATTGCCTATAACCGAGTCCTAGGGAGTACCCTGTCATATTTTTAGTTGCGCCATCAAGCTGAACTTGCGCACCAGTAAAGCCTAGCTTTGTATATAGCCAACTATCTTCACCAACTGACACGCTTGGCGATATAAAGATGTTGTAATTATTTTGAAGCTTAACTGTGCCGCTTCTTGTGTATGCGCTTCCAAGCGATGGACTTAATAATGTGTAGTTAGTGCTATTGCCAGCAATTGGAGAATATTCGATACCGCCGCCAAGAATAAATCCATCTCTGATTAGATGGTTATATCCAGCGGTGGCTGTACCAGTAAAGCTGTTAGCAGTATTTATATTTCCGGGGGTGTAAGCGTACCTTGTTCCAGCAGCCTGCGTGTTGTCATTATTAAAGGATGGAGTAGCGCTGGACATGCCGACGCCAATCTGTCCATAAAAACCACTCAGCATAGAAGACTCTTCAGCGATTGCAACACTTACCCAAGACGCGGCTACAAAGCCGGCAAATGCAAGTATGTATCTAGCTTTTTTCATATAACCCCCACTAATCCTATTAATTAATATAATTTTTATAATAAAACGATCATATTACATACTCAATAAATTTCCCCAAACTTGGGCACATATGCCAAAAATATGACTGGAAACTGATTTTTTTCTTGGGGTGGGCTGGTAATGGGGTGCGCACCCTATTAGCCTAGAACCCAACCAAATCGCCATAAAGATGAAATAAGACTTTGGAAGTGTTACTTGGATGCCCATAGGCAAGAACCGCCTGTGGTAATTATTGGGGTAACAGGGTTGCTCATAACCAACAAACCCTGTTATCACCGTTGACTTTGGCGGAAGAGGTGAGATTCGAACTCACGGAGGACTTTCATCCTCGCCAGTTTTCAAGACTGGTGCATTCAACCGCTCTGCCACTCTTCCTATGCGTATTGAGAGCTAGATTATAAGGAAATCAGTAAGCACTTTCAGAAAAACGCATTTCTCCTGACTTTCACGGTTTTGTTCTGTTGATTTAATGCGTCACAGTCACGTTCTATTCTGCTAAACTAGTCAGATATCTAGTCAGGAGTAATAGACATGAATAATCATTGGGCAGTACAGGATGCCAAAGCAAAATTTAGTGAGCTACTGAATGCTTGCTTAGAACAAGGGCCTCAAGTAGTTACGAAGCGCGGTCACGAAACAGCGGTTCTCATCACCATTAAGGAGTGGAATGCATTGAAAAAGTTAGCCAAACCCTCGCTTAAATCCCTTCTTCTATCAGAAGAAGCCAGAGGAGAGCTAGTTGTGCCAAAACGCGGCCAAGGCGTATCTCGCAAACCAGTCAAACTGTGAGCACCTGCATGTACTTACTTGATACAAATATTATTTCTGAATTACGTAGACCAAAGCCACATGGAGCCGTGTTGGAGTGGTATAAAAATATTGCTGAAGAGGATCTCTACATCTCAGCAGTTTCGATAGGCGAGATTCAAGCGGGCATTGAGATAACTCGCGAGCAAGACAAGAAAAAAGCTGAGTCTTTAGAATTATGGCTACAAAGTATTGCTAGCATTCATAATGTTTTACCAATGACTGGCACTACCTTTATCTTATGGGCAAAAATGATGCATGCCCAATCAAATACCGTCAGAGAAGATGCCATGATTGCGGCAACAGCCATTGAAAAAAAACTGACAGTAGTTACTCGCAACACTAAAGACTTTAAACGCTTCAGAATTCCACTACTAAACCCATTTGATGCTCTGCATTAAAAACTTTAACAAAAATTAAAGCAAGAAATCCTTCGCGTTTAGGCGGAGGATGAATTGCGCTATTTCTCTAACCTTTGATCTTCTATATATTTGCGAATAATAGCTATTGGCGCTCCGCCACAACTGGCGGCAAAATAACTTGGGGACCAGAGTTGCTTTCCCCATAACTTACTTCTTAGCCTGTCAAAATCTTGCGCCCTTAATAATCGGCTTGATACACCCTTAAGACTATTAACCAAGTTTGATATCGCGATTTTCGGAGGATAAGATATCAGTAAATGAACATGATCATCCTCGCCATCCATTTCAACAAGTACCGAATCAAAATCCGTGCAGATATTGGCAAAGATGACTTTGAGCTTATCCAGGAGATATTCATCAAAGACGCCTCTACGGTATTTTGTTACAAAGACCAAATGAATATGAATATTAAATATACAATATCTACCTTGTCTTAAGGCTTGTTTATTATTCATAGACCAATTATAATATCAAATGTGAGCTCCATTAAAACCCTGCAAGTAAGAATTAAAGATAAGCATGCAAAAGTATTGCGCCAGTTATCAAATGAGGCTAATTTTGTTTGGAATTTTTGCAATGAGCTCTCGCTTAAGCATACGCAGCGTACCGGCAAATTCATGAGCGGCTATGATCTGCAAAAATATACTGCTGGCGCCTGCAAAGAAGGATTAATACTCAATTCAGCGACAGTGCAAATGATCGGTCATGAGCTGGCCACGCGGCGTAAACAGTTCAAGAAAATAAAGCTCTCTTGGCGCAAAAGCAATGGATCACGAAGATCGCTTGGCTGGGTACCGTATCGTCATGACTGCATTAGTTATCGCGGAGGACAAATTCGCTATGCTGGCTACAAGTTCAATATTTGGGACAGTTACGGATTGACGGATTACGAACTGGGTTCTGGTACCTTCTCAGAAGACTCCCGTGGACACTGGTATTTCAATACCACGGTCAAAGTAGAGAAGAAGCCCAATACCGCTACTAAATCCATCGGGATTGATCTTGGGCTCAAAGAATGTGCCGTAACCAGTGATAGCCATCGCCTTATTGGCAGAAATTACCGAAAGCTAGAGCAATCACTGGGCATGGCACAACGCGCCAATAAGAAGTCCTTAATCAAGGCGCTTCATGCCAAGATCAAGAATCGCCGTAAAGATGAATTGCACAAATTCTCGACCATGCTGACTCAAGAGTATGGAGCAATATTTGTAGGAAATGTATCTAGCAGCAAACTCATCAAAACCAAGATGGCTAAATCCACGCTCGATGCGGGTTGGTCATCACTCAAAACCATGTTGGAATATAAAAGCGATTGCGCTGGCGTGATGTATGAGGAAGTCAATGAGGCATTAACAACCCAAACCTGTTCGGAGTGTGGCGCTCTGCCACCTTCGCGGCCGAAAGGTATCGCAGGACTTGGAATAAGAGAATGGGTTTGCAGTGATTGCGGAATGGTTCATGACCGCGATGTAAACGCTGCCAAGAATATTCTTGCGCTCGGACATGAGCGTCTAGCAGTAGGAATCCCTTCCCTTTAGGGAGGGGGGGATGTCAAAGCGAGTCTTTAATTAACATCTCTAAATGCTTAGCAATTGCTAAGCTGGAAGTTAGGCCTGGGGACTCAAAACCATATAAATTAAAGAGGCCATGCAAAGAGTGCTGCTGCGGGCCATCAAAACAGAAGTCGCCTGCAGGTGCATTTGAGGGCACAATTTTTGCCCTTACACCAGAATAATCTGGCTGCAAAGCGCCATCTTTTAGACCAGGCCAATAGCGACGAACCGCAGCATAAAAGCCCTCGCCTCGTTTTGGGTCAACGGTGTAGTCAATTTGATCTTCTTGATCAATCTCCAGCCACTCCACATCAGGGCCAAACTTAGCTTGACCAGCCATATCCAAGGTCAGATGTACGCCCAGACCGCCTGGTTCTGGAATGGGATAAATCAAATGGCTAAAAGGAGATTTACCTGAGAGTGAGAAGTAATTGCCCTTAGCAAAATACGCCTTCGGAATTATCTCCTTTGCTAAGCCTTCAATTTTTTGAGCAAGCGCTGGTGCGCTCATGCCCGCACAGTTAATCAGTAGTCTTGTCTGAATTCTCATCCCATCTGCACCACCAATCTCTAACTCAAACCCCCCTTCAGCCTGATTACCAATGGGCTTGGCACTGATCAATGGTGATTGGTAAGCCAGCATGCCGCCTGCATCTTCAAAGCCCCCTAATAAAGACAGCATATAACCGTGACTATCCACAATGCCAGTGGATGAAGACAGAATGGCGGCTGAACATTGCAGGTTTGGCTCCAATGCTTTAGCGGCATCCGCGGAAATCATTTTGATCTCGGGTACATCATTATTTTGAGCTTTATAGAGAATTGCTTGCAGGTCATCGATTTGCGTTTCATCGGCAGCTACGATGAGCTTGCCGTAGGGCTGAGTGGCTACTTGATGACTGCGGCAGTATTCATACAAGAGACGATTGCCTTCAACGCAAAGCTTGGCTTTAAGAGAATCTTTTGGATAATAGATACCAGCATGAATCACTTCGCTATTGCGCGCACTGCTAATAGTGCCAAAAGCTGCCTCACGCTCGAGCAGAATCGTTTCACGGCCTTGTAAGGCCATTTCTCTGGCGACCGCTAAACCCACTACTCCGGCGCCTATCACAACGCAATCTACCTGCTCCATCTAGAACCCCTGTACCCATCTTATTTGGTGCATCCTCTAATTTAGCCACATCTTCTTAGTAGCAGCCTAAACTTACCACTGAAATCGTAACATTTTCAGTGATTTACAGCCTTAGCAATACTTATTGCTAAAATCTAATGATGAATTTAAACACTGATTCAACCATCACTTTACCCAGTCAAAATAGACCTAACGGTGCTCATAGCGCAGTCAGTGTTGTACTCGATACAGCATACCAAGACATCAATCCGGCTCACTGGAAAAAGCTCTTCACTCAAGCGCGCACTGCCAAGCTGGAACAATTCATTATCGATATGTTTGCTGGTAAACATATCAATCAAAGCGAAGATCGCCCCGCCCTACATTCGGCATTACGCAATCTCTCTAAGTCACCAGTTTTAGTAGATGGGCAAGATGTGATGCCTGCCGTCTCCGAAGTATGGCAACGGATTGATGCGCTCTGCAATAAATGGGTTGGCGTTACTGATGTGATTCATATTGGCATTGGTGGCTCTGATTTTGGTCCTCGCTTAGCCCTTGAAGCTTTGGCTCATGTCCCTGGCATTGAGAGTCGTGGCATGCGCATGCATTTCTTGGCCAATATTGATACCGCTGAGTTAGCACGCATTTTGGCGCGTGCCCAGCCCAATAGCACCCGAGTCATTATTGTTTCTAAGTCATTTACCACTTTAGAAACCACTATGAATGCCAAAGCAGTTGTGGCTTGGCTTCAGAATAGTAGTTGCACTAAGGGACAAATTGCCCGCTCACTCTTTGCAGTCACAGCCAATATTCCTGCGGCTAAAGTTTTTGGCATTGAGGAAGAGAATATCTACCCCTTCTGGGATTGGGTTGGTGGCCGCTACTCTGTATGGTCCGCAGTGGGACTACCGATCGCCCTACAATACGGATTTAAGACTTTCCAAGACCTCTTGGCAGGTGCACATGCGATGGACTTGCATTTTAAAAATGCGCCACTTGAAGAAAATCTACCCGTCATCATGGCCTTAACCCTGCTCTATCAGCAGCAGAAAAATAAGGTTAAAGCGTATGCTGTTATTCCTTATGCGGATGCTTTGGATTCTTTTCCGAGGTGGTTGCAGCAACTCGATATGGAGAGCAATGGCAAGAGCGTAGATCGCAATGGTCAGCCGGTAAAGCACTCCTCTCCAGTTGTCTTTGGTAGCACAGGCAGTAATGCTCAACATTCTTACTTTCAACTCCTGCACCAAGGTACCGATATCGTCCCGATTGACTTTATTGTTGTGCGTAAACCGATGAGTGATCACCCAGAGGCAGCAATACATCATCGCATCTTGTTATCCAACTGCCTGGCTCAAGCGCAAGCACTAGCCAATGGAAAGGACGACGCCAATCCAAATAATGTGTACCAAGGCAAGCGTCCAAGCAATCTCCTGTTCCTTCCGGAGCTCAATGCGTTTTACCTAGGAGCCCTGCTTGCTCTTTATGAAAACCGCACCGCTACACTGGGCGTTCTCTGGAATATCAATAGCTTTGATCAGCCTGGGGTTGAATACGGCAAAGTATTAGCTAAGCCGATTGAGCGTGCCTTAGCAAGTCATCAATCTAATATTACCGTCAGTGACAATATTGACGCAGTGACTGCCGCCAGAATCAATTTCTTAAATTCATAGATCTGAACAGCGCGTCAACCCGATTGCAATGACATCATAGGTACTAATATTTACATTCGATCATTGAGATCACTCATTAATAAAAAAGTTAGGATTAAAAGTGCAACTATCACCATCGATTTTTAAGGCTTACGACATCCGCGGCATTATTGATGAGACCTTAGATTCTTCCATCGCCAAACTGATCGGCCAAGCTTTTGGCACTGAGATGCGTGAACTGGGTGAGACCGACATCGTGATTGGTCGTGACGGACGCTTATCCGGCCCTAGCTTAATTGAGGCCCTGACCGAAGGCTTACTCTCTACTGGTATCAATGTGATTGATCTGGGGCTCGTAGCCACTCCCATGGTCTATTTTGCCGCTAATCATACGATTGATGGCAAGAGCCCTAAGTCCGGCATCATGATTACAGGCAGCCATAATCCACCGAACTACAACGGCTTTAAAATGGTCTTGGGTACTGCTGCTATTTACGGCGAGCAGATTCAGGCTCTGCGCAAACGCATTGAAGCTCAGCAATTTGTCACAGGTCAAGGAAGTCGCAGTGCATTCGATATTTTTCCGATGTACCTCAAGTACATCGTTGGCGATATCAAAATTGCTCGCCCGATGAAAATTGCTGTCGATTGCGGCAATGGTGTTGGTGGTGCATTTGCTGGCAAACTCTTTAGGGCCTTAGGCTGCGAAGTCCAAGAGTTGTTCTGTGAAGTAGACGGTCATTTTCCAAATCACCATCCCGATCCTGCACATATTGAGAATCTCCAAGATCTCATCAAGAATCTCCAGACGACCGATAATGAAATTGGCCTCGCTTTTGATGGAGATGCCGATCGTTTGGGGGTCGTTACCAAAGATGGTCAGGTGATTTTCCCAGACCGTCAAATGATGCTATTTGCCAAAGATGTGCTCTCCAGAAATCCTGGCGGTCAGATTATTTTCGATGTGAAGTGCACGCGTAATTTAGCTACCTTTGTTAAGGAACATGGTGGCGTGCCTTTGATGTGGAAAACTGGCCACTCTCTCGTTAAAGCCAAGCTCAAAGAAACTGGCGCACCTCTCGCTGGTGAGATGAGTGGTCATATCTTCTTTAAGGACCGTTGGTTTGGTTTTGATGATGGTTTGTATACTGGCGCTCGTTTACTTGAGATATTAAGTAAAGAAGTGAATCCTAGCGATACGCTCAATCAACTGCCTAACGCCATCTGTACTCCTGAATTACAACTTGCATGTGCTGAAGGGGAGCCATTTACATTACTAGAAACCATTAAAGCCAATGCGCGTTTTCCAAGCTCAGTGGCCATTAATACGATTGATGGTGTACGGGTGGAATACGCTGATGGCTTTGGTCTTGCAAGGCCATCCAACACTACCCCCGTTGTGGTGATGCGCTTTGAAGCGGATAGCCAAGCTGCAATAGAGCGCATACAGGCAGAATTTAGGGCAGTATTGCTTGCGGCCAAGCCAGAAGCAATACTGCCGTTTTAATGCCAAATTAGGATCTTCCCCAGCTTCTAATAGGTGCCGAGTATTGGCCTTGGGGATACTCTCATTATTCTATTCACTTAGCGATTAAGGTGAGCGCTATTTGAATTCGTTTCTTTTGTAAGATACATCGGCTTAGGAGTAATCTTTCTTCTCGGTCCAGCCTCTAAAGAAGCCTTAATGTCATGGGTATACAGTACGGCAGTTTTTTTACTAGAGGACTTCTTAGATAAGGCTGCACGGGAATAGCGAGATCCTGAAGCTACTGTTAGTCGCTGAGGGTGTCCAGGATTGACTAAATCATCAAGCTCTAACAGCGCCCGAGGATTCATAGGATTTTGATACTGACGAAATTCAAAATGTAAATGTGGGGTGCGCGCATTACCAGTGATCCCCACTGTCGCAATTGGGGTTGCTTGCGCTACATAATCGCCCAATCTAACCAAAATTTGTTGGGCATGGGCATAACGTGTCGTCACACCATTTCCATGGTCGATCACGACAATATTTCCATAGCCTCTCGTAAAGCCTGCATAAATCACTCGACCCGTTCCGGCTGCCAAGATGGGGCTACCCATTTGCGCTGGAATATCAATGCCATCATGATTTTTTCCGCCGCCATTAGGCGTATATCGCCAACCAAACTCGCTGGAGATATTGCCATTTTTAAGTTGGGGTACATCGGCCAACACCACCACTTTGTTTGGAAATGCTTGATAGAGATCGGGTTCAGGTAGAGGAGTATTGCGAAGTCCTACATTGGCAAATGCTGATAAACTCGCCAAGGACAGCATGCCAAAGAGCGCCAGTAAGCTCGCTTGTGTGAGAAGCGTTGTATTCTGACGCAAACGACGCCTCATGACCACCTTTTTGATAAAGCTAAAGTCCATTTTTAAATTGAGATATTCAGTAAATGCCTATGATACAGATTTTGGGCTCATGCGTAGGCAGTCAGCGTGATACATGGTATTAGCGTTTCTTGATTTATCTTGGCCGGTGCGCTTCACTTTTTTATAATGCGCCCAAGAATGTCACCGCTCTCGTGAGCGCTTATTTGCTACAAAGTCGCACCACCCTCTAAAGCGCTAGACTAAGGAGATAATGAACTGAGCCACGATGAGCATCGCCACAGCAGCTAAATGGTGCTTAAACACCTGATGTATGCGAGGCACCTTCCAGCAAGCGACTGCAATCGCTAAACCACAAGCCATTCCCGATAGAGCGATAGAAATGAGCATGCGTAAACCCAACCATACTGGAGGATTAGCAAAAAACTGATACAAGGGAATAAAGAACCAGATGGCCATGACGATCATTAAGGCAAATTGGGTTACCCGAGCATTCCACAAGAGCCCCAAATCTTCCGCAGCGATTTGTAAAAAAGACTTATTAAAGTTATCGCCTGAATACGCCATGGTCGGACGAATGTAGTCTAAGATTTTCTCTTTTAAAGTGAGTTCAGCTTCATTCCCGTTGGCCGTTTTTGGGAATTTATTTCGCGGGACAGGGATTCGATAAAAAGAAATAAAACCAGCAGGCACGAGTAAGATCAACGCGAAATACCAACCCACCTTAAATTGCTCTAAAAGATTGGCGGGCTTTGCTTCTCTTTCAGCAATCGCTTGCGCGTTTTGAACTTGCACTGCCAAAGCACTATCGTTAATATCCACTTTAGATTTAGCACGCAATTCAGCCAACACACTTTGGGCTGCCTGGTTGCGCATGGCCTCTTTTACCTTTGCCGTGATCATCGGCCGGGCATCTTCAAGACTAATCGGATCAAGATAACTGCCCACGAGTTTGATCACCGCCATCCCTTTTTTATCAGGACTGAGTTGACCAATCGTCTGCCCATCCACTAAGGTTTTAAGAATGGCTAACATTTTAGGATTGGTATCAATAGCAGAACCCCAACTACTTATGCTCTCAAATTTAGCGCCGCGCTTACCAAGCAGTTCTTTGACGCCATCAAACGCTGAGGTACCAATCGTTAAGGTCGTCTCAATATCTTTGGCCGTCACATTATCGGTTAGCGGGAATGTCAAAACCAAATAGTGATAGATCTTGTTCTTGGAATAATAATCCGGATTACCAGCATAAATTTGATCAATTTGCTCCGAGCGAGGCTCGGCAATTTTGCCGATCCGCGAATTAATATAAGCGTTATCCACAGCCTCTTGTTGCGCTTTTTGTGCAATCTTTTCCCAATCAGGATTTTGCTTGGAGTCGATCCGACTAATGGCCTGCTCTACCAAGGCTAGATTAATCAAAGTATTTAAAGCCTGGGTTCTAATTCTCAGTTGCACCACAGGGTCAACAACTCCTTTAAGGGCATCACTCGTTACTGCATCTAATTGACCTTGCGTAATAGTTTGACTATTAACAGTCGCTACTACTACCGATGAAGAAATAGATGCGCCTGCACCTGGTGAGCTTGTTTGGGAATGGGCAATTGAAAACCAAGCTCCCAACAACCCAATAGCAATAATGCAAAGCTTAGATAAATTCATATTGTTTGATTGTATTGGAGTACTAGAAAAAACAAAACCCGCTGAAGCGGGTTTGGACGATGATGAGAAATGTAACTCAAGCCATCATCATTGGTTCTGTGTTTTGTTTCTTGCGGCCGAACATCAAGAATAAGCAACCGAGTAAGAATCCAACTTTAGGAGCGAGTGAGCCATCGATTTCGGGGGCGCCAGAAGTGGTATACGCTATCGTATTAGCCCCAGCATAAGTGCTAGGGCTATTCTCTGTAGTAAGCAACAAACCACCATTTGGAGTGTAACCACCACCAAAGCTACTAATAGACCATTTAGTAGCAACTAATGACCCAGAAGCTGAGGAAGTAAAATTGAAATTCTTAAGACCGCTAGTAGAAACATCATAAGAAACCACAGAAATTGGACCACCTGCAGTGACCGTACCAGTTTCGCTAAATGATGAGGATCCTAAACTCCAAGTTGAACCACTATCATTTGTAATAAATTGCTGCGACAAATTGAAAGTGCTAGCAGGGGATGTCACACCACCATTTGAAATAGAAAAGGTGTATGTAGTCGCCTGAGCCGCGCCAATACCCAACCCCCCGACTAGAGCGAGGGCTACAAACAGCTGTTTTAGCAGTGAGGAAATTTTCATATTCAATTTCAT